>Ga0315279_10003344_pt1 | contig 22510 bp, 18 predicted proteins | sample YL17G06_20_MG_FD_203694 | JGI IMG/M metagenome (GOLD analysis project Ga0315279, IMG submission 203694) | Sediment microbial communities from Yellowstone Lake, YNP, Wyoming, USA - YL17G06_20 | ecosystem: Environmental > Aquatic > Freshwater > Lake > Sediment | place: USA: Wyoming | collected... | reverse complement strand
CGGACATCGGACGACGTGTATGGCCAAAGTGATAGTCATCACCGGCGCGAGCGGTGGCATCGGCGCTGCGCTCGCGGTGCAGCTCGGACAGCAGGGCCATCGGCTGGTCCTCGGCGCGAGGCGTGAAGAGGAACTGAACGAGGTGGCGCGTCGGACGGGCGCAGAAGCGATTGCCGTCCCCACCGACGTGACCATGCGCGCGCAGGTCGATCGTCTGCGCGATCGCGCGCTCGAGGCGTTCGGCCAGGTGGACGTGTGGGTGAACAACGCCGGCCGCGGCATCAGCAGGAAGGTCCTGGATCTGACCGACGACGAGTTCGACCAGATCATGGCCGTGAACGTGAAGTCGGCGCTCTACGGGATGCAGGCGATCGCACCGCATTTCATGGATCGCGGCAGCGGCCACCTCATCAACATCTCGTCGCTCCTCAGCCGCGTGCCGTTCGTGTCGTTTCGCTCGGCCTACAGCGCGGCGAAGGCCGCCCTGAACGCGCTGACGGCGAACCTGCGCTCCGATCTGGCCCAGAGCCATCCGGGCGTCCACGTGTCGCTCGTCATGCCCGGCGTCGTCACCACCGACTTCCAGCGCAACGCGCTCGGCGGCACGCCGCAGATGCAGTCGGGCGCGTCCGCGACGAGCGCGCAGACCCCCGGCGAAGCGGCCGCGGCCATCGTCCATCTGATCGAGAACCCGGTAGCGGAGATCTACACGGACCCGTCGCAGGCCGCGATGGTGCTGCGCTACTTCGAGGACGTCGCCGCGTTCGAACGGCAGTTCCGGAGGGCGTAGGGTCAGGAACCAGGAACCAGGAGTCAGGATTCAGGAGCCTGGAGCCTGGAGCCCGCAGCCCCGGGCTGTGGGTCGTGCGGCCGCCGGGTCAGCAGGTACGCGGCCAGCGCCACGACGTTTCCGATCAGCACGAATCCTGCCCAGGCGCCGGGGGCGCGGTCGCCGCGAGCCCTCGCGTCGAACCACACCCACAGCGGCAGCGAGAACCAGTAGGCCGCGATGCCCACGACAAATCCGATCAAGCTCGCTGCGTACGCAAACGAGAGCGGGGCGGCGAGTGCCGGGCTCACGGCGTAGGCGATGCCCACGATGCCCGTTTCACGCCCATCCCTGCCGTGGACGATCCGCACGAGGTGGCGATAGACATCGTTGTGCTCGCCCTCGCGCTGGATCGCCGAGGCCGCGAAGAGGAGGCGCCGCTGGTCGTCGGCGAGGACGCCGGCGAGGCTCCCGGCGATGTGCCGGGTCTCGGCGGTGGCGAGATCGGCAACGTTGCCCGCCGGAGCGCTGGCTGCCGTGCCGCCCTCCGCGTAGACGATGCGGCCGTCCGGCGAAATGAGCCACACGGTTTCCACGTACCGGGCGTGGAGCAGCGCACCGACCTCGCGCCTGAACGACGGGTCGTCCAGCGTGGCCGGCTGCACCGCGAGCACCTTCGCAACCTCCGGCTCGACCGACGCGCGGGTCTCGCCGGTGTCGGCGAGCAGGCGCCCGCGTACGGTGGCGACGACCGCCAGGAGGACGATCGCGAAACCGAGCCCGACGAGCGCGACCACGGGCAGCATTCGCGTGAAGCGATCAGGCATGGCTCCTCCGCACCCGCGCATGGCGCAGGTTCCACACGACGATCACCGCAGCCACGGGCACCATCACGACGTTGATGCCAACAACGAGCGTCGCAATCAGCAGCGACGCCGTGACGGGACCACCCGTCGCGCGTGCGCCGAGTGCGACGCCCAGCAGAACCACGCCGCCAGCCAGCAGCCACAGCACGCGATCGGGGAACGACGACGCAGGGCGCGTGTGCCCGACGCGCGAGAGCATCTGATCAAAAGTCCGCGCCCGCACGTCGGGATCGGGTCTGGTGGATCGATCGAGAGCGGCCCGCAGCAGGCGCGCCGTGTTCTCCTCCCGCCAGCGGTTGTCCTCAGCCATTCGGGTTGTCCTCGTCCAGGGCACGGCGCAGTGCCTCGCGTGCCCGCGAGAGCAGCGATTCGGTCGCCTTGTAGCCGTGCCCGAGCATGGCGGCCACCTGCGCGACCGGCTGCTCGTCGACGTAGCGCGCGACCAGCGCGCGGCGGTACGCATCGGGCAGCGTCATCAACGCTTCCACGACGGCCGTTCTCGTGTCCGCCCGCTGGAGCAGATCCTCGGGCAGCGGCCCGGTGTCGATCGCGTCAGCGAGCGGCCGGGCGCCGGGCTCGAGCGGTTGCTCGCACCGGGTGCCCGGCGCACGCGCGCGGTCGGCGATCTTGTGGCGCGCGATGCCGCACAACCACGTGAACAGCGCGCTGTCGCCGCGATACGTGTGGATCGCGGCGAGCGCGGCGATCAGGCACTCCTGCCACAGATCTTCGACGTCTTCGCGCGAGGCCTCTGATCGATGGGCGATGAACGCGAACAGGGCGTCGGCATGGCGCTCGAAGAAATCCCGGAGCGCGCGGTCGCTTCCGGCGGCCACCTCCCGCGCGATCCTCAGATCCTCGGCGAACGCCGCCAATGCCGCCATCGTCTCTGTCCAGTTGGTCGGTGGAGGTCGGGAGAATCCTTCGACTGTTTCTCACCCGAACACGATCGCAGCGGCCAGCAGGGCGAGCAGCGCGACCAGGAACCCTCCAAACGCCGCCACCGCCCGCCAGTTGCCGAAGTTCAACGAGTAACCGAGGCCGAACCGGTCTTCGACGAGCAGCGACGGGTCGTCCCGGTTCACGTAGAAGGCGCCGAGCACCCAGTGGCGGTTGTCGGCGAGGCCGTTGGTGAGCGGCGCCGATGCGGCCTGCCGTTCCAGGCGCGCCCCGCCCTGGCCGTAGCGCAGGCCGATGTAGATGCTGCCGACGACGGCGACGGCGGCGATGACCAGTGAGAGCCCGAGGATCGGCCACGGGATGGCGCGCTCCAGCCCCAGGCCGATGCGGATTGTCGAGACGGTCATCAACATCAGCATCGCGGCGACCAGCATCGACACCGTGGAGATCATCCGGGTGACGGCGCGGCGGAAGCGCAGTTGCGCCCGGAGCGAAATCTCCGTCCCCGGGTAGCGGACGGCGCGCTTGGCTCGCGCGGTGAAGACGGAGATGGCGCCGAGGCCGATGCCAAGCAGCAGTGTGAGAATCGGCAGGAGCATCACCGAGAAGAAGTTCTTGGGGCGCCAGGCGTCGGGCGCGCCGCTCGGCCCGAAGTGCGTGGGCACGCGCGCGGGGAGAGCGTCGTAGGCGATCGCGGCGTAGCTGATGGCGATCAGCCCGGCGGCGACGCCCGCCGTGAGCGCGACGAGCGGCAGCGCGATCGACGCGTCGGGTCCTGCCTGAACGATCGCAACCGCCGGTGGCGTGGTCTCGACGGCGAAGGCCTTCGCCTGGAAATACGCGCGGACGTAGAACACGAGGAAGCCGGCGGCCAGCACGAGCGGGAACAGGGCGATGAGGGCCGGTTTCTCCACGACCGCGCCCAGCGCGATCTCGGCGAGGAGGCCGGCAACCAGCCAGGCAATCATCGCGCGGTACCACGAGGCGGTGATCGCGTGTGCCTCGGGGCCGCTCGAGACATCCTCGCCGACGTAGACGCCGAACAGCAGCCCGCGCCGTGCGAAGCGCGGGTAGAGCAGGAACAGCCCGCCGATGAACGCGGTTTCGACGAGCGCCATGACGAGGAAGAGTGTCGTGCTCATGGTTCTGCCCCCGCCTTCCGCCTTCCGCCTTCCGCCTTCGGGATCTGCGCGAGTTCCCTTACCACGCGCCGGCGGATCTCCGCCGGGCCGAGCCCCGCCTGCCGCATGCGGGCGATGAGCACGCTGAGCTCCTCGCCGAACTGGTCGATCGCGCCGCGATCCGCCCGCCGCGCGGGCGCCAGCACGCGCACGCCCTCGCGGTGCTCGATGCCCACGAAGCCCTCGGCTTCGAGCAGGCGATAGGCCCGCGCGACCGTGTTCAGGTTCACGCCCAGATCCGACGCGATTGTCCGCACCGGCGGCAGCAACGCGCCGGGCGCCAGCTCGCCCGATGCGATCTGTGCCCGGATCTGCCGCGCGATCTGCGCGTAGACCGGCTCGTCGACCGACCAGTCGAGGACGATGAAAGGCGTCACGCGGCTACTGTATACCGAAATGAGTACAGAGTCCAGGGCGGGTGGGGCAGGCTTGCCTGGCCGAACGCGTGGTTCAAGGCCTTCAGCCAAGCCAGGCCGTTAGCCATAAGCCCTGAGCCGATTTCTTCACAAGCTCTGGGTGGCGAGTAGCGAGTCGGGAGCCCGGAGGCTGATCGGGAGCCTGGAGCCTGACCCGGGGACCGGAGCCTGGAGCCGGCTCAGCCTGGTCCCGAATGGGGGTAAGATCCCCCGACCGGAGGACGACTGTGGCGCGACCGATCTTCGAAGTGTGCGTGGATTCGATCGACTCGGCGCTCGCGGCCGAGCGCGGCGGCGCGGATCGCGTCGAGCTGTGCAGCGACCTGTTGGAAGGCGGCCTGACGCCGAGCTACGGCACGCTGAAGGTCGCGGCCGAGCGGCTGCGGATCGGCATCATGGCGATGATCAGGCCGCGCGGCGGCGACTTCTGCTACGGCGCGGCCGAGTTCGCCGCCATGGTGCACGACGTCCACCTGGCGAAGGACGTGGGCGCCAACGGCGTCGTGTTCGGGATCCTGACGCCCGAGGGCGACGTCGATGTCGAGCGCACGCGGCAACTGATCCAGGAAGCCAGGCCGCTGGCCGTGACGTTCCACCGCGCCTTCGACATGACGCGCGATCCGTTCGCCGCGCTGGAGGCGCTGGTCGGCCTCGGCGTCGATCGCGTGCTCACGTCCGGCCAGGAGCCGTCGGTGCTCGAGGGCCTGGACCTCATCGCCGAACTCGTCGCCCGCGCGGCCGGCCGCATCATCGTCATGCCGGGCGGCGGCATCACCGACCGCAACATCGCCCGCATCCGCGCGAAGGTCCCGACATCCGAGATGCACTTCGCGGGCGGCGAACCGGTCGAGAGCCGCATGCGGTTCCGCAATCCCCGCGTCTTCATGGGCGGCACGCTGCGGCCGCCCGAATACGCGCTGGACGTGCTGCAGGACGGCTACGTCGCGCGGACGATCGCGGCGGCCGGGATGACGGCGGCTTCCTGATCGGCTGGCAACCCTGAAGGGTCGCCCTGGCGGGGATGGATGGGGGCACTCGATGAAAAGGGGATTTGCACTCGGGGCCGCGCTGCTTCTTTGCGCAGCCGTCGCCGTTCCGGCATCGGCGGCCGCCCGCACCACGCAGGGCTCCGACCGCGTGCGCGTCGCGATCTTCTTCGAGCCCGGCTTTCCCGCCATCGACACGGCCCCTCCGGACATCGCGGGGCTCTGCGCCGCGCTGAGGAACGTCGACGTCTCCACGCTCGATGCGGCGGCACTCCCGGCATCTCTCGACGCCGCGCGCGTGGACGTGCTGGTGCTGCCGTTCGGATCGGCCTTTCCGCAGGGCGCGTGGCCGTCCATCTTCCGATTTCTCTCGGATGGCGGCAGGTTCGTCAACCTCGGCGGCGTGCCCTTCGGCGTTCCGGTGCGGCGCGAGAACGGCGCCTGGCGGGTCGCGTCGCCCACCACCAGCTACCACAAGCAGCTCGGAATCGTGCAGGTGGTTCCCGTCGCCGCCTCGTCTGTGCGCTTCCGGGCGGTTGAAGAGGATGACACCGCCTCGGTGTCGCTCGCCGGCGACACCCGCGCGCAGCGCATCTTCGAACTCATTGTCCGCTTCACGACGACGAAGGCGTTTCGCGACGAGGACGGATCGGATGGCCCCCGGGAGGCGCGCCTCGTGCCGCTCGTTCACGGGTTCGGCGCCGGTCCGCTACCCGTCGCTGCGCCCATCGTGCAGATCGATCGCCTCGAAGGGCGGTTCGCGGGCGGGCGCTGGATACTCGCGACGGGTGATCTCGGCGTCTCGCCTCGATCCGCCGCGACCCTGGTCGCGCGGGCGGCCATCGGGCCCTCCGAGCTCATCGTGCAGCCGCGCTACGCGGGCTTCCACCCGGGCGAGCCGATCACCGTGTCCGCCTGGTTCCGGCGCCCGGGCAGAGTGCCGGAGACGAACGCGGTCGCCGAGATCCAGGTGATCGACCGATCGGGGCGCATCGTTGCGTCGGCATCCGCGCCGCTGGTGCCCACGGGCTCCCTAACGTCCGCGCAGGTTACGGTGCCGATCGATTCGACGGCATTGGCGCATGGCCTCTATCAGCTGCGCGCGTCGGTGCAACCGGGCGGCATGCGCGCATCGAGCGGGTTCTGGATCTATGACGATGCGATGCTGCGAGGCGGGCGGGCGCTCTCCGCAGGCCGCGACTATTTCATGCGGGACGGCCTCCCGTTTCCCGTTGCCGGCACCACCTACATGGCGTCGGACGTCCACCGGCGGTTCCTCCTCGAGCCGAATCCGTGGAGCTGGGAACGCGACTTCGCGGCGATGTCACACGCGGGTGTCAACCTCGTGCGCACCGGCATCTGGACCGCGTGGGCGCTGCACTCCGAGGTCGACGGCCGGCCGACCGAGACGGTGCTTCGCGCGATCGAGGTCTTCCTGCTGACCGCGCGCCAGCACGACATTCCAATCATCTTCAACCTCTTCGCGTTCGTCCCGCCGACCTGGGGAGGCGGCAACCCGTATTTCGATCCCCGCGGGCTCGACGCGCAGAAACGATTCGCCGGCACGATTGCCGGCCGGCTGGCCCAGGCGAACGACATCATCTGGGATCTGATCAACGAGCCCTCGTTCAGCTCGCCCGATCGGTTGTGGCAGTGCCGGCCGAACTACGACGGCGACGAGCAGGCGGCGTGGGAGGCGTGGTTGCGCGCCAGCGTGCCGGCCCCCGATGACGCCGCGCGGGAAGCGCTGCTGCACGAGCGCTGGAACTCGGTGGCCGGCGAGGGACTGAAGCTGCCGGCGCTCCAGGACTTCGGCGATCGGAACCTGTTCGGCCTCGCGCGCCCCAACAAGGCCGCCGACTACAAGCGCTTCGCGCAGGACGCGTTCGCGCGCTGGGCGGGGGACATCGGCGCGGCGATCCGCGCCAGCGGCAATGCCGCGCAACTCATCACGGTCGGGCAAGACGAGGGCGGTGCGGGCGAGCGGCCGAACCCGTTGCTGTTCGGCCACGTGGTGGATTTCACCGGCACGCACACCTGGTGGAACAACGATGCGCTGCTCTGGGACGCCGTCGTCTCGAAGCGACCCGATCGGCCGGCGCTCGTCGGAGAGACCGGCCTGATGACCTACGAACGGCCGGACGGCAGCGCCTGGCGCAGCGAGCAGGACGCCCGCAACCTGCTCGAGCGGAAGATGGCGCTGGCCTTCGCGGCGGGGGGCGCCGGGTTCGTGCAGTGGCTGTGGAACAGCAACGTCTACATGCCGCTCGACAACGAGGCGGGCATCGGGTTCCTGCGCGCCGATGGCACCGCCAAGCCGGAGCTCGAGCCGTTCGTTCGCGTGGCCCGCTTCGTTGCCGAACACCGGGGTCGTTTCGCCGGCCGGGCGCTCGAAGACGTCGCCATCGTCGTCCCGCAATCGGAAGTGCTGTCGGTGCGCGACCACGGAACGCCGGCCACGCAGCGCGCCGTGCGAACGCTCGAGTACGAGCTGCGCGTGGGGGTCCGGGTCCTGGACGAGTACGGCACCCCCAATCTGCGCCGCGGCGCGCGGTTGCTCGTCCTGCCTTCGCCGCGCGTGCTGACCGCGGCCGCGTGGGAGTCGCTGGTGGCGGCTGTCGAGGCCGGTTCGACGCTTCTCGTCACCGGCCCGATCGATCGGGACGAGTACGAGCGACCCGTCGCGCGGCTGGCCAGCCTCGGCATCCGCGCCGTGACGCGACCGGTGGCGCCCGAGAACCGGCTCGTGGTCGATGCGACGACCGCGGTCCGCGTGCCGTTTCGCGGCGCGAAACTGGAGCGGATCGAACGGGCGGTCGTGGAAGGTGCGGCGCAGGCGCGCGTCCAGGTGATCCGGCGGGGGAAAGGGCAGATCGTGTGGTGCCCGCTGCCGGTCGAGCTGAGCGACGACGATCGCGCGACGGCGGCGGTCTACCGGTTGGCACTGAAGGTCGCCGGGATTCGTCCGGCAGTGACCGTAACATCGGTTGGACAAGGCGTTGGCGTTGCCGGGCGGGCCGGGGCTGGCGTCCTGGTGCGCACGCTGTCGTTCAAGGACAGCGTGCTCCTGGTCGTCGTCAACGAGACGGACGTCGAGGCGAACCTCCGCCTGCGGGCCGAAGAGGTCGCGCAGCCGATTCGCGTGCGCGTCGGGGCCGAGCGGGCGGTGATGGTCCTGGTGGACAAGCGGACCGGCCGGCCGATCGGGTCGACTGAGGACTCCGTCCCGGGACGGGGACTGACCAACTAGAAGGGGTTTCAAAACCCGACCGGGTCCTGTCCGCCGGGCGGACCCACAGTCGCTCCCGGGCCTCGAACAGGTACCTCGGTACGACCCGGGAGCGACAGGGGTCCGCCCGCGGCCACCCGCTCCGGTTTTGAGACGACCTCCAGCTTTGCGTCTCTGGATGATCATGAAGGTCCATCGTTTCCTCAGTCCCCTCGTCTTCACAGGCATTGCGGGCACGGCGGCCGCACAGGCGCCGGCCGCCATCCAGGTGCCGTACCTGGACGCGGCGCTCCTCATCGATGGCTGGAATCAGGAATCAGGAATCAGGAATCGGGAATCGGGAGTCAGGAGCCAGGAGCCTGGAGCCTGGAGCCGGGGTGCCAATCTGGCGCATGAGCCCAGTCGGGCCCTGAGCCTTAAGCCTTGAGCCGGCGCAATGCTTCACATGCACCCAGCACGCAGCACGTAGCACGGCACTCAGCACTTGGCACGTAGCACCTAGCACCTAGCACCAAGCACCGTCTCTACACCTTGATCGTCGTCACGTCGATCCGCGACAGGTCCCCCACTCCCAGCCCTTTCGCCGCCGCGGTCTCGATGTGGCGGCTCTGGCTCAGCTTGTCGGACAACCCGGCCGCGCGGCGCTTCTCCAGGATGATGTTGCGGGTGACGACGTCGAGCGCCACGGGATCGGTCGCGACGTAGATGGCGTTCTCGCGCCAGATGCGGGATCGATCGCCCGGCTGCGGACCATCGTCGTAACACGCCTCGGTGGCATCGAGGACGATGAGCGGGACGCGCGTGACGCTGACGTAGTGCTGGCAGGCCTCGGCGATGTACGGATCGCAATTCCCGTCGTGCGCGCGGCGATGGTGGTCGTAGCAGCCGAACGCGATGTTCTTGAGCGCCATCGTCACGCCCGCGCCGCTGTGGTCCTTCAGCACGGGCAGGTTGATCGTGATGTCGGTCGCCTGGCTGGCCATCGTATCAATCGGCGCGGCGCCGCCCGACGCATGCAGCACCTTCGTCGAGTCGTAGCGCCCGCCCGATTCGATCCGCTCGCCGAACCGGCCCCTTCCGAACTTGTAGACGGTCGGCTCGAAGTGATCGCGGTGCCGATCCCAGACGATCACGTCCTCCGGCTTCACGCCCGCGGCGATCGCGGCGGCGGCCAGCGTATCGGTGATCTCGCGCGCGGTGTAGATGAGCGGCCGGCCGAGCAGGTTGATCTTGAGGCCCACGCGCGTGCCGGGCCTGAAGAATCGCGCCCACGCGGCTTCGGCCCTCACCTCGCCGGTGAACGCCATCACGCCGCGGGTGACCATCTGCGACACGACGTCGGCGCTTCGCGCGTCGCCGCGCCAGATGTTCGATGATTCGACGCGGACGACCCGCGCCCGATCCACGGCCGCCTGCGCGCGCCGCGATCCCACGGCCGCTGCCGCCGCCGCGCCAAGGACGCCGGTCAGCAGAGATCGCCTCGTGATGCCCTGTCCGCTGGTCGCCATGCTTCCTCACCTTCGCTGAAGTCCGGTGTCCGGTGTCCGGAGTCCGGTGTCCGATGTCACCTCGGACGGCGGACGCCGGACGACGCTTGGACCGGAGGCGGGATTGTAGCACTGGCAGGTTCGGGGGGCTGGGGCAGGTGGGGGGGCTTGGGCGGGTAGGGGGCTGCGACCGGTGGGAGGGCCGGGGCAGGTGAAAGCGGTGTTATGCTGCGCTCTTTCCACCCGGCACAGTCCGCCTGAAGGACCCGCGATGACGAGCGTGTACCGTGCACCCGCCCGCACCCCGCTGACACGTAACCAGGTACGCGGCTTCTGGGCGGCCTGGGGCGGCTGGGCACTCGACGGGATGGACTCGTTCATCTACGCGCTGGTCATGGTGCCGGCACTGAAGGAACTGCTGCCGCGGTCGGGCCTCGCCTCCGACGCCGCGACGGTCGGGTTCTACGGCGGCCTGCTCTTTGCGCTGTTCCTCGTCGGCTGGGGACTCTCGCTCGTTTGGGGACCAGTCGCCGATCGGTTCGGCCGCGTCCGCACGCTCGTGCTCACCATCGTCTGCTACTCGCTGTTCACCTTCCTCGGCACGTTCGCCGCCACCGTGTGGCAGCTCGCCCTGTTTCGCCTGCTCGCCGGCATCGGCATCGGCGGCGAATGGGCGATGGGCGGGACGTTCGTGGCCGAGGAATGGCCCGAGGACCGGCGCAAGATGGCGGCCGGCTACATGCACACCGGCTACTACGTCGGGTTCTTCCTCGCGGCCATCGTCAACTACGTGGTCGGGGCCACTTACGGCTGGCGCGCGATGTTCGCCGTCGGCGGCACGCCCGCCCTGCTGGTAGCGTTCATCCAGTACGGCGTGACGGAACCGAAGCGATGGACGAGCCGCCTCGGCTCGCTCGGCGGGCGCTGGTCGCCGGCGCGCGCGTTCGGCGCCCTCTTCTCACCCGAGTATCGGCGCCGCACCCTGCTCAACTCCTCGTACCTGCTGGTGTCGATCGTGGGCCTGTGGGCCGGCTCGGTCTACGTGCCGGCGTCGGTGACGCACCTTGCCACGCTGGCCGGCTTCGGCGCTCCTCAGGCGGCGCGCATCGCCTCGTTCGCGACGATGCTGTTGTCGGCAGGGACGATTCTCGGGTGCCTGATCGCGCCGATCCTCGCGGAGCGCTTCGGCCGGCGTCTGGCGCTCGGCCTCTACTTCGTCCTGATGTTCGTCACGATCGCCGTCGGCTTCGGCTGGCTCTTCTACCTGGCGCACGGCGCGCTATGGTGGTTCGTGGCGTGCCTCTTCTTCCTCGGGGTCGGAGGCGGGAATTTCGCGATCTACACGCTCTGGCTGCCGGAACAGTACCGGACCGAGTGCCGAGCCAGCGCGTTCGCCTTCTCGACCTCCGTGGGCCGGTTCGTGGGCGCTGCGATCACGTTCCTGGTCGGCGCAGGCGTCGCCCACTTCGGCACGATCGGTACCCCCGTGGCGCTGACGTCGATCGCATTCCTCGCCGGTCTCCTGCTGCTGCCCTTCGGCGAGGAAACGACCGGGCGGCCGCTGCCGGCCTGACTGAGGACCTGTCCGAGTCGTAGAATATCCGCGTGCGTGTCCTGCTCATTTCCGCCAACACCGAGCGGATCAACATCCCCGTCCTGCCACTGGGCCTGGCGCAGGTCGCGGCAGCCACCGAGCAGGCCGGGCACGAGGTCTCGCTGCTGAACCTGATGCTCGAGGAAGACGCGGGCGGGGCGGTCGAGCGTGCGATCCATGCATGCCGGCCGGGCGTCATCGGCATCTCGGTGCGGAATATCGACGACCAGAACATGCAGGCGCCGCGGTTCCTGCTCGACCCGGTCCGACAGGTCGTGCGCGCGTGCCGCACGCGGTGCGCGGACGTGCCGATCATCGTCGGCGGCGCGGGCTACAGCATCTTTCCCGAGGCCGCGCTGGCATGGCTCGGTGCTGACGCCGGCGTGTGCGGTGAAGGCGAAGCGGTGTTCCCGGCGCTGGTGTCCCGCGTCGAGCGGGGTGAAAGCGCCGGCGGTCTGCCGGGGGTGCGCACCTCGGCCCGCAGGGGCGACGCACGGGTCGTCCCTGCGAGGTCCGCCGACAGGCGCTCGGACCTCGACGTCTTTCCATTCCCCGATCCATCCCGTTGGCTCTCGCCGGCGCCGGCCGATTCGTGGGTGCCGGTCCAGTCGCGCCGCGGCTGCCCGCTGGACTGCTCCTACTGCTCGACCTCGCTCATCGAGGGTCGCCGGGTGCGCCGTCGCTCGCCGCGACTCGTGGCGGGCGAACTTGCCCGTGCGCGCGCCGCGGGCTTCCGCCGCTTCTACTTCGTGGACAACACGTTCAACCTGCCCGACTCGTACGCGCGCCGGCTGTGCGACGAGATCGCACGCCTCGATCTCGACATCGAATGGCGCTGCATCGTCTACCCTCGTGCGTTGCCTGAGGCACTGGCGCGGGCGATGCGGCGCGCGGGATGCGTCGAGGCGAGCGTCGGGTTCGAGAGCGGCAGCGAACCGATCCTGCGGGCGCTGAACAAGCGGTTCCGGCTTGACGACGTGCGAGTGACCTGCACGCGGCTGGCCGACCACGGCATCCGCCGCGACGGGTTCCTGCTGCTCGGCGGCCCGGGCGAGACGCTCCGGTCGATCGACGAGAGCCTGGCGTTCGCCGACACGCTGCGGCTCGACATGCTGAAGGTGACATTCGGCATTCGCATCTATCCGGCCACGCCGCTTCATCGTTCCGCACTCGAGGAAGGCGTCGTGTCGCCCGACGACAACCTGTTGTTCCCCCGGTTCTACCTGGCGCGCGGTCTCGATCCCTCCTGGAGGCCCCCGGGTCTGCAACCATGAAACAACTTCTGGCAATCGCGGCCCTGCTCGCGCTCGCGGCGTCACCATCCGGCCAGACGATCGGGCGGCATACGTTCGCGCTCGGCGCGACGGACTTCCTGCTCGACGGCAAACCGCTCCGGATCATCTCCGGCGAAATGCACCCGGCACGCATTCCGGCCGAGTACTGGCGGCATCGCATCCGCATGGCGAAGGCGATGGGATGCAACACGATCGCGGCCTACATCTTCTGGAACTACCACGAGCCATCCGAAGGCGTCTTCGATTTCTCGACCGGCAACCACGACATCGCGCGTTTCATCAGGACGGCGCAGGAAGAAGGCATGTGGGTGCTGCTGCGACCGGGGCCGTACGTGTGCGCGGAGTGGGACTTCGGCGGCCTCCCGCCGTACCTGCTTCGCGATCCCGAGCTGAAGGTGCGCTGCCTCTACCCGCGGTACATGTCGGCCGTCGAGCGGTACCTGCAACATCTGGCCGGCATCGTCCGGCCGCTCCTGGTGGCAAGCGGCGGACCGATCCTGATGATCCAGATCGAGAACGAGTACGGCAGCTACGGCAACGACCGCGCGTACACGGCGCGGCTGAAAGAGATCTGGATGAAGAACGGCGTCAGCGGCCCGTTCTTCACGGGCGATGGTCCGACGTCGTACATGCTGGAAGCCGGGCACGTGCCGGGCGCGGCGATCGGACTGGACTCGGGTTCCGACGAGAAGCACTGGGACCTGGCGCGATCGATCGCGCCCGGCGTGCCCATCTTTTCGTCAGAGACGTACCCCGGCTGGCTGACGCACTGGGGCGAGAAATGGGCGCGCCCGGGCGTACCGGGCCTGCTGAAGGAGGTCGCATTCCTGCTCGGCGCGAAGAAATCGTTCAACTTCTACGTGGTGCACGGCGGCACGAACTTCGGCTTCACGGCGGGCGCAAACTCGGGCGGCAAGGGCTACGAGCCCGACGTGACCAGCTACGACTACGACGCGCCGATCGACGAGCAGGGAAGAACGACGCCGAAGTACCAGGCGCTGCGCGAGCTCATCGCCTCGTCTTTGCCGAAGGGGCAGACCCTGCCCGACGTCCCGGATGCGATTCCCGCCATCGCGGTCGCCCAGTTCGAGATGGAGCCGGTGGCGTCGTTGTGGGACCACCTGCCCGCGCCGCTGGCCTCGGTGCAGCCGCGCCCGTTCGAGCTGTACGGCCAGAACCAGGGACTGGTGCTGTACCGGACGACGCTCGTGGGGAGGAAGAGCGGGAGGCTGACGATTACGGATCTGCACGACTACGCGACGGTGTTCGTGGACGGCAAGTACGTCGGCGCGCTGGACCGCCGCCTCGGCGAGAAGACGATCGATCTGCCCCGGACCGACAACGCGATGCCGGTCCTCGACATCCTGGTGGAGGGCATGGGGCACATCAACTTCGCGCAGGAGATGATCGATCGCAAGGGCATCACGGACCGCGTCACGCTCTCGGGCATGACGCTGATGAACTGGCAGGTGTTCCTGCTGCCGCTCACCGACGGCTGGGTGAACGCGGAGATTGCGCGCGGCGGCAAGGTTGCAGGATTGACCCCGGCGCCGGTCGACACCGCGCGGCTCGGCGTCTTCTTCCGCGGGACGTTCCGCCTCGACCACCCGGCCGACACCTTCATCGACATGAGCGGCTACCGGAAGGGCGTTGTGTGGGTGAACGGTCACAATCTCGGCCGCTACTGGGACGTCGGGCCGCAGACGCGGCTCTACTGTCCAGCGCCGTGGCTGAAGGCCGGCGAGAACGAGGTGATCGTCTTCGACCTGCACAAGACCGAGGCGTCGCCGCTCAGAGGCGTGGCCACGCGCGACTAACGACCACCCGCTTCCTGCCACTTCCGGATCGCCTCGAGCGGCCAGACGAGCATGATGATGTTCAGCGTCAGGTTGTCTCGGATCCAGTAGCCGACGACCAGTTCCATCACGAGCGCGAGACCGATGGTGACGCCGACCGGCAGGCGCCGCGCCAGCGCGAACCCCAGCACGCAGAACAGCACGTCGCCGACCGAGTTGACGATGCTGTCGCCGTAGTAGTCGAGCGAAATCGTCGCGGCGCGGTACCGGTTGATGATGATCGGGCTGTTTTCGAGCACCTCCCACCCGGCCTCGATCAGGATCGTCAGCAGCAGCTTCACGCCGGTCGGCCATCGCCGGCCGATCACGGTCAGCAGCCAGTAGAAGATGAAGCCGTGGATGACGTGGGAGAAGCTGTACCAGTCGGAGATGTACTGCGAGTTCTCGGAGCTGTGGACGACGCCGTGCCAGAGCTTCACGTAGCCGCACGTGCAGATCGCCACGCGCCCCATCGCCCACAGGGTGGCGGCCTGCAGCGCGATCAGTCCGCCGCCGGCGAGCAGCCAGGTGCGCATCGACACGCGGTCGTACCAGCGCCCGAGGGCCCGAAGTCCGGAGTCCGGAGTCCGGTGTCCGGTGTCAGATGGCGCTCGCATGCGCGGCGAGCATAGCACGGCCGTCCGTGGGATCCGGCTGGCGACCTCATTCCTGCAGGTCGGCCCAGACGATGCGCACGTCGAGCACGGCGCCGGTCGACGAATTGGGCTGCGCCTGGAATCTCACCGTCAGGCGGTCCTTGCCGCGCGTCAGGTCCTCGGGAAGCGGGTATTCGACGTCGAAGGTCTCGGTCGGGTGATACGCGATCGACTCGCTGGCGATCTTCCGCCCGTCCACCAGGATGTCGAACGCGGGACGCCGCCCGCCGGCGCCGCGATACGTGCACACCAGCTTCAACGGCTTGTCGCTCGCCTTGATCTCGTAGCTGAACCAGCCGTTGCGTGCGAGGCGCCATTTCCGGCCCTCGACGAAGCCTTCAGTCGTGCCCTCGCCCTTGAAGAGGTGGTCGCGTTCGCTGTCGGCGTCGTTGACGACGACCGCGTCCACCGTGCGGCGCTCGATCGTCTGGCGGTGCGACTCGGCGGCGGCGGTTTCGCTCTTCCGGGTCTCCCATTCGGCGGGCGTCATCACCTTCCAGTAGACCGTGTAGCGCAGGTCGGCCGCCTTGTAGAAGGGCAGCAGGGCCACCTCGCGCGGCCGGCCGAGCCCCGCGGTCGTGAAGGTCAGTGGCCGGCCCGCAGCCTTGACCGCCGCGGGCACAGCCCTCACGTCGCCGACGAACACGGGAATCTCCGGCGTTCGGATCCGATCCACTTCAGGCGCGCTCGGACCGTAGCGCTTCACCTGCTGCAGCCCGTCGCGCCCGAGGTCGCCCGCCAGCACGATGGGCCCGTAGAGGAGCGCGATCGTCTTCGGGTCGTCCGGCATCGCCTCGGTGTGCACCGTCATCGGCAGGCGCACCTGCACCACGTCGCCGCCCTTCCATTCGCGATCGACGGTCACGTACGAGCCCGGCGTGGCCTGCACGGCCTGCGGCCTGCCGTTCACGCTCACGGTGATGCCCGCCTGGGCCCATGACGGATAGCGGATCTTCAACGCCGCCCGCACCGGCCTGGCCGCCTTCATCGTGAGCCGCGTGGTGTCCTCGTCCGGGAATCGCGTCTCCTGGCGCACGACCAGCCCCTTCCCGTGCCAGGTCACTTCGGAGGCGATGAACAGGTTCACGTAGAGCGACCCCTGGTCGTGGAAGTAAATCGAATCGCCGTACTTCGCGTGGTTCTCCATGCCGGTGCCGACGCAGCACCAGAACGAGTCGTCTTCGGTCGAGTACGTCCTGAACGCGCCCGGCTTGAGCGGCACGTAGTAGCACATCATGCCGCTGTCGGGATCCTGCGACGCCAGGATGTGGTTGAACAGCCCGCGCTCGTAGAAGTCCATCGCCTCGGCCGAGGGCGACAGCGCGAAGAGCGCGCGGGTGAGCTTCAGCATGTTGTAGGTGTTGCAGGTCTCGGTGCTCGACGCCCCGAGGTGCCGCGAGAACTGGTCGACCGGGAAGAAGCTCTCGTTGTCGGTGTTGCCGCCGATGACGTACGAGCGGTACCTGACGACGCGCTGCCAGAAGAACGTGGCGATGTCCAGGTATCGCTTTTCGCCCGTCAATTCGTACTCGCGCACGGCGCCGATCATCTTCGGGAACTGCGTATTCCCGTGCAGGCCGTTCAGCGGGTCCTCGCCGCGCGCCAGCGGATCGAACAGGACCGCGTGATCGAAGGTGCGCGCGAGGCGCAGGTGATCCGGGTTGCCGGTTACCGCGTAGAGGTTCGCCAGCACGTCGGCCATGCCGCCGAACTCGGTCTGCAGCATCCGCTGCTGCTGCTCGACGGTCAGCCGATCCTGGCGGAACTTCACCCAGTCCGCCATCTTCACCAGGATGTCGAGCGCCTGGGCGTTGCCGCACAGCAGGTGGACGTCGAGCAGCCCGGCCATGATCTTGTGCAGCGTGTAGTAGGGCGCCCACACCTGCTGGCGCGTCTCGACGCGATCGATGAGGCTTTCCGGGAACGCGGACAGGTAGCCCGCCTCCGCTGCGCGCGCTGTCGACTGCGCAGCTACGGCGAGGCCTCGCCGTAGCCCGCCCGGCGCGTCGGCGAGCGAAGGCGGGCCGGGATGGAAGCGCGGCGAGAGCGCCTGCTGGATCTTCCCGAGCTCCGAGACGATGGCATCCGCCCTCAGCTTGAAGCGTGGGTCGCCCGTGCTGCGCGACATGAGCGCGAGCGCCGACAGGTAATGGCCCAGGCTGTGGCCGCGCAGCTCGACGTCGGGCGCCTCCCACCCGCCGAGCGGCTTCGCCGAGGAAGGCAGGCCCGCGTTGACGCGGAAGTTGTGGAGCAGGCGATCGATATCGAGCGCAAGCAGGTACTTCTGGTCACGAAGCATCGCGTCGCGGAACGGCCCGTCGAGCAGCCTGACGTCGGCCAGGTCGAACGGCTCCGCCTGCGCGGCGATCTTGTCCGGGACCTTCGGTGCCGGCACGGGCAGAAGTTGCCCGCCTTCGCGCTGCGTGCTTTGGGCGCGCAATCCGGCTGAAGCCGGATCCCACGTGACCAGGCCGGAACGAGTCGATGCGGCGGTCGCCGCGAGCGTGACGAGCGCGAACGAGAAGACCGCGAAGCTGATCCGGCGCATGGCTGCCTCCCTCCGGGGGGAGAGCATACACCCGCCCCACCAGCCTTCGCGCCTGTCTCGACGAAGGCTGCCTCGCCGTAGCTTGTCGCGCTATGACGGATGCGCGACAAGCGAAGGCGGGCGCTTCGGCTTGGCAAGCCCGCCCGACCCGCCTCCGCCCCGAGCCCGTTGTCCGGGCTTCGGCGAGGCAAGCCTGCCCCACTTGCCTGCCTGCCTTCAGAAAGGTAGCATCCCCGGGTCCGCTCATCTGGAGGGCATCAATGATTGTCGTACGACGCTCGCTACTTCCGGCCCTGCTCGCCGTCGTCGCGTTCGTGGTCGTGACGGTTGCGGGCCTCGCGGCGCAGGCGCCGCAGCAGTCACAGCAGACGCAGAAGCCGCCGCCGGCGCAGGCCCAGAAACCGCCGCAGGGCCAGACGCCGGCCGTCGCGCAGCCGCGGCAGAGTCCGCGCGCCACCGCTCCGCTCGATCAGGAGCGCGCCCGCGCACTGTACGTCTCGAAAATCCCCGAAGAGCAGGCGTACGGCTACGCGAACTACCAGCGCGACATCGACAGCAGGACCGCCACCGAGGCGCGGTATCCCGAGCTCTGCAAGGGGATCATCGACTTCCAGAAGGTGACCTACCGCAGCAGCGTCGGCGACCTGGACATCCCCGCCTACCTGTTCCAGCCGATCGAAAAGCGCGGCCCGAAGGGCCACGCGGCCATGATCTGGGTGCACGGCGGCGTGCACGGCAACTGGGGCCTCACGATGTTCCCGTTCGTGAAGGAAGCGGTGCAGCGCGGCTACGTCGTCATCACGCCCAACTACCGCGGCAGCACCGGGTACGGCGAGGCCTGGCACAAGGCGATCGACTACGGCGGCTACGAGGTGGACGACGTGATCTCGGCGGTCGACTACCTGAAGACGCTGCCCCACGTCGATCCGGACCGCATGGGGATCATGGGCTGGAGCCACGGCGGCTACATCACGCTGCTGTCGGTGTTCCGCGAGAAGCACCCCTTCAAGGCGGCCGCCGCCATCGTCCCGGTCACGAACCTGGTATTCCGCCTGTCCTACAAGGGCCCGGGGTACCAATGGGACTTCTCGACGCAGAAGCGCATCCAGGGCCTGCCGTTCGAGCAGCAGAAGATCTACATCGAGCGTTCCCCGCTCTATCACGTGGACAAGCTGCAGGTGCCGCTGCTCGTACACGTGTCGACCAACGACCAGGACGTGAACTACGTCGAAGATCAGCAGATCGTGGACGCGCTGCGGTCGCGCAAGCCGGATCTCGCGGAAACGAAGACGTATGTCGATCCCGCGCCGTGGGGCGGCAGCGTGGGGCACTCCTTCAGCCGGCGCGTCGAGCCCGACACGCTGGAGCGGAACGACTCGCCCGCGCAGATCGATTCGTGGAACCGCACGTGGGTGTTCTTCGAGTGGAACCTGCGGCCCTACGAGGATCGATCGAAGCCCATCCCGCCGCCGAGCACGGGGCCGAGGCAGGTGAAAAAGTAGGGGGGCTGAAGGAGCGAGTAGTGGGTAGTGGGTAGTGGGTAGCCTGTGAAGGAATCGGCTCAAGGCTCATGGCTCAGGGCTTACGGCCTGGCTTGGCTGAAGGCCTCGAGCCACACCTGACCGGCCAACGGCCCAAGCTCTCAGTTCTGGGACTTCCGGGCTTCAGCCCGGGAGCGCAGGAATCTTGGGGGCCATGAGCCGAGTCGGGCCTCGAGCCGTGAGCCTTGAGCCGATTCTCCCAGCTACCCCACGACCGCGGGCCTGGCCGCCTGCTTCTTCGCGTAGATCGCGCCCGCGATCGCCCCGATGATGGTCATCTCCACGATCCCGTAGACCGTCCAGATCCAGGTGAGCCTGTACGGGAATCCCACCAACATCAGGTACAGGAAGATGTTCGCCGGGAAGTTGAGCAGCACGCCCGTCCAGAACCCGAACGTCGCCCCGCGCCCCGCGCGGCACTCTCTGGTCGCGTACAGCCGGTCGTAGGCGACCACGAACACCAGCGCGAACACGAAGGTGCCAAGGACCAGCAGCGCCGCGGACGCGTCCTGCCGCATGATGGGCAGCTGCATGTAGTAGCTGTTCAGCGCGAAGCCATGGAAGATCATGTCCAGCACGCTGATGACGACGCCGACGACAAGCCATGCGACGACGAGCTTCGCAAAGTTCATCGGAGCCTCCTCCTGAAGTTGGGAACGGCTGGGGTGAGCGAGGGAACGCTACGCCCGCGCCCGCGGGTATGTCAAGGACCAGGGACTGGGGACTGGGGACTGGGGATCAGGGATCGGGGGGATGGGGGATCGGAATACCAAGGACCTCAGCCGCGTGACAGATCGACGAGTTCAAGGCCCGGGATGTCGGCGAAGTCCCCCGGGTTGAGGGTCCAGAACGCTCCCGGCCTGAAGGCCGGAAGTCCCACAGAGGCACTCTGTGGGACCGTCGATCTCAGCTTCATTTCGGATGTGGAGGTTCGGCCCTGCCGGCCACCACCGTGACGCTCGCCGGCGCCAGGCCATCGGCCGTCGCGCGCAGCGTGATCGTTCCGGGTTCGCCGGTCGACTGCACCAGCACCTGCGCGAGCCCGTTGAACAGCCGCCGGTGGGCGCGCGGCGGCACGCCCGCCCCGAACAACGAGACGCCGCGTCCGAGACCGCCCGCGCCGGCGCGGTTGGTGACGATGACGACGAGCTCGTTCCGGCCGGGCGCGAGCGCCGAGGCCGCGTCGAACGTATAGCCCCGCTCCCAGCTGTCGGTCGTGCCCAGCAGCCGGCCGTTCAGGTACACGCGTCCCACATCGTCCACCTGCCCGACGTTCAAGGTCGTCATGCCGGCGGCCAGGCGGTCGGCGGAGACGTCGAACGTCGTCCAGTACGCGGAGGTCGAGTTTTCCGGCACGCCGCGCGCATCGCGGTCGATGCGCACCGCGCGACCGCCGAGCGCCTCCAACCCGGCGACGGTCGGCACGCGCGCGCCCTCGTCTCCGAATGCCGCGACTTTCCAGCCCTCGATCGCCTGCGACAGCGGCGTGGCGATGAAGGAGTCCGCCTCGTGGCTGCTCGGATCGCCGTTGCCGACGCCGATGATGCGGCCCGGTCCGGTCAGCTCGAACGTGACGTCGTTTGCGGCGATCGGTACCGTCCGTCCCCTCTCATCGACCTGGGACACGGTGACGACCGCGAGGTCCCGGCGATCGCCCGCGATCCTGGTGCCGTCGGCCGACAACGTCAGCCGGGCCGGCTGGCCGGTCGTTTCGACAACGGTGCGCGAGACATCCCGCCCGCCGCGATACCCGACGGCCTCGAGACGACCCGGCTCGTAGGGCACCTGCCATTCGGCGTGGCCGTAGCGTGCCACCTTGCGCGCGCCGAGATCGCGGCCGTTGAGCGAGAGCCGGACTTCGTCGGCGTTGGTGAACGCCCAGACCTCGATCGGCTGGCCTTCGCGTCCCGCCCAGTTCCAGTGCGGCAGCAGGTGCAGTACCGGCGCCTCCGTCCACCAGCTCTTGTAGTACCAGAACAGGTCTTTCGGGAAGCCGCACGTGTCGAGGATGCCGAAGTGCGAGTTGATGCAGGGCCACTCGTACGGCGTCGGTTCGCCGCGATAGTCGAAGCCGGTCCAGATGAACCCGCCGGCGAGCCACGGACGCGCCCCGAAGAACGTCATCCATTCCTGCGCCAGTTCGCCCCACGACGGCTTGTGCCGATCGTAAGCCGACAGATAGCCCCGCGCCGCGTCCACCACGTACTCGCCGCGTGTCGACACGGTGCTGGCGATCTCGGATCCCAGCAGCGGCTGGCCCGGGTGCTCCTTGTGATAGCGGTCGATCTGGTCCATGTTGTAGTTGAACCCGCGCACGTCCACCACTTCGTTCACGCCCGCGTACGCGCCGGAGTTGCTCGCGTAGGTGACCGGCCGCGTCGCGTCGAGGTCCTTGACCGCGCGGATCATGGTGCGCGCGATGCGGTTGCCGCGCGGCGTGCCCTGTTCCGGCTCCTCGTTGCCGATCGACCAGAGGACGACCGACGGGTGATTGCGATCGCGCCTTACCAGCGCCTGCAGGTGCCCGAGCGCCGCCTCGTTCGAGTTGAACAGCCGCGTCTCGTCCATGACGAGCATGCCCAGGTCGTCGCACGCGTCGAGGATCTCGGGCGCGGGCGGGTTGTGGGACGTGCGGTACGCGTTGACGCCCATCTCCTTGAGTCGCTCGATCCGGTAGCGCTGCAGGCGATCCGGGACGGCTGCACCCACCCCGGCGTGGTCCTGGTGATTGCAGGTGCCGTTGATCTGCACGCGCGTGCCGTTGAGGAAGAAGCCGCGATCGGCGTCGAAGCGGATGCTGCGGATGCCGAAGCGGGTGACGATCTCGTCCACGACGCGCGGGCCGACGCGCAGCGTGGATACCAGGCGATAGAGCGCGGGATGCTCGAGCGACCAGAGGGTCGGCGCGGCGAGCGGCGCGGCTTGCGCAATCGTCGCCGTCTTCCAGGCGGCCAGGCGAATGGCCGGCTGCCGCAGCGTCGCCACCGTCTTGCCAGCCGGATCGAGGACGCGCGATTCGAGCGCGGCCGTCTCCGCCCGATCCGAGTCGTTGGTCACCGTGGTCGCCAGGCGAATCTCGACGCGCTGGACTTCGTTTGACTGGCGGGGGCCCCTGCGCCCCGCCGGCTCAAGCAGCCGCGGCGCGACGTACGCGCCATAACGCGGGAAGTGCACCGGCGCCGTCTTCGTCAGCCAGACGTGCCGGTA
>Ga0315279_10003343_pt1 | contig 22513 bp, 17 predicted proteins | sample YL17G06_20_MG_FD_203694 | JGI IMG/M metagenome (GOLD analysis project Ga0315279, IMG submission 203694) | Sediment microbial communities from Yellowstone Lake, YNP, Wyoming, USA - YL17G06_20 | ecosystem: Environmental > Aquatic > Freshwater > Lake > Sediment | place: USA: Wyoming | collected... | reverse complement strand
CCGGAGTGACGGCCAAGCAGGTGCAGGCCGTGTGGCTGAAGCAGGCCAACATCCGGCCCACCCAGGAATTCCCGGCCAATGCCAAGAAGCTCCAGGGCGATGTAGTCGCGACCCTTCACAATCTGGCCGCCCGCTTCCCGAATCTGAAGATCGCCTACCTGTCCGGCCGGACCTATGGCGGATACGCGGCCAGCCCCTTGAACCCCGAGCCGCATGCTTATGAGAGCGGCTTTGCGATGAAATGGGTCATTGTCGAGCAGATCGCCGGCAAGGCGGAATTGAACTACGATGCGGCGAAGGGCGACGTGCGGTCGCCGTGGGTGGCCTGGGGGCCGTACTTGTGGACCGACGGAATGAAGGGACGCAAGGATGGGTTCACATACGCCCGCGACGATTTCGGGCCCGACGGAACGCACCCCAGAACGTCGGGCCGGGAGAAGGTGGCGCGCCTGCTGCTCACCTTTCTCAAAAACGATCCCACTTCGCGCCCCTGGTTCCTGAAATCGCCGTGAAGCAAGTTGTTCACCACAGAGGCACAGAGCACACAGAGAAGACCCTTGTTGTTTTTCTCTGTGTGCTCTGTGTCTCTGTGGTGTTTTCAGTTTGGGCGCGGGCGCAGGCGCGCTACGAGCAGACGCGCGCGGCCATGGGGACCGAGTTCACCATCGTCGCCTACGGCGATGAGGAAGCGCGCCTGGAATCGGCGGCCAATCGGGCATTCGACCTGATCCAGCAACTGGGCCGGCGCTGGAGCAACCGCCTGCCGCAAAGCGAACTCTCCGACCTCAACCGCCGGGCGGCGCGCCAACCCGTATTTGTGCCGGACGACTTGTTCGAGCTGCTGGAAACCTCGCTCCACTACAGCCGGCAGACCGGCGGCGCCTTCGACATTACGGTGGGACCGCTGGTCGCCGCCTGGGGGTTTTTCCAGGGGACGGGCCGGATACCGGCGCCGCCGGAACTGGCGGAGGCGCGGGCGCGCAGCGGTTGGCGCAAACTGCGGCTCGACCCCGCCGCCCGCACCGTTTCCTTCGCCACGCCAGGCATGCAACTGGACCTGGGCGGCATCGGGAAGGGTTATGCGCTGGACCGCGCCGGCTCGCTGCTGCGGCAGTCGGGTGTCACACGGGCGCTACTCACCGCCGGCGCCAGCAGCATCCTGGCGCTCGGTCCCCCGCCTGGCGCGAACGGTTGGAGCGTGGACATCCGCGATCCGCTGGACCGGGAAAAAAGCGCGGCCCGCTGGAGCCTCTCCGGCTCTTCGCTTTCGACCTCGGGCAACTATGAGAAATTCTTCCGCGCCGGCGGCCGCCTGTACGGCCATATCATGGACCCACGCACCGGCTATCCCGCCCAGGGGACGCTGAGCGCCTCCGTGGTAGCCGCCACCGCCACCGAGAGCGATGCGCTTTCGACCGCCGCCTTCGTGATGGGCAGACAAGGCACGCTCCGCTACCTCCAGTCCCACCCGGGTATCAGGTTTTTTCTCTGTTCGGAATCCGGCTGTGAATGGTTAGGGGGCAGGTGACACGTGTTAGGCGCCAGGCGGCCAACGACGGTCGATTAAGTACCCCGGGTGGCAGTCCGCGATCGGAAAAACCCCGGGGCCAGCGGGATCCGCCGCGGCGGACGCTCCATGAAAACCAACCGGCGGGAGAGTCCCCGGGGAATTGCGCGGTCACGCGAAAGCAGCGTTGAACAGCGCTTGTAACCAGGAAGCGCTTTCGCCGTCGGGGTACCAAGATGGGCCCGAATCTGATATCCTGTGTTTGTGGAGATCACTGTCAAGCTGCCGGACGACTTCACTCAAGGTGCCGATCCGGCTCGTGAAGCCCTCGAAGCCTTGGCCATCGAGGGCTACCGGTCCGGCGGGCTGACGCATTACCAGGCCAGCCAACTACTCGGGCTTTCGCGGTTTGAGTTCGACGATTTCCTGATGGAGCGAAAGATCTACGATCACGCTTACGGAATCGACGACCTCCGAGAAGATTTGGCCGGCCTCCAAAAACTGAGGGAGCAAGGCCTCATCCCGTAATGATCATAGTAGTGGCCGACACCGCATAGAATAAGCTCGACCCGCTTTTCCATCCTTCACTGCCAAGGCCCGCCAACCGCTGGCACGTGTAAGCGCCATCACACATCCGTTTCGCAAGCATGCAGGCCGATGTTCGAAGCGTCTCACTTCCTGAAAGAAGGCAACCTGATTCTGGAAGGTCCGCCCTCTCGGTCCCGCGCCCGCCGGTCGCGGCGGCGACGCCAGCGTTTTCGAAGATGCGCAACAACTGTGGTTCGCGATCGTTCAAGCGAGCCCGGATCAGGTTAGATCCTCCAGCAACCCCACGAAATTCTCGACCTGGCATCTTGCCGGCCCCCGGGTGGCAGTCCGCGGCCGGAAAAACCCCGGGGCCGGCGGGACGCCGGCGCTCCATAAAAACCGAGTTTCCGGAGAGCAGGCCGCCTCGCCTGCGGCGCGGTCATTGGTGCCAGAAACTCCCACGAGGCGTGCCTTTTATGGAGCGCTGGCATCTTGCCGGCCCTCGGTTCAGCGCTATAATGCGCGCTGGTTATGGAACACGGCTGGCACTCGCGACTCTATCTGCCGCATTTCGAAGCCGAAGACCTACCTCAGTTTGTTACTTTCCGCCTTGCTGATGCCTTGCCCCGCGAGGTGCTCGAGCGATGGAAACTCGAAGTGCGCCAACTACAGCAAGCGCCTGAGTTCCAGCGACTGGAGGCCGCAGCAGCCGAACAGCGACGCCAGCAGCTTATGACAAGTCTGAATCGGCGGATCGAGGCGTACGTCGACACGGGCCATGGCGAAGCTCTTCTGCGGGATCCGCGGTTGGCTTCAATCGTCGAGCAAGCCCTCCTTTACTTCGACGGCCAGCGGTACTCGCTGCATGCGTGGATCGTAATGCCCAACCATGTTCACGCACTGTTCACGCCATCACCCGGCTGGTTCCTTTCGCAGATCCTCATGTCCTGGAAGTCATTCACGAGCAAGCAAATCGGGAAGATTCTGGGCAGAACGGGCAGAATCTGGCAGCGGGAATACTTCGATCGGATGATCCGAAGCGGAAAGCATTACTGGTGGACAGTCGATTGCATCGAACGGAATCCGGTTGAGGCGGGATTCTGCGAGAAGCGCGAGGATTGGGTCTTCAGTAGCGCACGCAGACGAGTTGCGGTCGAACGGGCAGCGTCTGCAGGGACGTAAGCCCGGGGGCCGGCGGGACGCCAGCGCTCCATAAGGATGCGGTCTGAAGACCGCCGCTACAGAGAAAGCGCCATGACCATGCTGGTCTCGGTCTGTCGGGAAATCACGAAGCCAAGATGTGCGAGGGTTTGCTGGATGGCCCTGTCGCCCGGATTCACGGCCGCCCAAACATGCCGAAGGTCCATGTCGCGCGCTTGGTCCAGGGCCACGCGGAGCAGCGCCGTGCCGATTCCGCGGCGCCGAAAATCAGGGTGCACGAAGATGGTCATCTCCGCCGAGTCACCAACGCGCACCAGCACCAGGTGAGCGACCAACCGCCCTGTTTCTTCGGCGACAAAATTGAACCCGCGCCGCAGCATCCCTTTGAGCCACTCCTGGTGGTCCGGCGGGGCTGCGGCTGGGGCGGCCGCGTCGGGCTGCCGGGAGACAGCTTCGACGTAAAGTGCCGTCAGGCGCGGCAGATCGCGCTCGCTCACCTCGCGGATTACCGCCAGCGGAGTTTCCGATTGCCGCCGCCATCCGGTAGTGGCTCTGTCTGCCATGGATCTTGCGGTACTGAGCGCAAGTATCAGGCCATCCTGCTAATTTCTTTAATTGCAGTGGCTTGATAGTAAACAGGGCCTCTAGTGCGCGCAAACGCGCAGTGGAAACTCCCCGGCAGGCGAGTAGGCGCGCAGATTCGGCTGTTCCCGCATCGAAATAAGCGTATAAGTCCTAGCCAGAGTTACGGCAAGCCCGAAGGCGGGCAAGCCCGAAGGCGCGTCAATCCGTACTGGCAGCCGCTCCGAGGCACGAGCCAGGAGCGTGCATCGCCTTCAGTACATCGGCCAGTGTCGTGCGTTCCAGACAACGCCGGCAGCGCGCCGCCAGCAAACCGCCGTCGGGCCGTGGCCCGTCCTTCAACGACTCCAGGATTTGCGCCAGCGTAACCCGCTCGGGCGGGCAAGCAAGCATGAAGCCGCCGCTGGGGCCTCGCCGGGAACGCAGCAACCCATGTCCGGCTAGCATCTTTAGCACCTTCGCCAAGTAGAAGCGAGGGAGAGCTTCGTGGCTGGCCATTTCCGCCACCGTGGACCATTTCCGCTGCTCGGCAAGGTACAGAGCTGCCCGCATGGCCATGTCGCTGCTACGCGTCCACATCATAGAGATCAGCCTCCAGTGAATAGGGGGGATCACGGCACTGAAGGCAAATAAAGAACCAAACCGTCTGCTTCTAACTCGTTGGAAATGCAGGGGCGAGATTTGAGCCTTCCGGGTGTAAAACCCCAATCTAACCTTATTTAGCGAGAAAGCACACCTCCTGGGCTGTAGGCCGCAGGCTGGCCAACTGCTGCGGTCGGTGGTTGCCCTTTGTCTGAGTGAGGTGACTTCCATTGGCCAGCAGCCCACAGCCTACAGCCCACAGGCGCTGGTTACCAGTCGCCGGCGGATCAGCTTTTGATGCGGCGCTGATGGGTGGAGGGAACCTTCATGTCTTCGCGGTATTTCGCGACAGTGCGGCGGGTGACCTGAATGCCCTGGGATTGCAGGATGCGGGCGATCTGCTCGTCGGTGAGGGGGTGGGCCGGATCCTCTTCCCCGATCATCTTCTTCACCCTGCGCTTCAAGGTGAGCAGCGAGGTGCCGCCGCCCATGGGACCATTGACGGCCTCCGAGAAGAAGAAGCGAAGCTCGTAAACGCCCTGGGGTGTATGCGAGTACTTGTTGGCCACGGCGCGGCTGACGGTAGAGGGATGCACACCCACCTCTTCAGCCACCTCCTTGATCATCATAGGCTTCAGCAGATCGATTCCGAAATCCAGGAAGTCCTGCTGGCGGAGCATGATGGAGTGGCACACTTTCAGAATTGTCTGCTTGCGCTGCTCGATGTTCTTGATGAGTTGGATGGCCGAGTTGTACCGCTCCTTGATGTAGTTGCGAACCTCCCTGGCCGACACCGTGCGGTCCAGCAGGCGGCGATAGCCAGGGTTCAGGCGAAGCTGTGGCAGGTCGTCCTCGTCCAGCGTGATCTCGTACACGTGCGTGTCGTTGCAGAGACCGCAACGATATTCGCCCACCTTACGGAAATACACATCGGGCTCTACCAGTCGTGGTTCGGTCTTGTTATAACGCTGGCCCGGCCGGGGATCCAAGCGGCGGATCATATCCACGGCCAGCTCGACATCGGCCGGCGGGCGGTTCAGCAGGCGGGCCAGGTCCTTGTGCTGCTTGTTCTGCAGCAGTTGCAGGTGCTCGCTGACGATCTGCCCGGCGCAGCTCCGTTCCATGCCAATCCCGCGCAACTGGATGAGGAGGCACTCGCGAAGATCGCGCGCGGCAACGCCGGCCGGATCGAAGTCCTGGACCAGCTTTAGCGCCGCCTCGACGTCGGCCCGCTGGTGCTGGCCGATTTCCGCGATCTCCTCGATGGTGGCCGTCAGGAAGCCGTCCTCGTTCAGGTTGCCGATAATGGACTCGGCCGCCTCCGCGATCTGGGCCGGAGCAGCTTCCAGGCTCAACTGCCAGAGCAGGTGGTCGGCCAGGGTGGTGGGGCTGGAAAGGAAATTCTCGAACGACGGTTTTTCAATGACCTCGGCGGCCGGCGAGCGGTAGCCGGGATCCAGGTAGTCCTGGAAGAAGGAGCCGAAATCGATTTCTTCGAAGGGGTCCTGCCCCTCCGGCTCCAGGCCCTCGCGATCGCCCGCTTCGGCGCGGTGTTCTTCGGCCGCCGCGATTTCCTCCGGTGACAACGGCGCGTCCAGTTCCTGCTCGCTCAGCTCTTCCAGGATGGGGTTCTCGACCATCTCCTGGTTGATCATGTCCTTGAGTTCCAGCTTGTTCAAAGCCAGAACGCTGACCATCTGGACCAGGCCGGGGGTCAGAATCTGCCTCTGAGCGACCTTCAGACTGACATTCAACTGGGTCGAGTAGGTCACCGAACCACTTCCTGGAATGTAAATCCTTCCCCTAAATAGACTCGCCGCACTTCGCGATCGTTGCTCAGAGAATCGGGCGTGCCGCTCCGGAAAATCCCTCCGTTATTGATGATGTAAGCACGGTCGGTCACCCTCAGCGTCTCCCGAACGTTGTGGTCGGTGACCAGGATGCCGATGCCGGAAAGCTTCAACTCCGCGATGATGCGCTGGATGTCGATGACGGCCAGCGGATCGATGCCGGAGAACGGCTCGTCCAGCAGGATAAAGCTGGGAGAGATCACCAGGGAGCGGGCGATCTCCACGCGGCGGCGCTCGCCGCCCGACAGCATGTAGCCCTCGCTCTTCCGCACCACTTGCAGTCCCAGCCAGTCCAGCAGCTTCTCCAGCCGCTCGCGCCGCTGGCGCCAAGTGAGCGGCAGCGTCTCGAGGATGGCCAGGATGTTCTGCTCCACCGTCAGCTTGCGGAAGACCGAGGGTTCCTGGGGCAGGTAGCTGATGCCGCTCCGGGCCCGCTGATACATGGGAAGCCGGGTGATGTCGCGGCCGTCCAGCAGGACGTTCCCGCTATCGGGGCTGGTCAGGCCGACGATAATGTGGAAAGTCGTTGTCTTCCCGGCGCCGTTGGGCCCCAGCAATCCTACCACTTCGCCCTGGCTTACCTGGAGGCAAACATCATCGACCACGCAGCGCCCGCCGTAACATTTCTTCAGGTCTTCGGTGCGGAGCGTTGTCATCTTCCGGCCGGGGACCTGCTGGCGCGCTGAGTGACGCGCTGTTCCGTCATGGTGCGCGCAACGCCGTCCCCATGAACAAAAATCCTATCATCGCGAGTGTAGTAAGTCAATTGACGGCCCCGCGTGTAGCCGCGCTGCTCATCGAAAATGTAGGGCTCGCCGCCGCTCAACGCCATCTTGTCTTCCGCCGCCAGGTACTCGGCGATCTCGGCGGCCGCGCGGCGGACTCCGCGGGCGGAAGACTCGTCAATCCGCACGGCGCCGCGCGCGATGGCCCGCTCCAGCCGCGACTCTCCCGGCTTCACCTCCTCGGCCGGAGCCAGGAAGGCGTCGAGCGCCGCCGAACGCAGGACGCTTTCCTGGCGCCGCAGCACAACCCGCCCCTGGTAATGCGCGCGCTGATCGTTGTCGGTGTAGATCAGGCTGTCGGCGGTGACAAAAATGGGCCGCGGCGGGCTCCCCTGGCGGGGCTGCCCGGCCGCCGCGCCGGCGGCCTGCGCGGGTGGGCGCGGCCCCTGTGGAGCGGCTTGCGGCGGCGCACCGGCACGCTCGGACAACACCGTGGCCACTTCCCCCTGCGCGGTCATGCGCCGCTGCTCACGCTCAATGAGCACGCTGCGCGCCTCGATCACGTCCTGATTCTGCCAGAGCCGCACGCGCGGTCCGCCCGGCGCGCTCTCGTACCGGGTGACCGCTCCGCGCCCGCTGCTCTCCATGCGGTCGGCGATGGCGTGCACCGGCTCCTTGCCCGTCAGCGGGCCGGTGGTAGCCGTCTTTCCGGCTTTCTCCTCCGGCACGTGCGTGGATCGGACTTCCTGCTCGGCAATGCCCGTATCGTTTTTCTGATCGAGAGTGATTCGGCGCGCCGAGGTGCGCGTATGCGAATCCCACACTTCCGGGTTCTTTGCCGGCCCGCCCGTCAGCACTGTTTTCTCGTCGTCTGCGGTATACAGCGCCCGCTCCGCGGTTCCTTGTCGTTCGCCTTCTACGAAACGGACGTTCCCGGCCTGTTCGACCGACTCCAGCTCCTCGTCGCTGTCGAAACGCGCCGCCAGATGGTCGCTGGTGGTGACGCGCAGCACGGGGGTTACTCTTGCTTGTGCCGTGTTGCCAGGCGGGCCTCCAGCCTCCAGCCTCCGGCCTCCAGCCTCCAGCCGCGGGCCTCCAGCCTCCAGCCTCCGGCCTCCAGCCTCGGTGGCCGGTCGCCGCGGGCGCACCTCGCTTTCCAGCCGCACCGCCTTCTCGGCGTTCAGCAGCCGCAACTGGTTGTCGTCGCCGAATTCCATGACAATCCGGTCGGCCGTGAGGGTGCGCCGGCCGGAGTTGGAGGCGGCCTGGGCAGGGGCAGGTTTCGGCAACAGCTCGAGGCGTCCGGGAGCCAGCGTGCGGGCGATGGACAGTTCCTCGCCATTCGGCTTCATGAACATTTCGATGGCTTCGCTGGCGATCACCCGAGTGTCGGCTTCCGGGTCGCCCGGCGTCACCACCATGCGCACGCCGCCTTTCCACTCCACCTGCCCTAGCGCGTGGTCTGGGTTGGTGAAGAACAACTCGAGGCGCTCGGCCCGCGCCTGGTAACGGTCGCTGGCGGTGGCGTTTTGGATGCGGACGGCGCCCGTCAGGTAGGCCTGGCTGATGGCCTGTTTCTCGCCGAACACCAACCGCGCGCGATCGGCCGAAGCGTGGGTTTCCCGCGTGCGCGGCGCCGGCGCGGGCCCGCCGGCCTTCTCCCGGCTCGCCGGCCCCGTCTTCTCCCGGGTCGTCTCGTCGAGCCGGACATGGCCCTCGATTTCAGCTCCGCGCACCTCGTTGTGCTCGTCCAGCATCAGGCCGGCGGCGTCACCGAATATTTCCCGGCGCCCGTTCGGCAGGGTCTGGCTTACGGTCGCGTGCTGGAACTGGAGTTTGTTGTCGCGCTGCGTGTAAACCAGTTGTACCGCCTTCACAATGGTGTGCGGAGCAAGCGGCTGAGGGCTGGCAGCCGGCGGCTGGCGGGACCCTTGGACCCCTGGGCCTTTGGACTCTTGGGCCTCCTCCACCAGCTCGATCTGCACCTCCGCCTTGAGTTGCAGCGTCCGCTGGTTGGAGTCGTAGACCGCGCCAAGGGCCCGGCCGCTGCCGCCGGAGAACTGGAATTCAACCGGTTGTTCGGTGGAGGCTATCCCGCTCTTTTCCTCGAAGGTGACGCTGCTGGTTGTTGCCGTGATTCGATGTTCGGCGGCGCTGCCGGAGGCCGGAGGGGGGGCGCCGTTAGCCCCCGCCGGAGGGGTAGGCGCCTGGCCGGGCAGGCTGGCCAGCTCGATCTCCACCGCGCCGGCGCAGTGCGCGCGCCCGGCTTTCGAGTCGTATTCGCACTGCTTGCTGGCGATGCGGTCGTGGCGGTCGCCCTTGGCGCCGTAAGTGATAATCTCCATTTCCTCCAGCACGCTTTTGCCGCTTTCGGTCTGCTGGCGCACGCGCGCCGCGCCGATGGTCAACACCGTGCGCCCCTGCGCGGTGTGCGACAGGCTGAAGCCCGCGCTCTGGCTGGTGTCGGCCGGGATCCGGGCAGGGAGCGCGGGTTGCGGGCGCGCCTGGCGCTGCGAACGCAGCCAGGCCCCTGCCGTAACTAATAGCGTGGCAGCCAGCAGGACCAGCACGATGGCGCGCGTCTGCGGTATGGAGATTTTCCCAGGCATGCTTGCTGAAAGCTCAGTGTAGCATCATTAGGCTGTGGGCTGTGGGCTGTAGGCTGTAGGCCGCTGCGATGGACTGCTGCCTCCAGCCTCCGGCCTCCAGCCTCCGTTATGCCCCTTGCCGCGCTCATGATGGTGCTGCTTTCGGCCAGCCCGCGAAGCGGGCGGAAGGGGGAAGCCCATGGCGCAAGCCGTGGGGATCGGTTGCGAGCGCTCGGCCAGCCCGCGAAGCGGGCGAAAGAGCGCTAAAGCAAGCCGGTACGCCCCGGAGGAAGCGTATGCTACACAGTTTCGCCAACATCCTCGTTCACGCGCTTTTCGGAACGAAAGACCGTTTTCGGTTGCGAAAAAACGGGGTGAATTTCGACGAGCGGTATATTGGGGAGTGATTCTTTCGCCCGCTTCGCGGGCTGCCCGGTCTCGGCGCGGACCCGATCCCCACGGCTTACGCCATGGGCTTTCTTCTTCCGCCCGCTTCGCGGGCTTTGTCCCTCCTCTGGCCCAATTACACTCTTGGGAGAGGAGGTTTAACTCTTAACTTCCGACTCGTCACCACCTGGAGTCGTCGAACCGGCTCAGGTCAGGCTTGTCATCGAGTATGCCCACCGTGATGACGGCAAACGTGAACACCGTGGTGCCTTCGTGCAGGTGGCCGCCGAAGGCCTTCTTGTCATCGACCAGCGTGATGTGGGCATGGACGCGGCCGTTCAGCACATAGCCCGTCACCGCCAGCAGGTCCACACCGCCCGTTTGCTTGGTAAAGGCTTGAGTGGCCGGCAAGGTCGTGTTGTTGACCGTGTGGACATGGAAGCTGGTCAGAGACCCGGCGCCGCTCAGGAAGACGCCGTTCTTGATCTTTTCCTTCTGCACGGCCTGCTCGAGACCCTTGAGCAGGTCGGTGTTGTTTTTCAGCCGGATCACCACCACGCGCTTGATCTCGCTGGGCACGGTGAGCACCGCCGGCGCCGCTTCCACAGCCCTGGCAAACGAACCGGCGGCCATAACGAGCGCTAACGCCATCGTAACTGTTCCTTTCATGTTCTCCAGCCTCCAATTTGCAGTCTACAGCCTACAGTCTACCGCACGGCGATGGTGGCGGTGTTGCTGGCGAAGCCGCCTTGGGTGATTACCACCGGCACCGCATCGCCCGCCGTCACCCCGGCCGGCACCTGCGCGTTCACCTGGTAGACGGCGGCGAAACCCGGCGCCATCCCCGCGAAAGACACCGTGGCCGGCTTGCCGCCGATGGTCACCGTCACCGGCGTCTTCACGCGGGCCAGCGGCTCGGCCGACGGGCCAGCCGCGCCGGAGCCGACCGCCGGATCGGTCGCCCCCAGCCCGGTGCAGAAGATCGAAATGACACCGCCCACCGCCGCCGGCTGGCTGGGGATGTTCGCTGTAACCGGCATGGCCAGCTTGTTGCTGTTGGCGATGAGGATGGCACCCTGGTTGCCATACGGCGGCCCCAGGGTGAAAATGCCGGGCCGCGCCGCCGCGGTCTGCAGCGGCTCGGGCGCGCTGCTGACGCCGTTGGCCTCGATGCGTACCTGAAGCTGCCGGTCGGACTCCAGTTCCACGGGCACTTGCGCGTTCACTTGCCCGGGACCGACGTAGAACAGCGGCGCCTCCTTCTCGCCCACCAGCACGCGCACCCCGTTGAGCGTGCGGGGCAGGGGCAAGGTCTGGGCCACGGCCGCGCTGGTGGTCAGGTTTTGCCCAAACAGCGAGATGATACTGCCGGGGGCCACCGGGCCGCGCTCGAACCCCGCCCCCAGCAGTACGCCGCCCTGGTTCAAGGTGACGTCCTTCGGGTTGGGATTCAGACCCACCTGGGCGGCAGCCGTCGCCTGGCCTTGCAAATTCTGCCAAACAGCCTGCGCTGTGACGGCGACTTGAGGCGTGGTGCTGCCCGGACTCCAGGCGCCTTGATACTGGCCGTTTTTCAGGTCGGTCAGCACCAGCGGCGGATCGCCGTTGGAGAACGACAGAAGCACGGTCGCCCAAACCGCGGCGGCACCGCAGTCGTCGCGGACCTCCACCCGCACCGGCGTGGGCCAGCCAATCACTGCGTTGAAGCGGGCGAACAGGCTGGTGAACTGCAAAAGGAGTTTCGACGCGGTGCAACCGGAAGCCGCCACCGGCCCATCCGTGAGAGACCGGACCAACGCTTCCGCTTCCGATGGCGAGTCTCGCAAGGCTGCCAGCACCGCCTGGATGGAAGCGCCCGGCGGCAAGACCAGCAACAGCACGTTGACTGGGTGCAGCTCGCCGTCATTCATGGTCATGACGGTGATGCCGGCGCGGTATACGCCGGCCGCCAGGCCGCTCACGTTTGCCTGCACCAGGATGCGCCCTGGGTTGTCGCGGCTGGCGTTGCCGGAGTCGGGGAAGCGCGTCACCCAGGTCCCGCCGATGGGCTGGCTGACGAACTGAATGGGTGAGGTTTCTGGTGTCGCTATGGCCACTTCCTGTGCGGCGGGCGCGGCGCCGCCGGCCGCCGCCACGAAGATCAGCCCGGTGGGCCGCACCGAGGCCCCCAGTCTGGTGCCCGCCGGCATTACCTGCATTTCCACGCGCACCACCTGGGGTGAGTTATTGGCGCCGCCCGCTGTCACCTGGACGAGGCCCACGTAAAACCCGGCCTTGAGACCCGTTGGGTCCGCCGAAACCGTCACGTCCGGGATCTGCGTGCTTCCCGCATCGCTACGGCCCGAGGCGGGCGAGATGCGCAGCCAAGTCTCCGTTGCCTGCGCGCTCCAATCCATCGCTCCGGCGCCGATGTTCAGCACGCCGAACGCCTGCGGCGGGTCTACCCCGCCGCCTTCCACCGCGCGAAACATCAGGCTGGTCTGGCTGAGCAGGATGACGCCGGCGGTCGCGGAGGAAATCAGCAGGTTCACCGGAATCGTCACGCTTTGGGCCGCGGCGCCGCTCTGGATGGTGATGGAGCCGGCGTAGGAACCGGGCGACAGGCCTGCCGGGTTCACGCTCACTTGCAGATTGGCGGGCGCCGTGCCCGAGGCGGGCGAAATCGTCAGCCAGCTTCCCACGGTCACGGCGGCGCCGGCCGTCCAGGTCAGCGTGCCGCCGCCGGCGTTTTCGATGCGCAGCCATTGCACCGGCGCGGTCGTTCCTGCCCGAACCCGGAAGTCCAGGCGGGGGGGCTGGACCGAAAGCCCGGCCGCCGCCCCGCCGGTCACGGTGAATGTTACAGAAATGGTCGTGACCGCGGGTGACGCCGACGGCGCGCTGATCTCAATGCTGCCCTGGTAGCTGCCGGCGGCCAACCGAGTGGCGTCGGCATTGACTGAGATGAGCGCGGGCATCAGCCCCGAAGTGGCGGGCACGCTCAGCCAGTTGCCGCCGCTGTCGGTGTACAAGCCGCTGACTTCCCAGCCCAGACCCACCATGCTGCCGATCAGCCCGATCTGCTGCGCAGGCGCAAGCCCCGAGCCGGCGTCCGCCGTGAAAGCCAGCCGCTGTGGGGAGACCGTGTAGGTTGGGGCGCGGGAGAGAATTGCCCGGATGCGGTCATTGCCGGTGTCCGCGATGTAGACGTTGCCGACTGCATCCACAGCCACACCCTGCGGCGCGTTCAGTCCGGCGGTGAGCGGCGAACCCCCGTCCCCGGTCATGCTGGCGGTGCCGGTGCCGGCCACTGAGGTGATCACGCCGCCGGCGTTGACCTTACGGATGCGGTGGTTCCCTTTGTCGGCGATGTAGAGATTGCCTTGGGCATCCAGGGAAAGCCCCGTCGGGCCGTTCAGGGCTGCGTTCGTGGCTTGGCCGCCGTCGCCCGAAGAGCCCGCCGTTCCGACACCCGCCACGGTGGTGATGACTCCCGTGTTGCTAACCTTGCGGATGCGGTGGTTGTCAGTGTCGGCAATGTAAAGGTTGCCGGCTGTGTCCGCAATTACCGCTGATGGGTTGTAGAGCCTCGCTTGCGTAGCTGGCCCGCTGTCGCCGAGTGAACTTCCGCCACCGGCCACCGTGCTGATGATGCCTTGTGGGTTGACTTTGAAGATGCGATCATGCCACCTAGCCTCAGCAATGTAAAGGTTGCGGGCTGCATCCACCGCAACACCGGTGGGATCACCCACTCCAACGCTGATGGCAAGCTTACCATCCCCGTCTCCGTAGTAGTAACTCCCATTTCCGGCGACCGTGGTAATAGTTCCCTGGGGATCGACCTTCCGGATACGCTGATCATCCGAGTCGGCGATGTAGAGGTTGCCGGTTCCGTCAAACGCCATAGCTTGTGGGTTCCGAAGCAGGGCGCCGGTGGCGGGGCCGCCATCCCCGAGGCCGGCGCCTCCACCCGCCGCGGTGGTGATAATCCCCTGCGCGCTGATCTTGCGGATCCGAGCATTGCCGGTGTCCGAGACAGAGATGTTGCCTGCGGCGTCCGCAGCCACCGCTGCAGGCTTGCTGAGCGTAGCGCCGGCCGCCGAACCGCCATCCCCCGAAAGAGCCGGCTGGCCAACGCCCGCCAGGGTCGTTATGGTTCGCAGGCCGCCCACCTTGCGCACGCGGTGGTTCTTCGAATCGGCTATGTAGACGTTACCGGCCGTGTCCACGGCGACATCGAGAGGGTTGCTCAGCGCGGCGGCAGTCGCCGGCCCTCCGTCGCCCAGCGAGGAACCGCCGCCCGCTATCACCGCCGCGCCTCCGTTGGGATCGATCTTCAAAACGCGATTGTAATTGCTGTTTGCAACGTAAACATTGCCGGAGGGGTCCACCGTCAAACCCTGCGGGTAGAAACTGCCCACGGTTGCTGAACTGACAAGCGTCGAGATCGTGCCCTGCGGATTCACCTTCCGGATGCGGTAGTTGTAGTAGTCGGAGATGTAGAGGTTGCCGGAGGCATCAAGCGCCACGTTGCGGGGTTCCCCCAGCATGGCACCGGTTGCCGGCCCGCCATCCCCGGAGTAGCCCCACGTTCCCGTGCCGGCTACTGTGGTAATAGTCCCGTCCGCAGCGACTTTCCGGACGCGAAAGTTGATACTGTCAGCAACATAGAGGGCGCCGGCGAGATCCACGGCCACGCCCCAGGGGCTGGAGAGTTGTGCTCTCGTGGCCGCACTGCCGTCCCCGGAGAAGCCCGACACTCCGGTCCCGGCTACCGTAGTGATGCCACCGTCCACGCCGATCTTGCGAATGCGGTGGTTGCCTGTGTCCGCGATGTACAGGTTGCCTGCCGAATCCACAGCCATTCCGCTCGGAGATTTGAACGCCCCGGTCAAGCCGCCCCGGATCCCGGTGCCGGCCACCACGGTCAGCATGCCGTCGCGCGACACCTTGGCGATAATGTCGCTCGAGGCATCGCACAGGTACACGTTTCCGCGCGTATCTGTGGCCACGCAGGTGACATTATCGAGCGGCGCATCCACTGCCCGCACGAACCGCGGGAAAATGAACTGGCTGCCGGCTATCGTGGTGATGACGTTTTGCGCGGCGGCTGGCGGCAGTCCAAGCGCCAAGAGCAGAACGATCAGGCTGAGCCGGAGGATGGACTTCATCGAACGCCTCCATGGCGTGCCTCTATGGTAGCAGAGAGAGGGCAGAGTAGCACCGGCGTCTCGCCGGCAGGGTCTGGGCGGCGCAGACCCCTGCGGGCGGGACGCCTGCGCTTCAGGCGGGCCGGGAAACCAGGGTGGCCAGCGCGACAACCTTGCGGTACCATCTAAGGAGGAACAGCCAATGAGGCGGCTTCTGATTTATGTGGATGCCTCGGTGGTCGGCGGTTGCGAAGACCCTGAATTCGCCGCTGACAGCCGTCAACTGTGGCGCGAATTCGTGCGTGGGTCCCACATGCTGGTCCTCTCTGCACATACTCTCAGGGAATTGCAGCAGGCTCCCGACCTGGTGCGGGGCCGAATTCTCGAGGTCCCGCCTGCCAATCAGCTTCTGCTGGCGGACAGCGAAGAGGCAGCAGACTTGGCTGATGCATACCTGCGGCGGGGAGTTGTCGGGCCGGGCTCCCACGCGGACGCATATCATGTGGCGCTGGCAACCCTGGGATTGGTTGATGTGCTGGTGAGTTGGAACTTCAAGCACATCGTCAATCTGGGGAGAATCCGCCTTTTTCACTCTGTTAATATCGAGCTCGGATATCCCACGCTGGAGATCCGCACGCCCACGGAGGTGTTGCACTATGAGTAAAGCCTTCGACGCAGTTGCATTCATGCGGAAGCGCCGGTTGGAGATTGAACAAGAAGACCAGCACCTGAGTTGGGAAGAGAAGGCCCAGAAGACAGTCGAAGTCTTGCGGGGTGATCCTCTCTGGGAACGCCTTCAATCGCGGATTGTTGAACCGGGACGACAGTTTCCGGCTCGACGAGAACCGCCTGCGAATTCAGATGTTGGCCGCAGGCCCTGAGCCGGCGGTTGCCCCGGTACGTCTGCCGGTCCATCCACCCAATAGAAACACCAAGGCATGATGTGCTGTTTCGCGCCTCGGTGTCTTTGTGCCTTGGCGGTTGGAGCGGTGCTTCAGGCGCGCGGGGCGAACAGGGCCATGTGCACCTTGGTAATGGCGGCGATCACGTCGTCCACGTCCTTCTCGCTGTACCGGGGATGCAGGTGGACGGCGGCGAAGCGGTCGAAGACATCCAGCGTCTGCGGGCAGGCGGCACGGCCGTAGGGGACCGATTTGCCGCGCGGGGTGTTGAACGACGGCCAGTTCGGATGCAGCGTGATTTTCTTCTCGATGTGCTCGGCGGTGGGCAGGATCACCGAGCCGCTCAGCTTGCCCGTGCTTACGTTTTCCTTGTTCATGGCGGCGATGAACTGGTCGCGTTGCTTGGCGTCTTTCAGGGCGATGAACATGCCGGAGCCGATGTCCCCGTCGGGGTCGGGCAGGCGGCGCTGCCGCAAGCCCGGCAGGTCGCTGATGGCGGCCCGCACGCGCCGGAAACTCTTCCTTGACGCTTCCAGTATGGTATCGAGCTTCTTGAGCTGCGCGCCCATTACCGCGCCGGTGAACTCGCTCATGCGGTACTGGCCGCCGACAAACCAGGCGAGTTGCGGCTTGCCAACCAGTTCCTCGTGCGGCGGCCGCAGGCCGCCCAGGTCGTGGAAGCGCGCGGCGCGCTCGAACAGCACCGGGTCGCTGGTGACCACGGCGCCGCCTTCGCCGGCGGAGATCGTTTTGTTGACCTGGAAACTGCAAATGCCGATGTCGCCGATCGAGCCCAGGTGCTTACCCTTGTAGCGGCCGCCGACGCTCTGCGCGAAATCCTCCAGGATGCGAATCTTGCGGCTGCGGGCGACTTCCAGGATGGGGTCCATGTCGGCCGGCCCGCCCAGGATGTGGACCGCCATGATCACCTTGGTCTTCGGCGTGATCTTGCGTTCGAGGTCTTTGGGGTCCAGGTTCAGCGTTTCGTCCACCTCGGCGAACACCGGCAGCCCGCCCGCCAATATGACGGCGTTATAGCAGGAGTACCAGGTCCAGGCCGGAACGATGACCTCATCGCCCGGTCCGACCTCCAGCGCGCTGACCGCGGAAATCAGCGCCGAGGTGCCGGAGGTGACGGCCAGCGCGTACTTGGCTCCCTGGTGGCGCGCATAATCGCGCTCGAAGTTCAGCACCTTGGTCGGCTTGGCGGCGCCATACCAGCGGAACGGGGTTTTGGACCTCACCACGTCGAGCACTTCGCGCTCTTCGGCCGCGTCGTAATAGTCAGCGCCCCAATAACCGGCCGTCAGCCTGGTGGCGCGCACGGGCTTGCCGCCGTTGATGGCCAACTCCTTGGGATCGACCGGGGCGGGGGACCCCGGCCGGGCCGCGCCTCCGGCGGCTGAGCCCAGCACGGCCGCCGCTGCGGTTGCGAATTCTCTGCGGTTCTGTTCTCGTGACATGGCGTGCGCCTCCTTGTGCTTCTGTGAGTTTAAAGTTTAAAGTTGAAAGTTTAAAGTCCAAAATCGCGCAAAGCGCAAAGTAAAACTCATGACACCTCGCCGAAAAGCGCTGCTGTTGGCACTGGCCGCCGGCGGCTTGGTCGCCTGCGCGCTGGCCGGGCTGCTTCTGCTTTACGGGCACAACCTGGAAAGACGGCGTTGGAACCTTATCTTTTCCAGTCCCTGGCCGTCCTTTAACACGGAGCCCAGCCGGTTTCTGGTCGAGGCCTTGCCGGGGCGGAAGCCGGGGACGGCACTCGACTTGGGCATGGGCCAAGGCCGCAACGCGGTGTACCTGGCGCGGCAGGGGTGGCAGGTGACCGGCGTTGACGTCTCCGACGTGGGCATCGCGCAGGCGCGGGAGCAGGCGAGGAAGGCCGGCGTCAGCATCCACACGGTTCTCCAGGACGCGGACAGTTTTGATTTCGGCAGGAGCCGCTGGGACCTGGTCGCCGTGATCTACTTCCCTCCACGCGCCTATATCGCCCGCATTCGTGAAAGCCTGCGCCCGGGCGGCCTGGTGGTGGTTGAAGGGTTCCACCGGGACGCGGCGCGACGGCGGCGGATCGGGCCGGGCGTGGTGTTCGACAGCGGAGAATTGCCGCGCCTGTTCGAGGGCTTCCGCGTCCTCCGCTACGAAGAAGTCACCGACGTGGCGGACTGGGGCAAGCAGCAGACACGGCTGGTGCGCCTGCTCGCGCAAAAACCCATTTGAACTTCGAACTTTAAACTTTAAACTTTAAACTTTAAACTTCCCCCATGAGCCAAGGTGTTGTTTCGCCCACCATGATCCGGCCAGGAAAGAACTCGCCCCTGGGCGCGCACTGGACGGGGCAGGGAGTCAACTTCGCGCTGTTTTCCGAAAACGCGGAGAAAGTGGAGCTGTGCCTGTTTGCGCGCCCGGAAGACGGCGAGCCCTTCCGCACCGTGGAGATTGCTCACAAGACGCGCAACGTGTGGCATTGCCTGCTGCCCGACTGCCGGCCGGGCCAGCTTTACGGCTACCGCGTCTACGGGCCATACGATCCGCAGCGCGGCAAGCGCTTCAATCCCGCCAAACTGCTGATGGATCCCTATGCCCGGGCGCTCACCGGCAAGGTCGATTGGTCGCGCGGCACTGCCCTTTCCTACGACCCGTTGAAGCCGGAGAAAGATCTGGCGCTGGATTGCTCCGATGACGCGGCGGCCATGCCCAAGTGCGTGGTGGCGGATCACCGCTTCGAGTGGGATGGCGACCAGCCGTTGCGCACCCCACTGGGCCGCTCGGTCATTTATGAACTGCACGTGAAGGGCTTCACCAAGCGCTTCCCCGGGCTGGATGCGAAGCTGCAAGGCACCTACGCGGGCCTGGCGGCGCCGGAAGTGCTGGAATACCTGACCGGCCTGGGCGTGACGGCGGTGGAGGTGCTGCCGGTCCACGAATGCCAGCCGGAGAAATTCCTGCTGGACCGCGGCCTGACCAACTACTGGGGCTACAACACCGCCGGCTTCTTCGCCCCGGACGGCCGCTACAGCTCCTCGGGCACGCTGGGCGGGCAGGTGACCGAGTTCAAGCAGATGGTCAAGCGGCTGCATCGCGCCGGGATCGAGGTCATCCTCGACGTGGTATACAACCACACGGCGGAAGGCGACCACCTCGGCCCCACACTGAGCTGGCGGGGCATCGACAACGAGGACTATTACTGGCTGGTGGACGGCGATCCCTATCATTACATGGATTTCACCGGCTGCGGAAACACGCCGCGCATGACCAACCCCGACGTGCTGAAAGTCATCATGGACAGCTTGCGCTACTGGGCGCGCGAGATGCACGTGGACGGCTTCCGCTTCGATCTGGCCTCCACCCTGGCGCGCGACGAAAAAGGGGTCGATCGCCTCTCCTCGTTCTTTGAGATCCTGCACCAGGACCCGGTGCTGTGCAACGTCAAGCTGATCGCCGAGCCTTGGGACGTGCGTGCCGGCGGCTACCAGGTGGGCAACTTCCCCGTGGACTGGAGCGAATGGAACGGGCGCTTCCGGGACATTGTCCGCCGCTTCTGGCGCGGCGATTCCGGCCAGGTCTCGGAACTGGCCTACCGCATCACCGGCAGCAGCGACCTGTATTGCCACAACGGCCGCAGCCCCGACGCCAGCATCAATTTCCTCATCTGCCATGACGGGTTCACCCTCTACGATCTGGTCAGCTACGACTCCAAGCACAACGAGGCCAACCTGGAAGAGAACCGCGACGGCAACGACTGCAACTGCAGTTGGAATTGCGGCGCCGAAGGCGAGACTGACGACAGCGCGGTGCGGCAACTGCGCCGGCGCCAGGTGCGCAATTTCATTTCCACGCTGCTGCTGGCACAAGGCACTCCCATGCTGTGCGCCGGCGACGAGTTTGCCCGCACCCAGGGCGGCAACAACAACGCCTACTGCCAGGACAACGAGATAAGCTGGGTCGATTGGGGGCTGCGGGAGGAAAACGCGGACCTGCTGGAGTTCACCCGCCGCTGGCTGGAGTACCGCAAGAAGCACCCCTGCCTGCGCCGCACCCGCTTCTTCGAGGGCCGCGACTTCGGGCTGGACGAGCTCAAGGACATCACCTGGCTGCGGCCCGACGGGGTGGAGATGGCCGCCGGCGACTGGTCGGAAGATTTCATCCGTTGCCTGGGATTTGTCATCGACGGCCGAGACCTGCGCGAGGTGGACGAGCACGGCCGGGTGCTGACCGACGGCGTCTTCTTGATCCTGCTGAACGCGCACCACGCGGCCATTCCCTTCACGACCCCGGCTCTCGACTCGGGCCACTGGCGCTGCCTGATGGACACGACGGAGGGCTGGCTGTCCCAGCAACGCTTGGTGGAGCCGGGCGGCGAGTATTCCCTGGAAGGCCGCTCGGTGGCCCTTCTGGAGTGGTTGGAAAAATAAGGGCTGTACCGCCGCCTGCTGCCTACTGCCTTCTGCTTACTGCCTTCTGCCTACTGCCTACTGCCTTCTGTTCTCCGCCAGCGGCGCGCGGCCTGCCGCACCTGCCGTTCATCCATGCCGAAGTAATGGCCCAACTCATGCCACAGCGTATCGCGCACGATGCGCGCCAATTCGCGCTCGTTGCGCGCTATGCGCTCGATCGGCCCACGATAGATGGAAATCTTGTCCGGCAGGACCAGGCCGTAGCTGGAAGTGCGCCGGGTCAGAGGGATGCCGTGGTAAAGGCCCAGCAGGGTGGAGCCGCGGGGACAGCGGGCGCGCTGCAGATCGTCGGGCCCCGGCTCATCTTCGGCGACGATCGCGACATTTTCCACGCGCTTGCGGAAACCGGCGGGGATGGCCAGCCAGGCCTCCTGCACCAGGCGGTCGAACCGCGCCCGCTCTTCCTCGCGCTTGCTGCGCATACCTCGATTCTACAATTGCACTTGCAACCAGCAATGGGAAACCGGAAACTTGGATCATGGACCAGGCACTTCTGGATGAAATCGTGCGCCGGGTTGTGGAGGTGGCCCACCCGGACCGGATCATCATGTTCGGCTCCGCGGCTCGGGGCGACATGGGCCCGGACAGCGATGTGGATTTGCTGGTGGTGAAATCGGGTGCTTTCAACCGCCTACACCTTGCCCAAGACATCCATCTGCGGTTTTTCGGCCTTGCGGTCTCCGTAGACGTTATCGTGGTAACACCCGGAGACATTGAAGCCTATCGGCATAAAGTGGGAGCCATCATCGGTCCGGCGCTGGCCGAAGGAAAGGAGATCTATGCAGACGGAGTACGGCGGCCAGGATGATGCCAGGGAGTGGCTGCGCCGCGCGCGGAGCAATCTCGTGCGGGCCACTGAAGACAGCAGGCTCGAGGGAGTAGCCATCGAGGATCTGTGTTTCGATGCCCAGCAAGCCGTCGAGAAGTCCCTGAAAGCTGTCCTGGTCTGTCGCGGCGTTGCTTTCCCGAGGACGCACGTCATTTTCGATCTCCTCACCCTTATTCAACAGAGTGGGATGGATGTGCCCGGCAACGTTCGGGAGGCGGCAGTGCTCACTCCCTACGCGGTGTCAGCACGCTATCCGCCGTTGCCGCTGCCGATCAGCCCGGAGGACTACACGCGGGCCCTCGAGCTGGCCGAGCGCGTGTATCGCTGGGCCGAATCATTGATTGCCTGACGGTCCCGCCTCAGCGCTCCAGCAAATACGCGCATTCCACCAGGTGGCTCTGGCCGCCGTCGTTGACCGCGTAGTGCGCCTTCCTCCCGCCTGGTCCGCTGGTGTTCCACAGGGCGGCGGCGCCGTGCTCGCCGCGCTTGTTCAGGGCATAGAAGTTGATGCTGATTTGCTCCAGCTTCTTGCGGTTGTTGCGGTAGTTAGCGGCCACGCGCCGGACGGCTTCCAGGGAGGCTTCGCGCGGGAAAGCGCCGCGCCGCATCATCTCCACCACGGTGTGCGCGCCGTTGATCTTGATGCACTCCTCGCCGCGCCCGGTGGAGCCGGCGGCTCCCACCTCGCTATCGACAAACAGGCCGCAGCCGATCAGGGGCGAATCGCCGACGCGCCCCGGAATCTTCCAGGCCAGGCCGCTGGTGGTGGTGACCCCGGAAAGATCACCGCGCTCGTTCACGGCCAGGCAGTTGATGGTGCCGGTGGGCGGGTGGGCGGCCACTTCGCGGGCCCAGGCCAGCAGTTCGGGGTCGTGGATGCCCGCCTTCTGGTCGGCATCCGGGGCGGCCAGGCCCGGCCCCCAATTCTCCAACTTCCTCGCCTTCCATGTCAGCCAGGCCAGCCGGGACTTGTCGGTCAGCAGATCCTGCTCCTTGAAGCCCTGCATGCGGGCGAAGCGCAAGGCGCCCTCGCCCACCAGCAGCAGGTGGTCGGTGTGCTCCATGACCGCCTTGGCGACCTTGGAAGGGTTCTTGATGTTGCGCAGCGAAGCAACCGCGCCGGCGCGCCGGGTGGGTCCGTGCATCACGCTGGAATCCAGCTCCACGACGCCGTCTTCGTTGGGCAGGCCGCCGTAGCCCACGCTGCTGTCGTTCGGATCGTCCTCGATTATGTTGACGCCGGCGATCACCGCATCCAGCGTGTCGGCGCCGCCCCGGATCATCTCCAT
>Ga0315279_10003342_pt1 | contig 22518 bp, 21 predicted proteins | sample YL17G06_20_MG_FD_203694 | JGI IMG/M metagenome (GOLD analysis project Ga0315279, IMG submission 203694) | Sediment microbial communities from Yellowstone Lake, YNP, Wyoming, USA - YL17G06_20 | ecosystem: Environmental > Aquatic > Freshwater > Lake > Sediment | place: USA: Wyoming | collected... | reverse complement strand
GGCTTTGCCGACACTGGCTCGGCATGCCGCCGCTAGAAGGCGGTATTTTTTTGTCTGAGGCGGCATAGTGGACGAGCCCGAGCTAAAAACTGCTTGAAGCGAGGAAGCTGCGGCTGGGGCTGCCGCCACCCAGCCCCAGCCGCAAGCCGAGCCGAACACGCACTGCATTAGCACTAAGCGAGCGGCCAAGCGAGCGCCAAAGGAGGCCTTGCCCAAGCAAGGCCGACTGGTGCAGGCGAGATACGCAAGCGCCCCAAGGCGCGGTGCCTATAAATCTTTCTTCTTACAACCATGTATAGTATTAGGTAAAATTATAGGGAAAGTTCGTGAGTTAAACCAAGGGGAGTTTAAATTTCTAACCCTCTGTAACAAAATATGTTACTGAGGGTTTTTATTTTTAAATTACCATTTTGAAATGGAAGTGGTATAATCGAGAGGTAAGGAGAAAGTATGGATAAGAAGAGAAAGGAGAAAGATGGGTAATCTTTTTTTAAGTCCTTTAGAGATGTCAAAGGCGATAAGTGATATCGGAGAAAAGAAAGCCGCTGAAAATATATTTGAGTTATTTATCTTTGGAATTCTGGCGGGGATTTATATTGCCTTTGGTTCTGTTGTCGCAACCGCTGTATTAAGCGGCGGGACGTTGGATGCGGGATTGGCAAAGTTTATAGCAGGAAGCGTTTTTAGCGTAGGTCTTATATTGGTGCTTATTCTTGGTTCTGAGCTTTTTACCGGTAACATCCTTATGACAATAGGACTTATCTACCAAAAATATTCTGTTATCAAGGTCTTGCGTAATTGGCTGGTTGTTTATTTTGGTAATTTATTTGGCGCTATAATTATCGCCTGGCTCGTATTTAATTCAGGGTTACTTATTCGTTTTGGTAATTTGACTTCAATAGGGGCTGTTGCAGTCAATATCGCTGAATCAAAATTGCAGTTGAGTTTTACAGAAGCGCTATGCCGAGGTATCCTGTGTAATATGCTTGTGTGTCTGGCGGTAATTATGTGTATTGCTTCCAAGACACTCGAAGGCAAAATATTAGGAATCTATTTTCCAATTATGGCTTTTGTTGCCTCAGGATATGAGCACTCTGTGGCCAATATGTATTTCTTGCCCGCAGGGCTTATGGCAAAAGGTGAATTTATATCCGGATTCTTTACCATTTTCAATAACCTGATTCCCGTAACGATCGGCAATATTATTGGAGGTCTTCTGATTGTTTTGCTCCACCCAAAGATTGAAGCAAGAATAGCCCGTTTTTTTATCAGAAAGATTCCGCCCCCAAAGTAAAAGAGCAGTTTAGGTAATAGTAGTCAGTTCTTTATATAAATTCTCCGCCTCTTCCGAGCATAACCAGTTGCGAAACTCGTCTATGATGGGGAGTAAATTTCCAGTGGGGGCTTATTTTTGCGACCACGTCGTAAGGATAAGCCAGATATAATTTAAGAAAATATATCATTCATGGTATAATTAAAATGTAGTTTTTTTCCCATCGGTTATGTTAAAATGCAATAATATGAAATCCCGGGATGATAAAAGTAATTTTAAAATTTTAAACAAATAAAACCAAAGAGATAACATATGACTATACGTAAACGGAGCTTAATTCAGGTTATCAGCATTGTAACCGGATTAATTGCTGTAACTTATTTAATCTCCAGGGTAATTTTGTTAAATGGCTTTATTAAATTAGAAGAAAGGGATACTCAGAAAAATGTTATGGTGGCCAAGGGCGTATTGTCGGATAAAATTAAGAATCTGGATACCAAGATTTCTGACTGGGCAAATTGGGATGATGCTTATAAATTTGTCGAAGATCCCAATCCGGATTTCATAAAATCAAATTTGGCAGACCAGGCCTTACTTGACCTTAAAGTCGATTTTATAATATTTATTAACTCTGCCGGCAATACCGTCTTTAGCAAAGGATTTGATGCAGACGAAAATCATGCCTTGCCAATTCCGGAGAGCCTAAAGAAGTATTTGACCGCAGATAGCACACTCATTAAGCACCCTGGTATAAATAGTGATGTATCCGGAATTCTTATGCTTCCCGAGGGGCCTCTGCTTGTTGCCTCAAAACCCATATTGACCACGGAAAAAAAAGGTCCTAGTCACGGCGCTTTGATTTTTGCCAGGTACCTTGATTCCGCAGTGACTAAGGATTTAAGTCAAACAGCGCAGTTACCTATTACTATAGGCAGGTTTGATGACCCGCAGCTACCGCAAGATTCAAAATCTATACAGGAAGCATTTTATAAAGGGAAAGAGACGCTGATTAAGCCGTTAAATAACCGGGAAATTGCAGGGTATACTGTGCTAAAAGATGTTTTTAATAACCCGGCCCTCATATTAAAAATAGAAACACCCAGAGGAATTTACAGGCAGGGTGTTACCGCTATGAATTATTTTCTCATAGCTCTTGTTTTGGTCGGCCTTGTTTTTGGCTGGATGATTTATTTGCCTTTAGAAAAGGAAGTGGTCAGGCGGGAACGCTCAGAGAATAGGCTTACCGAGTTAAATAAGTGCTTTTTAAAGTTCGGAACAGACCCGGTTAATAATATCAAAGAACTTACCATCCTTTGCGGAAAACTTTTAGGAGCTACCTACGCAGTCTATAACCGTTTTCAGAAAGATCTGCTTGGCCCATGGGGAGACTGGGATTTACCCTCTGATTTTAAACAACTCAGTAAACCTGAAGGCCGTATCTGTTATGATGTTATAAGACAGGGTAGCCCGGAACCGGCGATTATAAGAGACCTGCAGAAAACCGCATATGCCAAAACCGATCCGAATATACTAAAATATAATTTAAAAACCTATGTCGGAGGGGCAGTCAAATCCGGCGGTAGTTATATCGGTGCATTATGCCTTATCTATAAGAATGATTTTGTTCTCAGCGAAGAAGAAAAAAAGATTGTCGGTATCGTTACTTCAGCTATTGGCATTGAAGAGATCCGGTGGAAAGTAGAGCAATTGTTAAGAGAGGCCAAAAAACAGGCAGAGGTGGCAACCAGGGTAAAAAGTGTATTCTTGGCAAACATGTCCCATGAGATACGCACTCCTATAAATGCAATCGTAGGTTTTTCTGAGCTTCTAAACGACACGAGCCTGGATTATGTGCAAAAAGATTATGCAGAGACAATAATTGACAGCGGACAGATACTGCTGAACCTGGTTAATAATGTTTTAGATATCTCTAAGATTGAAGCCGGAGAATTGCAGCTTGAGAATATAGATTTTGAATTACGACGCCTGGTGCAAAGCGTAATTAAAATAACCGGTACCAAACTTGCAGGTAAAGACGTAGAGTTGTTATGCGACATCGATGAAGACGTGCCAGAATGTTTTAAAGGGGACCCCACCAGATTAAGGCAGATATTGATGAATCTCATAAGCAATGCCATAAAGTTTACGGAAAAGGGGGAAATATATGTTTCCGTAAAATTGAAAGAGGCACAGGAATCAGAAGATAAAATGCGCACACTGGAATTTTCAGTAAAGGACACCGGAATCGGGATCCCGAAGGATAAGCAAAACCGCCTTTTTGAAGCCTTTGAACAAGTTGATACCTCCGTTACCAGAAAATACGGAGGGACAGGACTCGGCCTTGCTATTTCCAAGAATCTTGCAGAAAAGATGGGCGGCAAGATCTGGTTTGCATCAGAGCCAGGCAAAGGCACTACATTCTTCTTTACATTGCAACTTAAAGAAACGACTGCGGTGACGGAGAAAGACATTGCATTTTTAGACCCCGGGCAGCTTAAAGATAAAAAAGTCTTAATCGTTGATGATAATGTAAACGCACTGCGCATAGCCGAGGCTTATTGTAAACAGATAGGCTTGAATGTCCTTTATAAGACATCATCGGCTAAAAAGGCTTTAGATTGGTTAGCCGCTGAGTCAGAATGGCCGCAGGTGATTATCTCTGATATCATAATGCCGGAAATGGACGGTTATGATTTTGCCAGAAAAGTAAGGGAGAATGAGAAGGCCAAGGATGTAAAGATTATTGCTGTAACAAGCGATACCCAGGTGGGCTCAGCCCAAAAAGCCCATGATTCAGGGTTCGATGCCTATTTACCCAAACCAACTACAAAAGAAGACCTCATCAGAATTTTGCAAATAACATTAGGAGACAAGCGGCAGGAAAAGAAGACAGACCAGATCCTGACCCGGTATACGGCAGAGGAATTGGCGTGCAAGGGATTAAAAGTTCTTATTGTTGAAGATAATGCCGTTAATCAAAAACTTATGCAGATTGTACTTGATAAACTGGGCTGTAAGACAGATTCGGCAGCAAACGGACAGGAGGCAGTTGAAAAAGTCAGAATCACCCAGTACGATTTAATCTTTATGGATATACAGATGCCGGTTATGAGCGGTTATGAAGCGACAAAAATCATCCGGAATAAAATCGGTAACACCGTTCCGATTATAGCATTGACTGCGATAGTAACGGATGAAGACGAAAAGGATTGTTTTGCCTGCGGCATGAATGACTATATCACAAAGCCGGTTGAGTTATACAAATTAAGGGAAAAAATTATCCAGTGGGCAAGGCCTAAAATATAAGGAAGAAAAAATGCAATTCGACAAACAGACAGCTTTAAAGAAGTTAGGTATTTCCGAAGAGATGTATGACGAGTTAACCCGGATGTTTATTGCGCAAACTGAGCCCGTGCTTAAAAATCTGGATGATTTTATCAGACTTAAGGATTTTGGGCAAATCGCAAGACTTGCCCATTCTATCAATGGCTCTGCCGCGAATCTCAGGATTGAGGAAATCCGCGGCCTTGCCGAAAATATAGATTTACAAGCCAAAGAAAATAAAGATATAAAAATGATTGAGTTGAACGCCTCTAAGCTGAAAATAGCATTCGAAGAATTCAAAAAAATAACCGAATCCAAAAATCAAACCCAAGGACTAAAGAACCAGGCACCTTGAATGTCGGATTAAATAATAAAAGGAGGAGAGGCCATGAGTGGCAAAAAGGTCCTCGCAGTTGACGACGATAAGGTTTTTTTGAAATTGGTGGAAAATGATTTGACTAAATCCGGATACTCGGTAATAACCGCAAAAAACGGTGAAGAAGCCATCGAGCTTGCTAAACGCCAACATCCGGATTTGATTCTTCTTGATATTTCTATGCCTGAAATGGACGGCGGAGAGGTAGCCCATATTCTGGAAAGCGAGCCGGGGACAAAAGATATCCCCATCGTCTATGTTACTGTTCTTGTTACAAAAGAAGAAGAAGCACAGATGAGTCATGATATAAAAAGAGACTGCTTTATTGCCAAGCCTTATAACTTGAATGATCTTTTGGCAAAGATACGGGAATACATCTAATCGCATTAAATTACAATTCCATTCAGGCACCGTATAATCCGGTGCCTTTTTTACCAAGGAGGATAATTCGATGAATTTAAAAATATTTTTAGCGACATTTACCGCCATATTTTTTGCGGAACTTGCCGATAAAACACAGTTAGTAGGAATAGGTATGTCGGAAAAATCAGGCAAGCCTTTAGCAGTATGGTTAGGTTCGGTTTGCGCCTATGCGCTGGTTACGGTAATTTCGGTATTGCTAGGCATGACGCTGGGCAAATATATGAAGCCGGAATTTATAAGATACGGCGCTGCCAGCCTATTCATTGTAATAGGATTATTGATGTTATGGGGGAAACTTTAAAATGATAGTCAATTTTATCTGGTCATTAGTGGCGAGCATAATTGTAAGTGCAATATCGCTGATCGGCATCTTTTCTTTATTGCTAAAAGAGAACCTCTTGGATGAAATTTTATTTTTACTCATCGGTTTTTCAGCCGGGGGATTAATTGGCGGCGCATTTTTGCATCTTCTTCCCGAGACCATTGAGAAAACCCAGAACAGTATCATTTTTATTTACCTAATTTTAGGTTTTATCTTTTTCTTTATCCTGGAGAGATACCTGTATTGGCGGCACTGCCATAAAGAAGGCGGTTGCGATATCCACGCCTTTAGCTATCTTAACCTTATCGGCGACGGCATACATAATTTAACTGACGGCTTAGTTATCGGCTCAAGTTTTATGCTGAGCGTTCATTTCGGCATTATCACCACCCTGGTGATTATTCTTCATGAAATCCCCCAGGAGATAGGCGATTTCGGAGTATTGGTCTACGGAGGCTTCAGTAAAGCCAAAGCACTTTTCTATAACTACATTTCCAGCCTCACCTGTATTCTGGGGACCGTTATCGGATACATCCTTTCAGCAAAGGTGAGCAGTTTCTCAATATTTCTTTTGCCGTTTACTGCCGGCGGGTTCATTTATGTTGCTGCCTGCGACCTTATTCCGGAATTGCACAAAGAGCCGAACCTAAAGAAAAGCACGTTTTCATTGTTTGCCTTTCTGGCCGGAATTTTGTTTATCGCATTAGCCAGGCTGTTGCATTAATTTTGCTTGTAATTGAAAATATAGTGTGGTAGATTTATTTAAGTAATTCGACATCGGGGAGGTCGGTATACGGCCTGAGAGTCCTATTAGAAACAGGAGACCCGCTGAACCTGAACTGGATAATGCCAGCGTAGGGAAAGAATAAACGGACAAAAGACCCTTATATGCTGGCATAAGGGTTTTTTATTTTTTAAAAAGGAGGCGGTTATGTTTGAGAAAACAACTGAGGTAAGTATCAGCCGGGCGATTTTAAGGGAGTTCGCAGCTTGGTTTGACGAATATTTAAAATCGGATGTTATAGTGGTTGGGGGTGGCCCAAGTGGACTGGTCGCAGCCAGAGATTTAGCCAAAAGCGGTTTTAAGACCTTAGTCGTGGAAAGCAACAATTATTTAGGCGGAGGATTCTGGATTGGCGGGTTTTTAATGAATACGCTGACCTTCAGGCAGCCGGGACAAGAGATGCTGGAAGAACTCGGCATACCCTATAAACAGGTTGAGCAAGGTTTATTTGTTGCGGATGGGCCGAATGCCTGCTCAAAGCTTATCTCAGCTACCTGCGATGCCGGGGTTAAAATTCTCAATATGACCAAATTTGATGACGTAGTTTTAAAAAAGAACAGGGTAGAGGGCGTGGTTATAAACTGGACGCCGGTATCAGCTTTGCCGCGCCAGATTACCTGCGTGGACCCCATTTCTTTGGAGTGCGGCGTTGTTATTGATGCCACAGGTCATGATGCCCACGTCTGCCGGAGTTTGGAAAGGCGGGGCATCCTAAAATTGGCGGATTTCGGGCCAATGGATGTGAATACCTCTGAAGATATGGTTGTTGAGCGCACCGGAGAGATTTATCCGGGTTTGATAGTAACCGGCATGGCGGTTTCAAGTGCCTATGGCATACCCCGCATGGGTCCAACCTTTAGCGGAATGTTGTTTTCGGGAAGAAAGGCAGCAGAGCAAGCCAGAAAAATCCTGCTTAATGCCGTCAATAAAGAACAGATAGCTATAACAGTCTAAGAATAGGGAATAGGGGACAGTTTTAGTTCAACATTAGAACCGTCCCTCAGTTTTTATAAAAAAAATACTTGACAATTTTTATTTTTATGTTATACTCCACTATCTTAATAGAGATAATAGACAAAAGAAAGAAGTGATATGAAGATAACTTATAAAGGTGACTATGCTCTTAAGGCTATTTTAGACTTGGCTCTGCATTATGGCAAACTGGTAACTATCCATGATTTGGCTAAACGTGCGGATATACCCATTAAGTTTTTAGAGCAGGTATTGCTGGATTTGAAAAGAGGCGGTTTTGTCGAAAGCAGGCGGGGAAAAGTCGGGGGGTATCTTTTAGGAAAGCCGCCCTCGCAGGTAAAGCTTGGCGAGGTGGTTCGATTCATTGATGGGCCCATTGAGCCGATAACCTGCGTAGAGAGAGGCTATTCCGGCTGTAGCGATATATACAAATGCGCTTTTAGAAGTGTCTGGCAACAGGTAAGCGAGGCCATATCAAATATAATCGATAATATTACCTTTGAAGATTTAGCGAACCAGGTGCAGCTTGAGCATAAAACAGCGGTTTATCAGATTTAATAAAAATACCGTATAAGAATGGAAAATAGCAAGATTATCCTGAATGACGCAATTATAAAAGATGTTAATGATGCAATAAAGAAACTGAAATACGGGCATGTTCTGATTACAGTGCACGATTCCAGGATAGTGCAGATAGAAGTTACTGAGAAAAACCGCTTTGATTATGTATGGCAAACGGAAGGAGGTGGGATTTAGGATAAGGCGTATTTTTGGTTTTTACCGGACTACCGGACTCATTGCTCTTTTAAAATTGAAATAATGTTTCCCCGAAACAACCAGACAGCTGGAGTTGCAGGGACAATTCGAAGAGGAGGACTTAATGAAGAGGTCGATTTTCTTTGCAATTTCAGTATTGATAGTTGTTGTATCAACCGGAGATTTGTTTGCCGGGGCGCCATTTAACAATCTGGAAGGTGTGGGTGGCGTGGCCTTTAATCCTTTGGCATACCTGGCGGATTCCAAGGGAGAAAACAGCCACTATAAAATCGGCAACGCCGATATTATAGGTAAGCCCAGATTCGGTGGCTGGTATGTAAGCTTGGATAAGGTTAAAGTAGATTGGACCACCGTAGGCGTTGCGGATACGTTCTTTAAGAGGCTGGAACTTTCTTACGGGTATGAGACCATTGCTCAGGATAACGCTACCACAAAACGCAAAAATAATCTCGGGGCAAAACTGCTGTTACTGCCTGAGAATGCGTTTGATAATAAATTTCTGCCAGCGGTCTCAGCAGGAAGCATATTTAAGCATACTTCAAACGTGGGCTTAGGGGTTGAGGCCAGCGGTGTTGATTTTTATCTGGTGGCCACAAAGCTGATTACCCAGCTGCCGAGACCGGTGTTACTTTCAGGTGGGGTGCTTTCTACCAAGGCTAAGGTCACGGGCGTATTCGGGTTTGACAAGGATAGAAGAGAAACAGGTTTTGCCAACATTGACGTAGTTCTGCCTTTGGATCTTATTGTCGGGTTTGAATACAAACGGGGAGCCAGATTCTCTGATTTTAAAAATGCTAATTACTGGGATGCGCATATCGCCTGGACAGCAAATAAGAATCTTTCTTTAATCCTGGCATATGTTGATGCCGGCGACTATAAGTCATCAAAAGTAACCGGCTTAGGCAATGGAGTAGTGTTAAGCGCTCAGTATGCATTTTAAAAAAATGTTAGTAGAAAAACGATAATGAAATGGCTGTTTATGAAAATATCTTAAGAGCGATTGGAAAGACGCCGCTGGTTAAACTTAATAGTATTTCCAGGGGCATAAAGTCGCCTATATATGCTAAGGTCGAATATTTTAATCCCGGCGGAAGCGTAAAAGACAGGATTGCCTTGGTTATGATAGAAGCAGCAGAAAAGGAAGGCCTGTTAAAGCCAGGCGGGACTATCATTGAGGCAACCGCGGGTAATACCGGTGCCGGATTGGCATTGGTAGCAGCCATAAAAAAATATCGCTGCATTTTTGTGATGCCTGATAAGATGAGCCAGGATAAAATCAATTTACTCAGGGCTTATGGCGCAGAGGTGGTTATTACCCCCACCTCTGTGCCGCCTGATTCTCCGGAGAGTTATAATGGGGTAGCCGAGCGCCTGGCCAGAGAAATACCCGGGGCCTTCAGGCCTAATCAATTCGCTAACCCCAATAACCCGCTGGCTCATTATTTAACCACCGGGCCGGAGATCTGGCAGGATTCAGCTGGAAAGGTTGAAGTTTTTGTAGCTGGAATGGGCACCGGAGGGACGATATCGGGAACAGCAAAATATCTGAAGGAGAAAAACCCAAATATAATTATTGTGGGCGCAGACCCTGAGGGCTCGATACTTTCCGGCGATAGCCCTAAATCTTACAAGGTTGAAGGGATAGGAGAAGATTTTATACCGCGCACATTTAACCGACAGCTGGTCGATGAGATGGTGAGAGTAAGCGACAAAGAGTCTTTTAATACCGCTAGGCTTCTGGCTAAAGAAGATGGGCTTTTGGTGGGAGGTTCTTCGGGGACAGCCGTTGCAGCGGCATTAAAATATGCACAGAGATTAGAAGGACCAAAATATATAGTTGTGCTTTTGCCGGATACGGGGAGGAATTACATAAACAAGATTTTTTCTGACTCTTGGATGCAAGAAAACGGCTTTTGGCCGGGCCGAGAAATAAGAATCATAAAAATAAAAAACATCCTTGGCGATAAAAAGGACTTTCCTCCAATAATTTCTGTAAGCTCGCATGACACCTTGGATAAAGCGGCCAGGATTATGCAGGAATATAGCATTTCCCAGATGCCGGTTGTTGATAATAATAAAGTGGCGGGAAGTTTGAACGAGGCCTCTTTAATGAAACTTCTGCATGATGGCGTAGTCTTCTCTCAGCAGGTAATTTCTGCCGTTATGGGGCGTCCCTTACCGTCATTAGACGAAGAGGTGGATATTTCAGAAGCGTATAGGATACTTTTATCGGGAGAAACCGGAGTTGTGGTTATAAGAAGGGGAGTCCCTGTCGGAATAATTACCAGGGCGGATTTGATGCATTATTGGTTGACCCAAAAGGAAGATTAATATGGAATTTGAAACGAGGGCTATCCACGATGGCCAGAAGCCAGACCCTGCAACAGGGGCAGTGATAGTGCCGATTTACCAGACATCGACCTATGAACAGGAAGCAATAGGCAGGCACAAGGGCTATGAGTATTCGCGCACAGGAAATCCCACCAGAAAAGCCCTGGAGGATTCTTTGGCTTCCTTGGAAAAGGGAAAATTCGGTCTTGCTTTTGCTTCCGGTGTTGCCGCAACTACCGCAGTGTTTAATCTTCTTAAGAAAGGAGACCATGTAGTGGTAGGAGATGATATCTATGGCGGAACTTACCGACTTTTAAAGGGGGTTTTCAAGCGTTGGGGTCTCCAAGTTACGTATGCCGACGCAGATAATATTGATGATTTTCAGGAGTCAATTCGCCGAAATACAAGGCTTATCTGGATAGAAACCCCTACAAACCCTCTTTTGAAAATTATAGATATATCTAAACTATCGCGGATAGCAAAAAAAGAAAAAATCATTTTGGCGGTTGATAACACCTTTGCCAGCCCTTATTTTCAAAGACCTCTTGAACTAGGGGCGGATATCGTAGTGCACAGCACCACAAAATATCTTTCAGGCCATAGCGATATAATTGGCGGAGCTATTTTGACCTCAAATGAGAAGCTTTATAGAGATTTAAAATTTTATCAAAATGCCGCCGGGGCTGTGCCGGGAGTTTTTGATAGCTGGCTGGTGCTGCGCGGTATAAAAACATTGGCGGTTAGAATGAAAGAGCATGAAAGAAATGCCTTATATTTGGCTGAATTCTTAGGGAAACATCCCAAAGTGGAAAAGATTTATTATCCGGGCCTGCCGAATCAAGGGCAGTATCTTTTAGCCAAAAAACAAATGAGCGGTTTCTCAGGAATGATTAGCTTAGAACTAGCCGGAGGGCCTGTGGCAGTTAAAAAATTTATTTCTAAACTCAAATTATTTCTCCTGGCGGAGAGTTTAGGCGGAGTAGAGTCTTTAGTGTGCTATCCGGCAAAAATGACACACAGCGCATTATCTCAAAAGGAGAGGATAAATCGCGGCATAAAAGATAATCTGGTGCGGCTTTCTGTAGGCATAGAAAACAAGGCTGATTTAAAGGAAGATTTGGAGAATGCATTGAGAGAATAATTAGAATGGCGGAGAAGATTTTTATTGTGAGGCAAAGACTTTTTAGGGATAATAATAAAATTAAGAACCCACGGTAATAATTTATTCAATGAAGGAGGGAAATGATGAGTAAAATTGATGCCAAATTAAAAGTTGAAACTCTGGCGCTGCACGGTGGACAGGAGCCTGACCCAACCACCGGCTCCCGGGCTGTGCCGATATACCAGACCACTTCTTACCAGTTTAAAAATACTGAGCATGCGGCGAATCTTTTTGCGCTTAAGGAATTCGGCAATATCTATACGCGCCTGATGAATCCGACTACCGATGTCCTGGAAAAAAGAATGGCGCTTTTGGATGGGGGAGTGGGAGCATTGGCAGCTGCCAGCGGACAATCCGCAATTACCCTGGCCTTGCTCAATATTGCCCAGGCCGGAGATGAAATCGTTTCTGCGGATAACCTTTATGGCGGTACCTACAATCTTTTTCACTATACCTTTCCGCGCCTGGGGGTTAAGGTTAAATTCGTCAAGTCTAATGATCTGGATGCGCTTCAGAAGGCAATCGGACCGCGCACAAAAGCTTTTTATGCTGAATCCATCGGTAATCCCAAATTGGATATTTGTGATTTGGAAGGGATTTCTAAGTTGTTGCATAAAAACGGCATTCCCTTTGTATTGGATAATACCGTTTCTCCGTATCTACTAAGACCGATAGATTTCGGAGTGGATATAGTGATATATTCCGCGACCAAGTTTATCGGCGGTCATGGTACCTCACTTGGCGGCCTGATTGTAGACTCAGGAAAATTTGACTGGACTAGCGGTAAGTTTCCGTTGATTTCCGAGCCGGATCCCAGCTATCACGGGATTAACTTTGTGGAAGCCCTGAAACCGCTGGGTAATATCGCCTACATTATCAAGGCAAGGGTTACTATGTTGCGGGATATTGGGCCGGCGCTTTCGCCCTTTAATTCCTTTTTATTCTTGCAGGGTTTAGAGACGATTCATTTAAGGATGCCCAGGCACTCTGAGAACGCTTTAGCCGTGGCGAAATATTTAGGGAAGCATCCCAAAGTCTCCTGGGTAAATTATCCCGGATTAGATTCCAGCCCGGAAAAAGCCAAAACCAGGAAATACCTCCCTAAAGGAGCAGGCGCAATTTTAGGTTTTGGTATAAAAGGCGGCTTGGAAGCGGGTAAAAAATTTATCGATTCTCTGGAATTGATTTCGCATCTTGCCAATGTCGGCGATGCCAAAACCTTGGCGATTCATCCGGCTACAACTACGCACCAGCAATTATCGGCGCAGGAGCAACTGGCAACAGGGGTAACCCCGGATTTTGTACGTCTATCAATAGGGCTTGAACACATTGATGACATTATTGCCGATATCGAGCAGGCATTAAAAAAAGCTTAACTGTAAAATATCAAAGAGGAAGAAGGAGGTTATATGCCTATATTTAGTGATATAACTAAAACCATAGGCCGTACGCCGTTAGTAAAAATAAATAAGCTTACCCAAGGTCTGGATGCTATTATTTTAGCCAAGCTGGAATTCTTTAATCCGCTTTCCAGCGTTAAAGACCGGATAGGTGTATCTATGATTGAAGCAGCGGAGAAACAAGGTCTTTTAAAAAAGAACTCGGTGATTATCGAGCCGACCAGCGGAAATACCGGCATTTCTCTAGCTTTTGTGGCTGCGGCAAAAGGCTACCGGCTTATTTTGACTATGCCGGATACGATGAGCCTGGAGCGTAGACAATTATTGAAAATTCTCGGTGCCGAAGTTGTTTTGACCGAAGGTGCAAAAGGCATGCGCGGGGCAGTGGAAAAAGCCGAGGAACTTGCAAAAAATACTCCGAATAGCTTTGTACCCCAGCAGTTTAATAACCCGGCTAACCCCGAGATTCATCGTAGAACAACAGCCGAAGAAATCTGGAATGATACGGACGGCAAGATGGACATTTTTATTGCAGGTATAGGCACAGGTGGTACAATAACGGGCGTAGGCGAGGTCTTTAAAAAAAGAAGGCCTTCGGCAAAGATTATCGGAGTTGAGCCGGCGGATTCCCCGGTTTTATCCGGCGGAAAACCCGGAGCGCATAAAATCCAGGGTATCGGAGCGGGTTTTGTCCCTGCAGTTTTAAATAGAAACGTAATCGACGAAATAATCCAGGTTAGTAATGAAGATGCGGGTGAAGTTGCCAGACAACTGGCTCGCCAGGAAGGTATTTTTGTAGGCATATCCAGCGGCGCAGCAATGTGGGCGGCTTTACAGGTTGCCAAACGCAAAGAATCCGCAGGTAAAACTATAGTTGTGGTTTTTCCGGATACAGGAGAGCGTTATCTTTCTACCTGGTTATTCCAGGAATTTTTAAGTTAGAAAAGAATATGGATAAGAAAAAACATAAAGACGAAGAAACCGTAAAGGATATAGGATTGGTTACTACGCAATATTTTACCTTTGCTGAAGGACAGCATAAGCTAGTTTTAGAATCAGGGCAGAGCCTTGGGCCAATAACCCTGGCTTATGAAACTTACGGAGAGCTTAACGCGGAAAAAAGTAACGCTATTTTGGTAGCGCATGCTTTATCCGGAGATGCCCATGCTGCGGGTTTTCACCAGGGAGATGCCGATCCTGGCTGGTGGGATGTGATGATTGGGCCAGGTAAGGCGTTTGATACAAGTAAGTATTTTGTAATCTGTTCGAATCTTATAGGCGGATGTAAAGGCTCTACCGGGCCGTCTTCTATAAATCCTGAAACCAACCAACCCTATGCGCTTAGTTTCCCCATTATTACCATCGCGGATATGGTCAAAGCCCAAAAACACCTGATTGATTACCTGGGCATTAAAAAACTTTTATGCGTGGTCGGCGGCTCCATGGGCGGCATGCAGGTTTTAGAGTGGGTGGCTTCTTACCCCGAAATGCTAAACTGCGTTATTCCCATTGCTACCGCTTTAAAACATTCACCGCAGCAGATTGCCTTTGATGAGGTAGGCAGGCAAGCAGTTATGGCTGACCCCGCCTGGCGCCAAGGCAGCTATTACGGGCATGGTCAGCCGGAAAAGGGCCTGGCAGTGGCCCGCATGATCGGGCATATCACGTATATGAGCGAGCAATCCATGGAGGAAAAATTTTCACGCAGACTTAAAGACAAGGATTACAGTTTCAAATTCACCGCTGATTTTGAAGTGGAGGGGTATTTGAGATACCGCGGGGATAATTTTGTGAAGCGCTTTGATGCCAACTCTTACCTTTACATCACCAAGGCTATGGATTATTTTGATGTATCTGGGGATAAACTGCTTCCTAAAGGTAAGCATTACGATATTCGTTTCCTCGTTATTGCCTTTAAATCCGACTGGCTATATCCTTCTTTTCAATCCCAGGAAATTGTCCGCCAGTTAAAAATCCGGCATATGGATGCAACTTATTGCGAAATCAAATCTACCTATGGTCACGATGCTTTTTTGGTTGAGATAGATGAGCAAACCCATTTGATTAAACATTTTTTAAAAAAGACATTCTACGGTTAAAAGATAATTAAGAAATATGAGATTTGATTCCATTCCTTTAGATTACAGGGTGATTCAGCAAATTATTGAACCCGGCTCCAGGGTTTTGGACTTAGGCTGCGGTACAGGAGAACTCATTGACCTTCTGAGCAAAGAAAAAAACGCCAAGGTCCAAGGCATAGAATTGAATGAGGCAGCTATATACAGATGCGTGGAGAAGGGCTTAAGCGTATTTCACGGCGATATTGATAGCGGTTTAAGCGAATACCCCGATAAGTCCTTCGATTATGTAATCTTAAACCAGACTATGCAGCAGGCAAAAAAAGTGGATTTTGTTATCGAGGAGTCCTTGCGCGTGGGTAAGAAAGTAATCGTCGGTTTTCCCAACTTTGTTTATCTCAAAGCGCGCATTATGTTTTTCTTCCGCGGCAAAGCCCCGATTACGGAATCCTTGCCTTACCGTTGGTACGATACGCCTAACCTGCATTTTTTAAGTACCAGTGACTTTAAAGATTTTTGCCTTAAAAAAAACATAATCATCTTGGCGGCTTATTACTTAGGAAAAAAACGGCTGATTAGATTCTGGTCTAACCTGTTTGCCTTAAACGCTATATTTGTAATTACCAGGTAAAAACAGGAACTGGATAAAACCAAAGCCTGCCTGCCGCGGCAGGCAGGGAGGTGGCTGATATGGTTATGGCGTCTTTGGATAAACACAGAGATGTCGGGCTTTTAATTTTACGTATCGGCATAGGGTGTATGTTTATTTATCATGGGTTCCCCAAAGTCTTCGGTGGGTCGCAGATGTGGGCTAACGTTGGAATGATGGCTATGCCAGCTTTAGGCATAAAATTCGCACCGGCATTTTGGGGCTTCATGGCTGCATTTTCTGAATTCGCAGGCGGTATCCTGATTATTCTGGGATTATTCTTCCGAATTGCCTGCACACTCCTTTTAATTACTATGGCTGTTGCTAGTCATACCCAATTAACCATGGCTGGAATGCTTGCTGCTTCTCAACCTATTGAAGACGGAATTTTATTTTTAAGCCTTATCATTATTGGCCCGGGTAAATACAGTCTTGATGAGAAACTGCCGTGTTCCTGTTGCGCAAAAAAATAAGCCGGATATCCTGCCGAAGAGAACATACCTTTAAACATTCATGTCAGAATCGAAACGCAGTAAGTTAAGTATCTGGATGCAGGCGGTGCGGCCTTTTGCTTTTACTGCCTCGATTATCCCGGTATTTATCGGTGGAGCGCTTGCCTTCGCGCAGCCATATCGCACATCCTGGCTTTTGTTTCCTCTGGTTTTACTTTGTGCGCTATTGTTTCATGCCGGAACAAACGTTATCAGCGAATATTTCGATTTTAAAAAAGGTCTGGATAAAACCTACACCTCTGGTTCAAGCCGAGTTTTAGTCGATGGGTTGATTGGACCTAAAGAAGTACTCATCGCAGGATACGTTTTGTTCGGAACAGGTTTTTTAATAGGCCTGGTTCTGGTTTTTGTGCGCGGCTGGATGATTTTCACATTGGGGATTATCGGTCTTTTGGGCGGTATTTTTTATAGCGCAAAACCTGTCGGTTATAAATATATCGGCCTTGGCGACATCATGGTTTTTTTAATGATGGGGCCTTTACTGGTCGGGGCTTCTTATTTTGCTTTAACCGGAACGTTCGAGCGTAAAGTTATTTATGTATCTTTGCCAGTAGGATTCCTGGTAACCGCTATTCTTAACGCCAACAACATTCGCGATATAAAATACGATCGGGAAGCAAAGGTAAAAACCCTGGAAAATATCCTGGGCTATCCGGCAGCAAAAAAAGAATACTTCTTTTTAGTGACGGCGGCATATCTAAGCGTTGCGGTTATGTTTTTTACAAAGATTTTATCTTTATGGTCAATGCTAACTTTTTTAAGCCTGCCGCTTGCCTTAAAGAATATGGCGATAGCCAAACGCAGCCAGGAAGATAAGCCTAGGGCAGAGATTATTTTCCTTGACGTAAAAACAGCCCGGCTACACTTTTTATTCGGCCTGCTCTTATTCATATCCGTTATTTTAGGAAAATTTATTTAACGTAAAAAAAACCCCGCAGTTTACCTTGCCGAGCCTTTTTTTAAATGCTATCATAAAGATATGTTTGCGAAGATAAAAAGAAAAATCGATAGAGAACTTGTCAAATTTATCCACGATATCGATACAACCTATTCTTTCTCCAGGTTTTCCCCGCTTCTTTTTAAAAGCATAAAGGATTTTATGCTAAGGGATGGCAAAAGAGTGCGGCCGATTCTTTTTGTCATCGGTTATTTAGGTTTTGCCAAAAGAGCCTCTGCCAAACTGTATACAAGTGCGCTCTCCATAGAACTCCTCCATGATTTTATGCTCGTGCACGATGATATAATCGATAAATCCGACACCAGACGCGGTAAACCTTCCATGCATAAGATGCTGGATAACTATCTAAGCGGTTTCGGTAATATAAAATTCAACGGCCAGGATTTGGCCATTGTCGTGGGCGATATTATGTACGCCATGGCCATACGCGCATTTTTGGCGATAAAAGAAAATATGGAGCGCAAAGAAAAGGCCCTTAAGAAATTTATCGAAGCAGCCATCTATACGGGTAGCGGAGAATTCCTGGAACTTATCTACAGCATAAACGATATCGCCAAAATCACCAAGGAAGACATATATAAAGTTTACGATTACAAAACCGCTTACTATACCTTTGCCTGCCCCTTGAGTTTAGGCGCGATACTGGCCGGAGCAAAAAATAGACAGATAGATCTACTTATTGATTACGGCATGTGTGTGGGCAGGGCGTTTCAGATTAAAGACGATATCCTGGGGATGTTTAGCGAAGAACGTGCCATCGGAAAATCCGCACTAACCGACTTAAAAGAAGCCAAAAAGACAATCCTGATCTGGTACTCCTTTAATAAGACCGACAGAGGAAACCGACTTGCTATCAGGCGCATTCTTTCCAAAGAAAACGCCACTAAAGAAGATTTGTCGGTTATGCGTAAGATAATTAAAGAATCAGGTAGTCTGGATTATGCCCGCCGCGAAGTCTCGGCGTTATTGGAAAGATCGCAAAGGATTATTTCTTCATCCGCGATGAAACCGCAGTATAAATCCTATCTGAGCAGTTATGCCCAAGAAATATTGGCCTTCTAATTGATTCAATCCCTGGGGGTTAAAGCAGGTCCTTTATAATACCGAATTTATTGCGCATGCCGAAGGATCGATAAAGACACATGACATAATGAAAAAAGGTAGGTAGCCGTCCTGTAATTTTAATGCCTAAAACCTGGCCGCAGGATTTGCTATTGGCCATGGGTATGATGTAGCCCAAATCCCGGGGTTGATATGGCTCTAGGTTCATGCCCTGTATACTGCGGATTATATTTGAGCCGACCAATGCCCCTTGCGTTATTGCAAATTGCACAGCCATGCGTAGGAAACTACTATTGTAGGTAAAGGAGGCGCTATCTCCAGCTGCAAAACAGTTATCCCTGACTCTTAAGTACCTGTCAACTTTCAACCTTCCCTGGGGTGTTTTGTCCACGCTTAAATTCTGGACAAAATCCGGGGTTTTGACTCCTGCTGTCCAGATAAGCAGAGCGTTATTTAAGGTATTTTGGTTAGAGAGGATAACTTTATCTTTTTCTGCTTTAACTATTGAGCTATTTAAGAGAACCCGGATATTTAATCTTTTAAGATTATCCCGGGTATAATTCTTTATCCAATCCGGTAAAGGCCCCAAAATGCCGGCAGCCTTTTCCACTATCACTATGGGTTTATCTTTTGATTTTTTATTTAAATAGGCTCTTAAATTAGTGGCTATTTCTATCCCGGTGTAGCCGGCCCCGGAAATTATATAATAATCAAAATCATTCTTATCCAGGGCATCCCGGATTAAGCTGGCATCCTCGGCATCATCCAATTTGTAGGCGCATTGCCTTATTTCGCTATTACCGTAAAAGTTAGTTTCCGTGCCGCTGGCAATAACCAGATAGTCATACCTAAAGTCCTGCGTAGATGTAAAGACCTTATTTTTCTCAAGGTCGATCGACCTTGTTTCTTCTTCGATAAAGTTGAATTTTAATTTCTGGCTTAAATGCTTAATCGGATAACGTAAATAATCCGGGTGGATGTTTCTTCCGATGACATCGGGCAGGGCAGGCAGGAAGTTAAAATAGGGGTTTTTATCGATTACCGTGATTCCCAGACCGGACTTATGATTGGTTAATCTTTGGACAGCGTTTAATCCTGCAAATCCGCAGCCGATAATCACTATAGTTTTCATCTCTACATTCCACTTAAGGTAAGAGTAGGCAAATTTTGTCTTATCAGCCTAGCGTGACTTCGATAAGGTTGTGGAGTTTATTGGCTAAGGCAAGAAACCGTCGGCGGCTAAAAACATAATAACGGTAGTTAATATTCTGGGCAATGGTTTTTCCGTTAAAGTGAATTTTGGTTATTTGGTATTTACCGAAATCTTTTTTATTCTGATTTATAAATCTTACCTCAACTCTTTTTTTAGCAAAAAAGCAGTTTATCGAGATATGGCTACTATCCCTAAATTGCTCAGCAGTTAATTTGGGCTCAATCCGTAAGTCCCCGTATTCGCCTCTTACGCCAAAAACTTGGGTTAAGAGAGTTAAAACAAACCAACTGGCTGAGCCGGTGAGATAACTGTACATACCTTTGCCTTGGGAGTTGAAGTATTCAGGGATACAGGGATAAATTTTACTGTGCGCAGTATCCAGAGCCATTTTATAAATTGAGTTTAGAACTTCATAACCTTCTTTTACGAATGCCTGTTCGTATAGCGCATAGGCAAATATCACATTCATGTGGCTAAAAAATGCTCCGTTCTCCTTGTCTCCATAGACAAAGGAGAACGCCCGGCCCAGATTCAACTGCTCACCTTTAAAATCGGTGTTAAGGTGGAATCCGCCAAGTTTAGGGTTTTTTAAATATTTTTGGACGTTTTTAAAAATAACCCGAATCTGCTCGAGGCCGGCGATTCCGCTCATTATTGGCAATGCCTGGCCAGTTAAAGTCATCTGTATCCGGCCTTTTATTTTTCCCTCAACCCTTTGTTTATCATTATTATAATAGCCGTTAAAAAACCCTTCTTTTAACCATTCTTTTTTTTGGATGTGGGAGGCTATCCAGTCGGATTTTTGTTTTAAATCGCGGATTAACTCGGATACAGGTATAGATAATCTCTTGCCGCTTACCGAGCATTTAACTGTCTGGAAATAGCTATCCAAGAGTTTATGCTTTTGGTTTAGGTCAGAATAGTTTATGGGGTTTTTGCCAAGCGTATCAAGGAGGATCTTGAGTTCTTTTAGAATCAGCACATTTTTGACTTTAAGTCTAGCCAGTATCTGAACCAGGCTCTTTAAGTTCTGCGCATACATTGCGCTAAAAGCCACGCTTTCGCCGTATTCAGCCGCCATATCCAGACCGTCATTCCAGTCCGCATTTTCCAGGCGGATATGGTTGTGCGGACCCACATTAAAAAATTGCACTAAATTCTGGGTAAGGATGTGCTCCAGGATTGTTCCTTTATAGATTTTATGGGATGAGGTCTTTAAGGTTTTACCTTGCTCTGGAGTCCAGCTGTAATCTATTTCCTGACTTCTAGATAATTGATGGTCGCGAAAATATGCCGTTTCTTCCAGAACTATATTTAAATCTCCGGTTTGGTGGATGTATAAGAGCGTGGTAAGTAAAGGCCAAATGCCATGGTCCATCCATACCCTACTGATATTATTGCGGTCAGCGATAAATTCTCCTGACCTTTTGCCAATGAGAGTGGCATTTGAACCATCGATACGCACTCCCGAGAAGTTATTTATAATCAGGGAACGGACGTCTTCGGGGTTCTTTAATATAAGAGAAAGGCAGTCCTGCCATAAGTCCCGCCAGCCCCGCCCACCTTTACCGTAATCAAAATCAGGCAAAAAAGAGCAACCGAATATTTTTCTTAAAAAAGGCTGGATACTGACCCAGCGAAACCAGTTATCAAAATAATCGTTAGAGGTATTAATTGAAATTTTAGAACTTTGCTCTTGCCAAAATTCACAAGTTTCCCAAAATGCCTTGATAACTTTGGCGGGCCGGTTAAATTTATGGAATATACGCTTTATCCGGAGATCATCTTTTACAATACCCATTAAGATAATATAGGTATAGGTTTTTTGGGGTTTTAAAGTTTGGATTTTGAATCTTAATCCGGCCATAGCTTCTTTGCCCTGGATGTTATAATTTTTATCAGGTAGAAGGTTATTCAATACGGCAACCGGTGCTTCCAGGTCAGAGCCTTCGCCGGTGAATTCCTCCTGGGTGGGATAGATATATGCAGGGCCATGAGATTTTTCATCCATCCCTAAGACAAAATAGGATTTGGCATTCTTTTTATGCCCGGACTCATCAAAAGAAAGCGTAGGTTTAACAATAAGGCCGAACTTATCTTTCTGGATGCGGTTTAAAAGCGAAGTTACATGGCGATGGTCGTGTAAATTGCTCGCTGACCTGGCAAATATAGGAATGGCAGCTGTGGGGATAAAACTTATGGGTTGGCCAGATATATTGGTTAAATCTAGGCGCATAATTTCTACTGGTTCCTCATCCGTTGGCACAAATGAGGTTATTTCGGCTTTTAGGCCTATTTTTTTATTCTTACGGGTGATTTTTTGCCAGAGAAGCCCGGCTTCCAATTTGAATTCATCCTGCTTAAGCGTGCGGATATCTTTGGATACGCCCGTTACTGACCAGATTTTTTGCGGGCTGATATAAATCCAGAAATTACGGCTTATTTTTAAATTAGCCAGGTCAATGCGGCTGACAGGCTCCATAAGAAAAGAATTAAAATCAGTTTTTATATCTCCGTGCAAATCCGGGGATACGCAAGACATAATAGAATTATTACAAAGAGGAAGATAGAGAGAATTCATCTGATGAGCGCTTTTGGAGACAAATGTACCCCGGTTGTCTGTAAAATCCCAGAGTGGCTTATGCATAGGAATTTTCAATTTAGCATATCAAAATTGCTTTTGCAAGAGTTTTCATAGGAATAAGTAGGGACGGTTCTGAAAGTGAACTAAAACTGTCCCTTTTTAGGGGACAGTTTTGCTTTGGCTTCAGAACCGTCCCTGCGGTTTATAGTCAATTTTATAGTGTAATCCCAATATGATAATGTCGTATTCTGCCAATTTAGAAATGTCCTATTCCAAAAGTGCTATAATTGCCACTCTGGAAGGAGGACATTATGGCAG
>Ga0315279_10003341_pt1 | contig 22521 bp, 22 predicted proteins | sample YL17G06_20_MG_FD_203694 | JGI IMG/M metagenome (GOLD analysis project Ga0315279, IMG submission 203694) | Sediment microbial communities from Yellowstone Lake, YNP, Wyoming, USA - YL17G06_20 | ecosystem: Environmental > Aquatic > Freshwater > Lake > Sediment | place: USA: Wyoming | collected... | reverse complement strand
AGTACCCACCGCGGTTCACGGTGACATGCGAGCAGTCGTAGGGGCGCTTGAACGAGCAGGAGACAGGATCCTGTACTACGTCGACAAGTACGGAATTGAAACATTCAAAACATGTTCGGCTGAGATCCAGAGAATCTCGGAGAACCTGATGAGAAAAGAAATCGACATGCTTCCAGAGGGAACATACGAGTACGAAGACTACATGGACGACTCAGGCACTTCGACTGATCCCCTGCGCATAAAGGTCGCAATCACCATCAAAGGATCAAACCTGATAGCAGACTACACGGGAAGCAGTCCGCAGTCAAGAGGGCCAATAAACGCGCCCTACGCTGTAACAGCCTCTAACACATACATCGGCGTGCTGCACGCCCTATCCCAGAATTGGACAGGAGTTCCAACGATCAATCATGGATGCTTCAGGCCCATCAAGATCGTGGCTCCCCCGGGAACATGCGTGAACGCCAACTATCCGAGCGCGGTCTATGGAGGAAATGTGGAGATTTCGAACAGACTAGTCGATGTCGTATTGGGAGCTCTCGGCCAAGTCATCCCCCAGAAGAACATGAAGGCAGCTTGCTACGGATCATGCCACGGGGTAACATGCGGAGGCATGAACCCAGAGAACAACCAGCCATATGTGTGGTATCTCTACAAGGAAGGAGGATGGGGCGCCCGTGCTACGAGAGACGGGAACACTGCTCTCTTCTGCGCGGCAACGAACAACAAGAATCAACCAATGGAGATCTTCGAAATGCGCTACCCATGGCTGTGCGAAGAGTACTCGCTATACGAGGACTCCGGTGGACCCGGAAAGAGAAGAGGCGGGCTCGGCACTCGTCATGTGCTTCGTCTCTTGGCCCCCGAGGCCGAACTGAACGCGATCGCAGACCGATTCACACGATCACCTTACAGCGTCTTCGGCGGGCTACCACCGAAACCGTCACCCTGCGGCCACTGGAACGATTATCGCTTCAAGCTGTCAGGGACTAGAGAGTTCAAGCATGCGACCGAGCTATTCGGCAAGAAGTCACCCTCCAAGTGGTCTAAGATAGTGCTTCATGCCGGGGACCGCGTAGAGCAACTCACAGTCGGCGGAGGAGGATTTTGCAACCCACGCGAAAGGGAACGCCACCTAGTGCTCGACGACGTAAAGAACGGATACGTTTCGATCGAATCAGCCAAGGAATACTACGGAGTCGAGATCGGCGAACCTGAACTACTCGAGCGGTGAGTGTGAGAACTAATGGAAAGAGGAGACCTAGTAGGTTTCGAAAGACAACCCAACATTAGATGCGATTTCTGCGGGGCTCCAGTGCCAGCTAGACGGGTCGACAGCCTAGTGTCAAAGCTTCTCGGCGTTAGACACGTGGTGGACGGTCGAGAAATGCTGTTCTGCACAGAGGAGTGCTTCAAGATCTTCAAGATCTGCAAACAGAGGAATGAGAAGTGAGAGCGCGCGTGGTCTTCGTGGTTCCCGCCCGCGATTTGACCCACGCGGACCAGGTCACTGACAGACTCGGGAAAGTGAAAGGAGTGACCCGCACATCTGTCTCCGACAGAAACCTAACGATCGAAGTTGAAGTGCCTGACCTCACTCGGCTGCCCGATTTGAGAAGTGAGCTTTCGAAAGCCCTAAACGTATCATCGATTTATGAGCTCTCAAGACAATACGTCTCGTGAGCTGTAACCCAATTGAAGACCCAGCCCATTTACGAGAAATCCGAGATCGTAGCTAGATATCGTCAACGAACACGTACATCAGCTCAGATATTCGAAAGAGCCCGCAAGCGGCTTCCTAGCGGCAATACCAGAACAGGGCTCTTCTATCTTCCCTATCCATCGTATATCAAGAGAGGGAACGGTTCACATCTTTGGGATGTGGACGGGAACGAACTGATTGACTACTGCTTCAACTACACGGCCCTGATCTTGGGACACAGACATCCCCACGTCATGCAAGCCGTGCAGCAACAGCTCGAGAACGGAACCGTTCTCGGAGGCCCCACAGAACTAGAGGTTCAACTGGCAGAAGAGATCCATTCACGAATGCCTGTTCTCGAAATGGTTCGGTTCGCACCCAGCGGCAGTGAGGCTGTTATGAATGCGATTCGTCTGGCTAGAGCCGCAACAGGCAGGAAGAAGATCGTGGTCAGCAAGGGATGCTATCACGGAACATCAGACTCGGTCCAACTCGATTCGTTGGGTATTCTTGATGAGGTCTTGAAGCAGACCTTGCCTGTGAGATACGGCGATGTTCGAGCGCTTGAAGAGGCGCTTCGCGCGAACAAAGGGCAGGTCGCGGCGGTAGTATTGGAGCCCACCCTCGGAACGGCAGGCGCGATATCGAGCAGAGAATACCTAAAGACAGTTGGAGAGCTCACCGAGCGGTCGGAGGTTCTGTTCATTCTCGATGAAGTGGTTACAGGATTCAGACTGGCTCGTGGCGGAGCCCAAGAGTTCTTCAAAGTAAGGCCTGACATTGTGACACTTGGCAAGACAATCGGCGGAGGCATGCCCGTCGGCGCCTTCGGCGCTTCAGAGGAGCTCATGAGCTACTACGCTTTCGGCAGCAGTACTTCCGTGGTCCCGGGCAAGCCAAAGATTACTCAGTCAGGGACTTTCAACGCACACCCAGTGACAATGGCAGCAGGATTGGCGACCCTAAGGACTCTCTCTGGCGATTTGTATGAAAGGCTGAACAGAAACGGAGAGAATGTCCGCAATGAGTTCTCAAGGGTTGCAAATGAAGTCGGCATCAAGATGCAAATGACTGGAACAGGGTCGCTCTTCCACTTGATCTTCACGTCAAAGCCTGCCACGGACTTCGAGTCCGCGCACGGAACAGAAGAAACCCTCATTAGAACTCTGAATTTGGAACTGCTTTGCAGAGATGTCTTCTTCCCTCCTGCACACTACTGCAACGTCTCTGCTGTGACGTCTGACGATGACATCCGTGCAACGACAGATGCGTTTCGTGATTCCATGACCGCACTCAAGCCCATTGTGTCCGGCTCCTATCCATCACTCGTTGAAAGATGAGCTTGGCAGAATCGGCTTCGGAACCGGTCAAGCTCCTAAAACTACCACTAAGGCGAGCAGTCCGGTGAGCTTTTCTCCTAGGATCGTGACTAACAACATCACAACGAAGACGGTTCGACACGAGCTAGCTGGTGACACGAGACTGGCCTTGCCAGGGGGAGGGCCTTGTAGAAGTACAGCAGCACAATTCCCGATATGCCTCCAGAAAGAGCGGCCAAAAAGCAAGGACTCGATCCGGGAAAACCCAGTCATATGCAGGCGCCACACCGAGGTACGGTACAATGCCCATGAATTGAGAAAGCACGACTGTTCGATAGGCTCCCGTTTTCGTCATTATTATCTTCCCGAAGAAATCAGCGAAACCGATGCCAAGCATAGATGCCGCTGCGTATAGTATGGAAAGTGTCGTGCTCATTCTGGGACACTCAGAGGTATTCGTTGTCCGACTACAAAGGGCGCGTACACTCTTTGCAGGAGCCGAGCCTCATAGCTTTCAAATCCGGGTGTTGCGCTTAAGGAAGCGTTTCACCGATGCCTGACTTCATTGCCTCTGGTGACACGTCCTCTCGAGCAGTCACTCTCTCTTCTTGAGTGAGAGAACGGTGTACTCGCCCTCAAGGACTACCTCATTCTTCTGGTTCAAGGACTTTACGCCGAACTTGACGATCCCTGCTTCGGGGTGGTTCCTGCTCGGTCTCTTTTCGATAACCTCAGCCTCAGTGTGTATGGTATCGGCTATTCTCACGGGTGCTTTGAACTTGTATGATACACCTAACAGTGCCACTATGGTTCTCCGGAATAGGGGATCAATTGCACCGTCAACCATGGACGCGGTCAGGTGTCCCGGAACGATTCTCGTCTTGAACGGCGTTTGTTTGCAGTACTCGTCATCAGTGTGTATCGGATCGAAGTCCCCGACAAGGCCGCAGAAGATTGTATTGTGCGCATCCGTGATAGTGATAGCAGGCGTTACGATTTTCTCCCCAACACTAAACTCATCGAATGTTCTTTCGCGCAACGACAAATATCAGACACCTCATTGAGGTGCCCGGGCCCGATATATATGCATACACAGAGCGTGCACCGCAATTCTATCTGAGAAGCATTCAAGAATCGAACCGACCCCGGCATTGGAGGGCGAGTGGAGATTGGAAGCCGACACCGAAAGCAAGCTTCTAGACTGCCTATTCAATTCCAGGTCGGTGGCCGTCATAGGCGCATCTGAGGATGAGAAGAAGTGGGGATTTAGTGCCCAAATATCTCCTCGACGGAGGCTACAGGGGAAAGTTATACCTGAACCCGAGCAGTTAGAGCAGCACGAGAGGCACATGAGTTTGAGCCTGACGTACTTCTAGTCCTAGGCGAAGATATCTTGGAGTGAGAATTCGAAATGATACGGCAGGTCAAACCTGACAGATTGGGCACGCATAGAGTGCTCGATCCAGAAGGGCAGTCACGAGTGTCCCCAGCGCGTATGAGATGCAGTATGATTCGTATCTCCACGCGTTCGTTGCCTTCATGGTGTTGGCCCAAGTTCCCCATGCTATCATGTTGATGACGAGGAGTCCTATCGCAACGTCTGGGGTCGGAGGCATCCAACCAGTCATGTCTACTTACAACTCGATTCTATCGGGCGCATGATGCTGGTCGTCTCGCCGCGACGTTTCGAAAACGGGATCAATCGGCTAGATATGTGCCGGTCTCATTTCCATTGACCAGCTTATCCCGGGAACAGCTTTCGTGTTTCGGCGAGTGATTCCTCTACCACTTGCAGGGCTCGCTCGAGGTCTACCTCTGTATGTCTGTAGCAGATGTACCAATGATGGAAAGGCTGTATGAAGAGATGCCGTCTTATGGCCTCGGTGTAGAAGCGCACGCGTCGCTCTCTGTAGATCATGCTCTCATCCCTGTCGAAAGTGAGAAAGGGCATTGGCGGAATTCCGGAAGCACTGCATGGAACTCTTGATTCTTGCACAATCTCGTGTAGTCGTCTGAGGAAACGGTCCCCCCGCTGCCAGATCTTGTCCAGCACCTTGTCCCTTTCCAAGATCTCGATCGTCTTGAGGGCTGCAACCATCTCAAGGCTGTTCGGGAAGAAAGTGGACGATACGAAAGCTTTCGATTCCATCACCGACATGAATTCACGTTTGCCGACTACTGCACTTATCGGGTAGCCGTTTGCCATCGCCTTGCCCACGACCGCTATGTCTGGAGTGACGCCGTAGCGTTCTTGAGCTCCCCCCAGCCCGACGCGGAAGCAGGTTCTAATTTCGTCGAATATGAGGACTGCACCGTGTTCTGTCGCGAGTTTCCTAACGCCTTCGAGGAAGCCTGGTTTCGGTGCTTCCACCGGGTCGTTAAGGGGATGCCCTACTGGCGTCATGATTATCCCTGCGACATTGCCCTTGTGCTCCTGTAGCAGTCTCTCCAGTTCGCCGAGATCGTTATAGTGGAACTCGTGAGTGTGCTTCGATACGTCAGGCAGTATTCCGCCTTTCACCTCACAGCACCAGTCATGCCAGCCGTGGTATCCGCAACGCAGAATCTCGGATTTCCTGGTGTATGCACGAGCTATACGTACGGCGAGGCTCGTAGCATCCGAACCTGTCTTGACTAGGATTGCCATTTCAGCGCATGGAATCAAGTCGATGAGTTTCTTCTCGAGCTCGTTTTGAACAGGCTGAACGAGACTGAAACAGAACCCTTTCTTCATCTGCTCTATCACGCATTCATCGATCTCGGGCTCGACGTGCCCGAGGACTACTGGCCCGTATGAACAGAGCATGTCGATGTACTCGTTGCCATCAACATCGAAGATGTGACCGCCCTTGCCATGCGTTATGAAGATCGGGTACTCACCCTCCACGAAATTGTCGGGTCTGCGAATGCCCATCACTCCGCCAGGACACACTTTCTTTGCTTCCTCGAACATCTGGAACGACTTTGCAAGATTCAGCTTGTCCATCAGTCTGCCTTCTCTACGACGGTCTGATCTCTCAGTAGAACAGTCGATTCATTCGCGTCACGCAAATAGACTCCATACGACGCGAGTGCCTTCATCGCCTTCGCAACTCTCTCGGGTGACGCGTAAACGGGAATGTCCAACTTCTCGAAGTTCTGGACTCCTTCCTTGATACGGCTCTGAGCGAACATCCAGAGAACAAGCGACGGTTTCTTGCAGACCTTCAGTGTGTTTCCGAGCGTGTCGGGCCATTTTTGCTGATCAAGGACGCCGTCTCCGCAGGTCAACCCTTCGATGACGGCAATGATCGAGTCTAGTGATTCATCCTTACAGAAGATTTCGAGTGCTTCGTTGTATCTTGTAAGAGGCGCGTCCGCTACCACGTCGGTGGGATTACCCACCGCCGCGTAGTGAGGGAGCGCCTTGCGAAGCTCGCTTTCGGTCGATTTCGAGATGGTTGGCAGCTCGAGGCCGTTGCTTTCGCATGCATCACAAGTCATGACCATGGGCCCCCCGGCGTGGGAGATGACTCCCACGCAGTTGCCTCTCGGGACTGGTTGAGACCCCAGGGCTCTAGCTGCATCAAACAAGTCCTCGATTCCTTCAACTCTTACAATTCCTGATTGCCTGAATGCAGCGTCGTAGATCTTGTCGGACCCCGCGAAAGAACCAGTGTGCGAAGTGACGGCCCGAGTGGCCGCGCTGTATCTTCCGGCCTTCAGCACGACCACAGGTTTGCGAAGCGTCACACGTCTAGCTGCGTCAAGAAATCTTCTCCCGTTCTTGATTCCCTCTATGTACATTGTGATTACTTTGGTTTTGGGGTCATCCGCGAGGTAGAGCATCATGTCGGCGAAGTCTATATCACTCATATTGCCGATGCTGACGAATTTGCTGAAGCCGATGCCTTGTTCCTGTGCCCATGCAACGACCGCTTCAGCGAGCGCTCCGCTCTGGGATACAAACGCCACGGGACCTGGGCGTTCGATCAGGGATCCCGGCATTGCGTTCAGTCTCACGACGGGGTCGGTGTTTATGATCCCGAAGCAGTTTGGGCCGATTATCCTGATGCCGCCGTTTCGTGCCTCTCGTACGAGCTCCTCTTCGAGCGCTTTGCCTTCTTCACCGATTTCTGAAAAGCCGGCGGTTATGACGACTGCTCCTTTCACTTCCTTTTCCGCGCATTCCTTGATCGCTTGGGGAGTCATGCGAGCCGGTATCACAACCATCGCAAGGTCTACTGGTTCAGGGACATCGAGCATCGACGGGTATGCCTTCACTCCAAGAACTTCTGGTGACTTGGGATTGATCGGGTAGATCTTACCGCGATACTTGTCGTCTACAAGAACTTTCAGAATCTGGTTCCCGTACTTTGAGGGGTCTGTCGAGGCGCCTAGGACGGCGACTGAGCGTGGATAGAATATTTGCCGTAGGCTTTCGCTTGTGTCCAAACTCCTAGCCTCTCCTGAGTATTGAGACTAGTGCCACAGTCCCCTCTGGGGCTACACCCAAGTTATGCGTCAGTCCAACGGACGCGTCGGATACCTGTCTCTTTCCCGATTGTCCACGAAGTTGCTCGAAGATCTCGACGATCTGCGCGACTCCCGTCGCTCCCGTTGGGTGACCTTTTGCTAAGAGACCGCCCGATGGATTCACAGGTTTCTCCCCATCGAGTGAAGCTCTGCCTTCTGCAACGAACTTGCCCCCTTCGCCTTTGCGGCAAAATCCCAGATCTTCATATGAGACCAGTTCTGTGATTGTGAAGCAGTCGTGCAACTCTACAACGTCGATGTCCTTGGGCTCCAGCTTTGCCATTCGGTAAGCTTCTCTTGATGCCTTCACAGTTGTTGGAAAACCTACGAGCTGTTCGTCTGTTATGGTTCCGTAGGTTGTGTCCGCGGACAGGCCTGTCCCTATCATGTGGACCGGGCTGTCCGTGTAGCGCTTTGCAATGTCGGAGCGACAAACGATCGCGGCTGCTGCTCCATCAGTCATCGGGCAGCAGTCTAGGAGTGAGAGGGGGTAAGAGATCATGCGAGACTTGAGAACTTTCTCGACGGTGGTGTCAAATCGGAAGTGTGCGCGCGGGTTCAAGGCACCGTGGTGATGGTTTTTCACGGATATCCTTGCAAGGTGTTCTCTCGTTGTGCTGAACTCGTGCATGTGACGAGTTGCACGAAGGGCGAAAACGGCAGGCATGCTCCTTCCTATGTTCCAAATCTCCATGGCTTGATAGTCCCAAAGAGACTGGCAGGGTTCGTCATTCATTTTCTCGGCGCCAATCACAAGTGCGACATCATAGACACCGGCAGCGACCGCGAAGCAGGCGTTTCTAAAGGCGTCACTTCCCGTTGCGCATGCATTCTCGAGGCGGCTGACCGGCAGGCCTGACAAACCGGTATAATCTGAAATCGGAAAGCCGGCCCACGAGCTGCCTAGCGTTCCGTACCATACGGCTTGGATGTCCCTAGGGTCAAATCCTTTGTCGACAGACTTGATCGCGTTCAGATATGCATCTTCAACGAGGCCCCTTAGCGAGTTTCCGTAATGTTCTCCGAAATTCGTCATACCGCACCCAATAACGGCAACTTGCATAATCGATTACTCTCCTAGCGGAACGAACTTGTGTGAGTATACGTCCAGTCCACCGACCGTGTAGAGAGATCTGAGCTCAAGCTTGACGGGCATTCCAATCTTGACAGTCTCCGGCGCGCAGTCCGTCAGAATCCCGCTGATTCGACCTCCGCCTTCCAGGTCAGCCACGACAAGAATCATTGGAGGGGTGAATTCCTTGGCTCCCGGACCAGGAACATACTGAACTGTGTAGGACACTACTTTTCCGCGAGGATTGAGTCGGAACTCTTTTCTTTCTTCCTGAATTTGTCCGCAGCTGGGACAAATCTTGTGCTTCATAGGGTAGATGATTACGCCGCAGGAAGTGCATTTCTGAGCTATTAGGCAGTACTCGTCTTTGAGTTCCCTAGCAATGTAAGGAGTTGACATCACAATCACTTCAGCTTCCATAGCCAATTATCTTTCTGTGCCGCAGCAGGGACGGGTAGTCGACATAGATCTTTCTCTCGCAAAAAGCGCGAAGCTTGCCAAGTGCATGGCCCATTTCTTCCGGCTTCTCAGCAACGAGACACAGTGCATCGCTTCCACCAATTCCATAGGAGGCCAACAGCAGCAAGTCCCCCGCTCTGACTTTGTCAGCGCTTTCTATCAAGCCTAGCAGCAATGCTGCCGAGCCCGTGTCGCCGAAGAACCGGCTGCTTTGTGTACGTAGGATCCTGTCGGGCGCAATTCCCAATGTCTTCGCAGCTCTTTCAGCGGACCCAGACTCCTGGAAAATAGCGAGTTTCAGAGCCTCAGGTTTCAGAGCAAGGCGATTGAAAAGCGATGATGTAGATGAACACACATGGTCGACATATCCCATGTCTCTGCCAAACCTCGAAAACGCTGTCTCTTTCTGGAACGGAGTTCCCGGAATTGCCCAGCGTTCCACAAAAGCACTCGAATGAGAACTGCAGCCTTTCACCGCAAGCACGAGGGCTGTCTTTCCTATGACAACTGCGCCAGCAGCTGCTCCCCAAGACAATTCATCTGACGAGCCAGGCTTCGGGATTGGAACCTCAACGCCGATGACGAGTGCGGATCGAACCGAGCCAGCGCTCACAGCGTCAAGAGACGCCAGCATCGCCTGAGTGGTTCCCCGCGTTGACAGACCAAAATCGTGAACTCTTGCCTCAGTTTCCAAGCCAAGCGCGAATGCCACCCTTGGAGCCAAGGGAAACTTGCTCTGCGACGTGGTGTTTATGCAAACCATTCCGACATCTCTTGGCTCGATATTCGAGTTTTCGAGAGCATCTTTCGCTGCGCTTACGGCTAAGGTGAACACATCTTCGTCTAGTCCAGCAACGGATATCTCGCCAGGAAGACTCTGTCCGCCCCACGCTTTCGATATGTCCTCTGTCTTGATTCTCCAAGTAGGCACGTGAAGCCCTGCTCCTACAATTCCCGGCATGACTATCCCCAGAAAGTTGCCTTGATCGGTACTAAGCTGAAAATAAAAGAGTTGTGTCAGGAGCGAGCACTGAATGCTCGGCGACGCGTAGAATCTTGAGGGCGTCTTCCTTGGTAGTAGTAGCTGCTCTGAATCTTGCTGTCTTTCGTCCTCTTTGTCATGATCTATGACGTCTTTGGAGGGTCGCGGATTCCTGCAAGGGATTCTACGAATGGAAATTCCCCAAGCGAGTCTTGGGGCAGAGTCGTCTTGTGTTTCAGAAGAAGATGCAATAGGTATCAAAGGCACGTTGATTTTGTAGTTCTTGTGCCAGCCCAAAGCTCTAGCATGAACGTTAGTGCCCATCTCCTTTCCGATTACTACACGATACATGACCTTTGACTTGCACGCATCAACCACCAGATGTTCAGGAGGAACGTGCCCAGCAACATCAGCAGGTCTTTGGCGGTCAACTTCGGGGTTTTCTTTGATCGATACCTCGGTTTTCGACTTCTCCCACTACAGCCTCCGCTTCCCAACGGATCGGCCGTCAGTGGGCAGCATGGGATGCTGGGTGCAGTGCACAGATGGTAGACGTTTCACCCAGTGCCATGGTAGAAGCTTCTTTTCGCAGAGATACCGCCCGAGTAACATCTTGATCGAAACGTCATTCCCGGAGTCTGATATGAAGTGCGTACAAAGAGCTAAATCCGATTGCCCCGTATGATTCCGACTAAACTGGGAACGAATTCAAGGCGGGTTGCAAAGCGAGATGAAACACGACAAATCCAGGGCCATGTTCGAGCAAATAGCGAAGTGCATTCCTGGTGGCGTGAATACGTCTTTACGGAAATTGGATCCTCCCTTGGTTTTTTCAAAGGCGGAAGGTGCAAGGATTCAGGATATCGATGGAAACGAGTATATCGACTACCACATGGGATTTGGGCCGGTGATTCTGGGCCATCGAGATCCTGATGTTGAGAACGCAGTTGACGAAGTTCGAGGAAGCTTAGACCTGATTGGCGCAGGAAGCACGGAGATAGAGGGCAAGCTTTGTGATAAGATCTCGAAGAATGTTCCTAGTGCAGAAAAGGTTCTGCTATGCACTTCGGGTAGCGAGGCGACGTACCACGCCGTTCGCCTTTCTCGCGCAATAACGAAACGGAAACGGATCATCAAATTTCAGGGTTGCTATCATGGCTGGCACGACTATTTAGCCATGAACGTCATGAGTTCCCGACAGAAATTGGGAGTGCATGACCCGCTGTCTGCTGGGATGCTTGAAGAGGCGATGCAATACACGACTGTTCTAAAGTTCAACTCGACACAAGAAGTGGAAAGATGTGTTGCTAAGAACAGGGGGAAGGTCGCATGCATAATCCTTGAACCCATTGCTCACAATATTGGATGTGTGCCGGCTTCTCTGGAGTTCCTGAAATCTCTCCGAGAGATCTGCGATCGTGAGGGTATTGTGCTCGCGTTCGACGAAGTAATAACCTGCTTCAGACATGCGCTGGGTGGTTATCAGAGCATCTGTGGAGTCACTCCTGATCTCACTACCTTCGGAAAGGCCGTGGCTAACGGCTATCCGATGGCTGGGATATGTGGACGCGCGGAGATGATGGACCGTTTCAACACCGCCAAAGGGGACGTCTTTTTCGCGGGGACTTTCAATGCTCACCCGTATTCTTGCGCAGCAGCCCTTGCCACAATCAGAAAGCTAGAAGGCAGCCAGATATACGACCGCTTGTACAAATTCGGGAAAGTCGTAAGTGAAGGAATAGACTCCGAGGCTAGTAAGATCGGAATTGAAACCTACACGGCGCATTTTGGGTCGGTCTTCATTACCTACTTTGCTCGTCCACCAATGAATAGCTACGACGACGTTCTGCGTAACGACGCGCAGGCCTTCTTATCTTACCGCAAAGCGATGATTGAACGAGGAATCTTCATGTTACCCTATAATGGGAAACGCAACTATATTTCGGCAGCTCACACCGACCAGGATATTGAGAGAACTGTCGAGAAGAGCGGCGAAGCCTTACAGCTGTTAAGCGCCTCGCGGGAACCAAGTTAGACGCGCACAATATCGCAGGGAAGCGCTCTGGCCCACCTGAAGGTCACCTATGCACCTAGCTTCAGGTATCATTTCTAGTTACTCGTCCGTGATGCTTGCATTGGCGCACTGCATCGCACATCCTCACAAGTTCTTCGAGGCAGTAGTCTGAGAAGCAGACAGCAGAACGATCGGCGTCTCTCCTGCATACCATTGTATACCAGGCCAGGACCACGCCCCTGGATAGGGCCTCCTGGCCATAAGAAAGCGCAACCGAACTTCTCTTGGACCATAAGTCAGATACCCCGCCATTTTCGCACCAATCGGATATTAGAAATGCGCTGCCTTTTTCACGTCGTTGGCTCTATTGATACAATTCTCTGAGTTGCGAAGCTCTCATATGCTGCCAAGATAATCTGCAGAGCCTTCAGTCCATCGGCTCCGGTGACCTCAGGTTCGTCGTCGCTTTTGAGGCGTCTCACGAATGACTTCATCTGGAGACCAAAGTTAGCGGGGCAGGGTTGGTCCAGAACGTGGACCTGTTTGCGTTGACCCTCAGCGAAGAAGAACAGTTTGTTCGCGTAGTGAAAGACTCTAAGCGCGCCTTCTGTGCCGTGAATTCGTACATTGCCTGGGTTGGCGTCCCATGCGGATCCCGAAACGATCTCTCCAGTCGGTCCCCAGCTCATCCCCCAGCTGAAAATGCCTTCGTATGGCATACTGGAAGAAAAGGTGGCGTCGTTGTAGACCAGCTGCCCGACAGCTTTGTTCTCAAAGGCCACTGTCAGATACTCTGTACTGGGGGATTGTCCCGAGTAATTGCCTCGTCCGAATACCGATACCGCCTCGCTCCCTGTCAACCATCTGAATATGTCGACCAAGTGGATGCCGTGATCCACCAATCCCATTCCCCCTCCTCCGGGACCATCCTTCGGATAGTGATTGTAGCCGAGTGGCTTCCAGTTTCGCACACCCTTGCCATCCGCGTAAATCTCCATTAGGAGGAACAAATCACCGAGAAAGCCTTGATCTATCATCTCTTTTGCCTTCATGAACGCCGGCATGAATCGAAAGCTCTCTGCGTAGCACAGCCTCACACCGTGTTTCCGGCATTCTGCGATCATTGACTTTGCATCGTTCAATGCAACTGCGATCGGTTTCTCACAAAGCACATTGACTCCGTATTCTGCAGCTTTCTCCGTGACTTCTCGATGCGCGGCCGCGGGCGTCAAGACGCATGCGATATCGAGGTTCTCCTTCCTCAACATGTCTTCATATTGCTGGTAGCCCCTGATGTTCCATCTCTTTGTAACGTGCTCTACTCTGTCCTGAAGCAGATCTGCTCCGGCGACAACGTCTATCTCTTCCAAGTCTTTGTATCCGTGAAGATGCATTTCTGAGATTTGACCGAGTCCTATCAAACCAACCCTGAGTTTATTCAACATCTCACCGTAGAGGCGGTCTTTGCCTGAACAGTTGGTGACGATCAGTTGATATATGTATTCTCGAAACAATCATCTTCTGGAGAATATGTGGGACTTTCACCAAGTTGATACGGCATTCGGTTAGCCGGTCGATGAAAGTAAGGACGCTGTTCCATACGTCAGGGACGTGTGCTCGAATCAGGACTTGGCACAGGGTTCCTTCACTGGATACAAGAAGGCGACACGCCGAGAGTGTAGATTTTTCCGTAAGGTTTTTTCGAGATGAAACTCAACGAGGCCACGTTATGATGCTGTCTCTTCACAATCCCTGCCGCCATCGGGCAAAGCTAAATAAGGAAGCGAAAAGGAACCGACTTTCTCATGAGCTTTCAATGAGAAGAGAATTCTACGGCGTTGTCATAGACATTGGCACAATGAAGATGGACCCGAGGAAAGCGAGGGAGAAGAAGCGACAGGTCGGGACACTATGAATTCACTGCATTAGGTGAGGACAGGTGGCAGATCTTGGGGACGCGCATGGAGGGACAGCGGCACCTAATGCGGGCAGACTGGTCAAGGCAGTCGCAACACTCATTGTTCAGGCTGGATCGGATCCGCACGCCCTGCTAGACAGGCTCTCGGCTCTTGATTGGGCTCAAGACGTTAGGATTGTCGGCGAAAACAAACTACTAGTTAGGGTTCGGGCGCAGAACATACCTGACATTCGAGAGAAGGAGAGGATAGTCATAGAGACCGAGGGCGTGCGGGCGTGCACCATCCTAACAACCCAATACTTCCCGTGAACTTCTCGGGTGACAATCAGACAATTCTTGGTTGATGAGACGGCTCCTTGTGAGAACGCCTACACATTCCCAGAAGTAGGCCATATTTCTGTAGTGTAGCCAGCCCTTGAGGGAAACTCCGGGGAATGCAGATGGATAGGGTTCTGAGGAGACGTAGATGGATTGTTAGAACAAAATGACAAGCGGCCCGAAAGACTAAACTACCACAGGAAACGGATGTCTCCATCGTGATTAGTTCCTAACCGATTTCTCGAGAGTGGTAGGGATGGACAAGCTGGCTATGAGTTGGAGTGAGTGGGGAAAGCTGGATGGGATCGCGCTAGCCGAGTTGGTTCGCAACGGCAAGGTAACGCCAAAGGAACTAGCAGAGCAGGCCGCCACGGCAGTCAAGATCATGAACCCGAAGCTTAATGCCGTCTTGGAAGTCTTTGATGACGTCGTTGAGAGTCCGTACAAGGACGGCATGAGCAAAGAAGGGTCGTTCCACGGCGTGCCCATGCTGGTGAAGGATTTGGGATCTGTGATGAAGGGACGGGTTCAGGAGCAGGGAACGTTGTTGTTCAAGGGCTTCCGATCGGACCACGATTCTCCAGTCATCGAGAGCCTTCGTGCGGCTGGGTTGAATCTCATTGGGCGCACCGCTACACCTCCGCTCGGATTTGCGGCTGTCACCGAGTCATTCATCAGCGGCATTACACGCAATCCTTGGAACCTCGATTATTCCCCCGGCGGTTCCTCCGGTGGCTCGGCCGCTGCTGTGGCAGCAGGAATCGTACCCATTGCTACGGCATGTGACTTTGGAGGTTCCATACGAGATCCAGCCATGTTTTGTGGCCTCATCGGATTGAAAGCCACGCGTGGGAGGGTGCCGTTGCCCCGCGGGTGGGCCAACGAGTTTTCATCCTTCGAGTTCTGTGAATGCGTGGTGACACGTACAGTACGGGATACAGCGTTAGTGCTCGATTACATATCTCGTCACAAACTTGGTGACACATTCATGCCCATTCCTAAGCCCGAGCATCCCTATATCGAAGACGTCACACGCGATCCCGGCAAGCTACACATCGCCTTCAGCACTGGCAGGTGGGGACGCGAGAAAGACGCCCACCCGGAAGTCATTGCCTGTACACGCCGCGTAGCAGAGGTTCTGCGATCACTTGGCCACATCGTAGAAGAGGTTAAAGATGAGGATATCTGCGACTGGGAAGCCATGTGGCGTAGCTTACAGCTCAACTACGGTAGCGCCCCGAAAAGATGGAAAGACATCAGCACAACTACAGGTGTTGCAATAAACCAGCAAACTCTCGAGCCCCCACTTTATTGGCTTTATCGGGCCGCACAGAAGTACAGTGATTTCGATGTATGGCATCTGCAAGAGGATAATGCTATCATTACCCGGTGGTTCGGGCAACTGTTTGCAAAGTACGATCTGCTGCTATGCCCGGCCAGCGCTGAAGCGTTTATCAAAGCTGGCCTTGGCAGCGGCTACTCTCTTCTCGACAAGTTGGAGAACGAAGAGCAGGCGAATACTTGGCTCAGCAACGTAGTCGATGAGTCCCGATACTACATTCCCGGCAATGACACAGGGATACCGGGCATCGCAATGCCAGCCGGATTCGGAGGGAGAGGGCTTCCGTTAGGGGTTCAGTTGTATGCACCATGGCTTCGGGAAGACCGTCTGCTCCAGATGACTGCACAACTGGAGCGAGCGAAGCCCGAATGGTTCAATCAGATTCCGCCGCTGCACGTAAGCAAGGTCTAGGAAATGGGAGAGACTCAACGAGAATCGCTTCAAGGCTAGCGTGAGCTAGGCGAGAGACCCATGCCTCCCTAGGACGACGGTTCCAAGATCTCCAAACGCTTGAACATGTTCGAACTTATTTGTTTCAGGAAACTCTTTCGAGAATCGTTGTTTTGAACGAAGCCTAGCTAGGTTTCGCTGCCACGCATCTCGTAATCTCCTAGACATATGTGGAGCGAACGGCTTCCTAGTAAACTGTCCGACAGTAAGTATGGCGGAGCCTGCGTTGGATTATGGGAGGGACATTGATATCCTCGTAGACGTTGATCTCGTGTCCTAGAATGAGGAATTAGAAGAAACGCCTTTCAGCATTTTCCTAATCGAACGTGATCTCAATCCTCGACCAGGCGATATATGAGAACGCGAAACCACGAGATCCTCGCCAATTATCGATCGCAAATCTGGAGCGTCCGCAGGTACGAGTCAAGCTTGGACATCCACTATGAAAAAAATCAAGATCAAGCATATCCTCGTTACTAAACCAATTTGCTATCTCATATACCTCTACTCTCGGTTCTAGAACTGTTTACGATTGAAGGAAGGGGGTGGGGCAAAATATGTTTCAGAGTAGTCACAGGAGCTTCTACAGGAATTGGTAGGGCAACTGCCATAAGATTTGCGCAAGATGGCGCAAACCTAGCAGTCAGTGTTTATAGAAGGTCTGTTCGTGAGGTGGAACAGATTGCAGCGGAACTCGGAAGAGCGATGATCAGTGTGAGGGCAGATGTCCGAAACAGTGCAGATGTTGACTCTCTTGTTTGCTCTAGGGTGGGAAGCTGAAACAGGTATCCCCACATGGGTCAAGCTCAATAAACTTGGTATCGGGTGGGTGGCCGACAGGTTAAGCAAGACCTCTGAAACTGCAGTGAATCCATAAGACCGGCTTGCTATCCTTGCATTCTTCCCAAAGCTGAAGTATAGAACTACGGGCATAGTCTTGCCTGGGATGGGGAGAATCATTGGAACTTGATGGCAAAGTTGCCGTAGTCACTGGAGGAAACTCAGGTATCGGAAGAGCCATTTCGGAGGTTTTTGCTAGGGAGAACGCGAAGGTTGTGATCGGCGCTCGCAACGAGAAAAATGCAGCGCAGACAGTTGAGGCGATAAGCCGAAAGAACGGTACTGCTACATTCATCAGAACTGATGTGAGAGAGAGCTCTCAGGTGAAGCGCCTCATTGAGGAGACTATAAGACGGTATGGAACAATCGACATACTCTGCAACAACTCTGGACTTGAGCTAGTCAAGCCTATTGTAGATACGAGTGAGGACGAGTGGGATTTCATTATGAATACCAATCTACGTAGCGTTTTCCTTGCCTCCAAATATGCGCTGCCTCATATGATGAAGAAATAGAAAGGGGTAATCATCAATATCGCTTCACAATTGGGGGTCGTAGCTCTTGAGAACTATTCAGCATACTGTTCAACGAAGGCCGCAATTATCATGCTGACCAAAGTGATGGCGGTGGAGTGTTCGAAACATGGAATTCGAGTCAACTGTGTCTGCCCGGGGGCTATTGACACCCCTATGGTGGACAGGGAGGTAGCTCTTGATTCTGACCCAGAGGGAGCCAGAAGACCAATAGAGAGCAAACACCCAATAGGAAGAATAGGGAGACCCGAGGAGGTCGCGGAGGCAGTATTGTTCATGGCTTCAGAGAAAGCCTCATTCGTACTTGGCGAGTCGTTGCTCGTCGATGGTGGCTACGTGATATGGTGAGAATGCGGCCGCCACAGATTTCCTACTGAGTTGGTCTCGACCCGGTCCTATTGCGCTTTCAGGCTTATTGCCTTCATTATGAAGACATGATCCCATGAGCGAAGTCAAGTGCACTTCATGTGATGTCTATATGTTGCTTACTTGCTCCATTTCTTGTAGTAACCTCTATTCTTCGTGGCGAATTCTATCCTGCAACACTCGTGCAAACGGTGCTGTAGTAACGACTTTTCAGAACTAAAATCCTCCTTGAGTGTCCATGCATAGGCGTTCGGGCAACCGCCTGCCTACGCGAGTCTCTAGCTTTCCCACACAATCCTGGCAGCCCCAGTTCAATATCAGCCGTGCTGTCCGCTCGCGATGTTACAGCGATGTTTCAGATTCGTTCTGAGTTGCTGACGATAATAGCTGGTTCAGCACGGGCGACCTAATCATATCGCTAGCAGCTCTTCTTGCCATGCCCGATTTCTACCGCCCCTGGGGGCAAAATAGCTTTCAGAGAAGTAGCTTCACGCAGACCAGGGCATATATCTTCGCAGCATCGACAAGTTGGCGTATGCCAAGTTTTTCGTTGGGGGCGTGTGGGAGCGATGTATCGCCTGGTCCGAATGTGGCTCCGGATGGGACATGCTTATGGAGCATCTCTGCATACATCGCGATTTGAGAGACCGAATCCCACCAGCCCGTGAAGCGGGCCAAGCGTGGCCGTTTGCCAGTGACCTCCAATGTCGCCTCGGACAGTGCCGTAACAACCGGGTCGTCCGGAGACACTTCGTACGGTAGTCTATTGTATCTTCTTGATGGAGCCATTCCAGGCTCGACCTCAGGTGTCAGCAATCTGATTTCATAAGAAAACTGAGGATCTTCCTTTCTTATGTTATCGAGGGCATTTCTCAGATCATTCTCGATGTCCTGCACTGTCTGCCCGGGAACCATCGTTGTCCACATTCGTGTTCTACAGCGGTCAGGCACAAGCGTTATTGTCTCAGCTGACCCTTCGATGCTCGACACATAGGGGGCTGAGAATAGGTAGGGGTGTTCCCTATGAGGGAATAGTTTCTGCCCCTCGCTTTCGACCAGCGAGAGAAACCTGCTCATTTTCAAGATAGCGTTTATGATCTTATCAGGATATTCATAGTAACTGGTTACGTGTCCAGTCTTTCCAACCGTTTGTATCTCCCACATCACACTACCTGGGTACGCTATGCCTATCTCTGAATCGCCAGTACATTCCCCCGCTATTACCCAGTCAACGCGGTCAGTTATCCCCTTGTCGACCAGCAAGTTCCAACCCGCCCCTCCATACTCTCCTCCAGAGGTAGCCGCCAATGCTAGCGTTCCCTTGAGATTTAGCCCAGATTTGCGTATCGCATTAGCTGCGATCATCATGGCGGCAAGTGAGCCCTTACTATCTGTTGCTCCTCTACCCAAGATATATCCGCTGTCGACTCTTCCGCTCCAAGGATCGAATTTCCACTCTGACATCTCTCCGGCCGGGACCGTGTCCATATGTCCCTCAAGTAGGAGACAGGGCCGTGGGTTAGCACCATCAACGTAGCCCAAAAGTACAGGTCGTCCTTCGATCTTGGGAAAACTGGGGTCCCGATGTGGATCTATGGTGAACGTGTCAACCCTAAGGCCCATCTCCTTTAGCTTTTTGGAGACAAATTCCCCGATCTCGTGTTCTTCGCCACCCACAGCCTTGATGCTCAGCAACTGCGACAAAAGTCGGACTGCTTCGTCCTCGTTTATCTGACTCAAAACACGCTCTTGCAGAGACAAAGTAACCGATGTGCGAGCTGTCCCCCTGTTCATAAGGCTTACGGCATGTCAGGCCGTGCGTCAATCCTACTCTAACATGGTTTCGTGGCGACCCGTGAATCGACAATTTCCTTGTCCTAATCTGGTAATTCATACCATCTAACCTTCTCCTACACCTGCTCTGAGCTTCCATCGCAACCTCTCTGAGGCTTTCTCGATTCGAGTTTGTGCATCCTGTAGGCGTTTACGCACAGTCTCTTGCATTTGGGTCTCCAATCCGCAATGGGTAGCGCTGAGAGAACGTTCAAAATATTGATTGAAAGTCTTGTAGATTCCCAATCGTCGTCCGAGAGTTGGTCGGCATGGCAACTCGAAAAGCTGGCGCTGACAGCCTAGACAATGGTAGGCCGAGAAAGAGGAGAAGAAAGAGCGGCAAGAAAGAATTGACAACGCACATGGCTTGTGTTAACAAAAAAAATAAGAGCGAAACATGAGTTCTGTGCGCGAGGAGGTTGGGGATTGTGCGTGAGCGCAAATTAGTTATCGATGAGGGCGAGATCCCCCCGGTGAGGGTGCAGCGCGAGGGCTCCTCCGCCTATGCATACATCCGCACCCTCTTCGATCCGGAGACTGCAGGATCCGCCAATGCGGTTCTGGGAACCATGACCATCCCTCCGGGTCAACCGGAGCCCATGTTGGCGCATGCCCACTTTGAATATGACGAATCAGAATATGTGGCGTCTGGGGAGGGCTATGTCCTTTTGGGCCCGTCCCGGGATCAGTTGCAACGTTACGAAATCAAACCGGGAAGGGCTTTCTTCGTTCCCGCGGGCTGTCCCCACTGTATTGCGAATACGGGTGAGGGAGATATGAAGATCGCCTTCTCCTTCTATCCCGCGTGGGTGAAAGGGCGCCCATACCGGGAGATCGCCATCGAGCTGACGGATGTGAAGAAGTCAGCGTAAATCTTTCTAGGGCCCTGGAACAATGCAACACTAACCTAGCTACATAACAGGACATAGGATCGTAGTCTAAAGCGGTTCACCGCCGGCGCTCAAATAAGGGATGGCTAGAGGTCTATGACTATGAGAGTTAGCCCAAGGGAAGGCGAAATAGACAAGGCCAAGCTTCTTAGCATCTATGAGTCGATGGTAAGAATACGCAAGTTCGGGGAGTACTCAACAGCCAGTTGCGATACACTGCGTTGTGCCGTCTGCTTCTCAGACTGCTGCCTCTCGAAGAACTTATGAGGACGGGCGATGCCGTGCGCCAATGCAAGCATCACGGATGAGTAGCTGGAATGATGCCAGAAGCTAGGTGCCTAGATGACCTTCAAGTGGGCCAGAGAGCTTCCTTTGCGAAGACAATATCGGAAGCGGACATCTCTATGTTCGCAGGTATTACTGGAGACTTCAACCCATTCCATGTGAATGAGGACTATGCGAAGACCACAATCTTCAAGGGAAGAATCGCTCACGGAGTACTAACTGCGGGGTTGATATCGACTGTCCTTGGAAACAAGCTTCCGGGAATAGGCTTTGTTTACCTATCTCAGACCCTTAAGTTTACGAGCCCCGTTATGATCGGAGACACGATAACCGCTTCCGCTGAAATCGTCGAGAAGGTCGAAGAGAGCGGCAGGATCAGGCTGAAGACGATATGCGTGAATCAAGAAGGGAAAGTGGTGATTGACGGGGAAGCAATCATGATGCATATTGGCAAAATCCGGCCCAAGACACGCTCTCACTAGCAATGTACTGGCGAGGCGGTTTGGGCATAATCACATTTCTGATTGTCAGATCCTAGTGTTCAATGGTCCTCTTCGCCGACGAAAATGCAAGTCGTCTCATTGAAGATTTGAATTCATCGTAACTGGGATTCTCTCTCTCATCATTCCGCATGGACAAGGTTTATGGTAGAAGCCCCGCAACAGTCATATTCCTCGCGAATCCGAAGAGATCTCCAGATTACCGTCATGCCGACAGAGTGACCTTGCTTTTCGCACTGGGACTGATGCACGACAGCAGACTCCCTGATGACTGCAGTGCGGTGGTTGCAGCATTAACCTAAATGCGAACCCCCTATTTCCTGAGCTCCTCGAGGAGCTTAGGCACCACGTCATAGAGGTCGCCTACGATGCCTAGGTCGGCCACGCCGAAGATGGGCGCGTTCTCGTCGCGGTTGACGGCGCAGATGAGCTTGGCGCTGCGAATCCCTGTGACATGCTGGACCTGGCCAGAGACGCCGAGGCCCACGTAGAGCTCGGGTTTGACCTGTAGACCTGAAAGGCCGATGCAGAGGTCCTCCGAAAGCCAATGATTCTCCTCGGAGATTGGCCGGGTACAGCCCACCGCCCCACCCAAGGCGTCGGCTAGTTCACGGGCCAAAGCTAGGTCCTCCTTTTTCTCAAGCCCTCTCCCGACGCAGACTATGACCCTGGTTTCGGTGATGTCCTGGCCCTGTCGCTCCTTGGCTTTCCTCCCGACCACCTTCAGGGGCGACAGAGGTGGGGCGGGCAGATCCCGGACGTGACCCTTCTTCCCGTCCATGCCCGGTGCCGGCTCGATAGTCCGAGGCGGTATGGTGGCCATGGCGGGCCGGCTGCTGAACGTAACTTTCTGGACCGCAGCGCCGCCGTAAGCGAGGCGTTCCATCCTTAGCGTCCTCGTGCCCTCGTCGAAGGCTAGGGCCGTGCAATTGCTGCAGAGGCCCGCGTCCAGCCGGGCGGCGACCCGCGCGGCGAGTTCCCGGCCCTTCCAAGTCCCGGCGAAGAGGATGACGTCGGGGTCTCCCTTCTTCGCCTCGTCTGCGATGACGGGGACGTAAGCATCGAGCGACTGGTCCCGTGGAAGGGGCGGCAGGACCAAAACCTCGTCGACGCCGCAGGAAATGTATTCCCTGGCCAGCTCGCGCTCCTGCAAAAGGAACGCTGTGATTCTGCTCCCCATCTT
>Ga0315279_10003340_pt1 | contig 22525 bp, 19 predicted proteins | sample YL17G06_20_MG_FD_203694 | JGI IMG/M metagenome (GOLD analysis project Ga0315279, IMG submission 203694) | Sediment microbial communities from Yellowstone Lake, YNP, Wyoming, USA - YL17G06_20 | ecosystem: Environmental > Aquatic > Freshwater > Lake > Sediment | place: USA: Wyoming | collected... | reverse complement strand
CTTTATAGCCATTTTCATCTTTTGCCTTTGGAATATTTTCATGGGCAGAGAACCGGGGTCTTGATCTCCCGGATCACCAATGACATCACCTTAGTTAAGGGGGCAGTAGCCAATGGTTTTGCGGAGGCTTTGCGTCAGGGATTTCTTTTGTTAGTGTATCTATTTTTGGTCTTCTGGGCAAGCTGGAAGTTAGCTTTAGTCGCCCTCCTTCTTTTTCCTCCAGCGTCAATCATAATTGGAAGATTCGGGCAAAAGGTTAAAAAATCAAGCGTCCTCACTCAGGAAAAAATGGGGAGCATGACCTCGGTATTGCAGGAGACCATCTCCGGAATCAGGGTGGTTAAAGCATTCGTCATGGAGAAATTTGAAATCAAAAAATTTACCGATGCTACAAAAGATTATTTCAAGACCATGGTCAAGCTCACCCGCATAGGTTCCTTGGGTCCGCCTTTGACCGAAATCTTGGGGGTATTTGCGGCAGTTTTGCTTTTGTGGTTTGCAGGCAAAGATATTGTGGCAGGGAATTTGGATCCGGGCAGATTTTTTCTTTTCCTTTTCGCCATGCTTTCTTTAATGCAGCCGGTGAGGAGCTTAAGCCAGCTGAACGTCGATATTCAACAGGGGCTGGCCGCCGCCAAAAGGATTTTCGAAGTTTTAGATACCGAGCCTAAGATTAAAGATCGTCCCGAAGCCATAAGAATAGATTCCCTGAAAGACAAAGTGGCTTTCGAAAACATCTCGTTCAGCTACGATAGCAGCGATAAGAAAGTTCTATCCCGTATAAACCTTGAGGTTAAAGCGGGCGAGATTGTAGCTTTGGTAGGTCCCTCGGGAGCAGGGAAATCAACTTTGATGGATTTGCTTCCCCGTTTCTATGATCCTACCTTTGGAGAAATAAAAATTGATGGCATTAATATCAAAAAAATTAATTTAAGATCTTTAAGAAATTTAATGGGAATCGTGACCCAGGAAACCATTCTGTTCAACGACACGGTCTGGAACAACATTGCCTATGGTCACAACCACGCCCCCAGAGCGGAGGTCGAATCTGCCGCCAAGGCGGCTAATGCCCACCAGTTCATAATGTCTATGCCTCAAAAATATCAGACCATAATCGGAGACAGAGGAGTCAAGATTTCAGGAGGAGAAAGGCAGAGGCTGGCAATAGCACGCGCATTATTTAAAAATCCGCCTATTTTGATCTTTGACGAAGCCACCTCCTCTTTAGACACAGAATCCGAAGTCTTAGTTCAAGAAGCTATCGATCGTTTGATGAAAGGACGAACCGTTTTTGTAATAGCTCATCGGCTCTCTACCATTCAAAATGCAGACAAAATCGTAGTATTGGACGATGGCAAGATCGTCCAAATGGGCAATCACCAGAGTTTAATTCAACAGGAGGGATTATACAAAAGACTTTATGAGATGCAGTTTAAGATATAGTGGTGATTCTTTTTGGCTGCACACGATGGAGTGAACGTTAGAGTTGTTTAAATAGTTTTAAGGCTTGTTCCTGAAGGAATTGCATATGATAGCTGATAAAAAGATAAAGAAGTTAATCCACGACATAACTGAGAAGATCGTGAAAGAATATAATCCCAAAAAGATCATCCTATTTGGTTCCTATGCTTACGGCGAGCCTACCGAGGATAGCGATATTGACCTTTTAGTCATCAAAAATACAAATGAGACCCCCATGCAAAGATGGATACGACTCAGGAGGCTCTTAATGACCCCGGATGTGATGATTTCTATCACCCCTTTCGTCTATACCGAAAAAGAATTAGATGAAAGGCGAAAAATAAGAGACTTTTTCATAGAAGAGATCTTAAAAAAGGGAGTGGTGCTTTATGGATGAAAAGCAGAAAGAGCAAGCAGAAGAGTGGTTTGAAAGAGGTAAGCATGATATAGAGATGGCACAACTCTTATGTGATAAAAGAGGATATATTGACATTATAACCCTTCATATACAGCAAGCATTAGAAAAATATATGAAAGGGTTTCTGGTTTACAATGGGAGAGAATATAAGAGGACCCATGACCTTACTCTTCTTCTGAACATGATTGGAGAGTCTAATAAGAATTTAAAGGAATTTTCTGATCTCTGTAATATTGCATCTAAATTTTATATAGAGGATCGCTATCCCCCTGGACAGCTACCGGAATATAGCTATGAAGAAATCGAAAGGATTTTGAAACAGGCTTTGTCAATGATTAGAAAAATTAAACAAATGATCAATCAATAGACAGTGAACACATTTCAAACCTAATAGGAGATTATCATGTGGGCAACAATTCTTATTATTTTGGTTGTTTTGATTTTTATACTAAGCATAATAAAAGTCTGGCTTGATCTCAGAAGAAAAAAGGCAAAGGGATTCATAATAAAGGAAGGCATCTTACTTTTGCTTTTAGTAATTGTGCTGTTGGCGATCGATGTCAAATTTATTAAGAAAGTCAATATCCCGGAACCGAAAAAGGAAGAACTGGCGCCTAAGTTAGAAGAGAAACCCAAATTAGAATCCAATCCAACCAAAAGGCTTTTGGCTCAGCTTCAGGATTATATCAACGGTTTGGACAAAAACGACAAACCACAATTGACGCTATTCTTTAAGGAGGGAATGGAATACAGAATCAAAGAGGACTATTCAAACGCACTGGGGAGTTTCAAACAAGGATTGGAGCTGAACCTAAAAGATAGCGAAAAGATCGCCCTTTACATATTGATGGGGAATTCCGCCTCACATCTTTCGGATTTTGGCGCTGCCATAAATTGTTATAATCAAGCCACCAGTTTATCTGAGAGCTCAAAAAATGACAGCGCCAGGGTGATAAGTCTGACGAACTTGGCTTTGATTTTTCAGATTCGAGAAGATTGGGATAGAGCAAAGGAGATTTATTTTGAGTTATTGAATGTTTTTAAAAGAACAAAAAATGAAGCGGGTGAGCGGAATACCTATGCTAATATCGGCATAATTTATCAGATGAAAAAAGATCTGGACAGTGCTTCTTTTTATCAACGGAAATCAGTGGAGACTGTTAAGAATATGGGTGACCTAATAGCTCAGGCTTCTCAGCTCAACAATCTGGCTTTGATTTACAGATCAAAAGGAGGTTTGGACAGTGCTTTGGTTCTTCACCAAGAGGCCTTAAGAATCTTCCAGCAGATTGGGGACAGGAGGGATGAAGCCAGTGTGTTAGGTAATATCGGTCTGATTTACCATGACAAAAAAGATTTACAAAAAGCATTGAAATATCACCACAGAGCCTTGGAGATTGATAGCACCATCGGCCATCTTTTTGGACAAGCAGGTGATTTTACAAATATCGGGGTGGTTTATGAAGAAATGAAGGACTATTCTAAAGCTTTAGAATTTTATCAGAGCGGACTTTCTCTCTTTGAGGAAGTGGGAACAAAAAGGGAAAGCGATTTTGTGAAAAGCAACATCCAGCGAGTTGAAGAGAAGATGAAAAGATAGAGACTTAGACTGAGACCCATCGACTATTCCAAATTTCCTCTTCAGTGAAAGATGAACCATCCTAAGAAGATATTGGTAATTCAACTCAGGCGAATCGGGGACGTTTTGATGTGCACTCCCGGCCTGAGAGCTTTGAGATCCCGGTATAAAGACAGCTACATCGCTTTCTTGACCGAGAAAGAATCTTCCGATCTTTTGTCCTTAAATCCTTATCTGAATGAGGTGATAGTTTTAGATAGGGAGAGATATAGAAACCCTCTTTATTCGATAAAGAAAATCTGGGAAGTGCGAAAAAGCTCATTTGATCTGGTGATTGACTTTTTCGGAAATCCGCGCAGCGCTTATTTTTCCCGCCTCTCCGGGGCAAAACATAGACTGGGTTATGATCATCCTCTCCGCAGACATTTTTACAATATGGTAATTAAAAGTGACCAGATTCCAAAATATGCGGCCCAAAGCCGGCTGGATTTTTTGAAAATTTTGGGAATTGAAAATTGTAAGGTGGACTTAGATTTTTTCATCCCAGATGAAGCCAGGTTTTTTGTTAAAAAGTTTTTTGAGGAAAATAAAATTGACTCCAAAAATCTTTTAATCTCCATTTCCCCCACCAGCCGCAGGCATTTCAATCGCTGGGCTCTGGAAAGATATGCCCAGTTGGCAGATTGGCTGATGTCTCAATTTGACGCCAAAATAATTCTGGTTTGGGGTCCCGGTGAAAAAGGGGTGGTGGAAAAAGTGAAACATTTTATGAAGAAAGACCCCATCATCTCCCGGGAGACTAAAAATCTTTTTGAACTTGGAGCAATTTTGGAGAGATGCGATCTCCATATAGGGAATGATAATGGTACTAAACATATAGCCGTGGCTATGGGTAAGCCAACCATCACCATTTATGGTCCTCACAGTCCCATTAGTTGGACTTACCCGGATTTTTCCAGACATAAATTCTTGAAAAAGGAAGTTGATTGTCCTGACTGCGGAAGCATTAAACCTAAGTGCACCAAACTTTCTTGCCTGGACTTGATCACAGTCGGGGATGTTCAAAAAACCTTTACCGAACTTTTGAGCCAGCTCAAGGAAAAGACCAAACTTGAGAAACTTGAACATATTGCAATTGATCAACGTTAGATGGTATAATGCCTGTGCCTATTACGCCATAACCTTGTCCTATGCCTTAAAGAGAAGAGGGCATAAGGTCATACTGGCGGGAGATCCCAAAAGTCCTCCGATTGGGGAGGCTCAAAAACTTGGTCTGGAAGTATATGAAGACCTTTACTTAAGCCATACCAGCCCGGGGATGATCGTCTATAATATTAAAAGAATGGCGGATTTGATCAAAAGGGAGAATATCGACATTATAAATGCCCATCGGGGAGAGGGGCATTTAGTGGTAGCACTGTATAAATATATTTTAAAAAAGAAACTCCCTTTGATTAGAACCAGAGGGGATACCAGACCCCCTAGAGATAATATTTTCAATAGATATTTGAATGATAACTTGACGGATCGGATCATCGTGACCGCCGAGACCCTAAGGGGAAGCTACTTGCAAAATATGAGAATCAAGCCAGAGAAGGTGTCCAAGATAAGTGTGGGGATCGATGAAAATTTTTTTTCTCCCAGACCATCACACTTAGGCTGGAAAAGTAGATTGAACATAGGTGAGGGTGATCTGGTGGTGGGAATGGTAGGTCGGCTCTCTCCGGTCAAAGGGCATAAATATTTTATTCAAGCCGCAGAATTTGTCTTAAAAAAAACTCCGCAGGCAAAATTTATCATTGCCGGGGGGAATGCTCAGATAAAGTCATCACAACTCAAAGAAATGGTCAAGGAATCAAATATGGAAAACAATTTTCGTTTTGTGGGAAGGGTTGACGACATAAGGGAGATCATCTCCATTTTCGATGTGGGAGTGGTAGCCTCGGTCGGGTCTGAAACCATCTGCCGGGTGCTGTTGGAATACATGGCTATGGGCAAACCCGCGGTGGGAACTTCGGTGAATGCTATTCCGGAAGTGATTCAACACGGAGTAAATGGTTTTGTAGTCCCACCCGCGGATGGAGAAGCTTTAGGAGGAGCCGTCCTCAAACTCTTAGAAGATAAAGAAAAGAGGATAAACTTCGGCAACGCCGGAAGATCTTCAGTGGAAAAAGATTTCAGCTTAGAACAATTCGCTCAAAAAACCGAAGAGGTCTATTTCGAGCTTCTGAAATGGAAGAAATTCTAAAAAGAGTTTTATATTTTTTGAACTAATACAAACGTAAAAAATTCTTTCTTGTTCGTGCGGGAATTGGATTTCCCGCACCAACTTAAAAACTAATACAAACGTAAAAAATTCTTTTATGTTTCTACTTGGGTTTCTTCTCGCTTTTCTTTCTCCCCTGGGGGAGAGGGCTAGGGTAAGGGGGGACGCATCGCCTCAGAACTAATTACATTTGTATTAGTACGTCTTTGGTTATCTCTAAAATCTTAGAACCAAAGCAAGATCTTGGTAAAGAAATGGAATATGTCTAAAATATCTGCAATAATCATAACCTACAATGAAGAGAAGAATATAAGAAGGTGCCTATCCAGCATAGATTGGGTGGATGAGATCGTGGTGATCGATTCCAAAAGCGAAGACGGAACAGTATCCCTAGCCCAAGAGTACACGTCTAAGGTTTTCACGCAAGAATGGCTGGGCTTTGCCCGGCAAAAGGAGTTTGCCCGCAGGCAGGCTTCCTTTGAATGGATTTTAAGTATCGACGCGGATGAAGTGGTAACCCCTGAATTAGCGCAGGAGATAAGAAAGAAGATGAATGCTTCTCCAGAGATTGATGGGTTCTGGATAAGAAGACGCTCGAAATTCTTAGGGCGATGGATAGAACACGCCTGGCAGCCGGATTGGGTATTGAGGCTCTCCAGGAAAGAAAAGGGGTTTTTCGGAGAAGAGCAGGTTCACGAGGGAGTGATCATAAAGGGAAAAACAGCCAGATTAAAAGGGATGATCGAGCATTATCCTTTTTTAAGTCTAACTCATAATTTAAAAAAGCTGGATCACTATACCACTCTCTCTGCTTCCCAGATGATGCAAAAAGGGAAATCCGGGATTTTGCTAAAACTGTTGTTTTCTCCAATCTTGAGTTTTTTTAAAACCTACGTTCTAAAACAAGGCTTTAGAGACGGCATCCCGGGATTGATTTTGAGTGGGATTCGTTCTTTCTATGTCTTTACCAAATATGCCAAATACTGGGAGTTAAAAAACAAAAGAGAAGCGATGAATTAATGTAAACGTATTTATTTTAGAGACGAAACTCCCCTTTGACCCTGAAAACGCAGGGGTCAGGGATCAGGAGATCGAGCAAGATGCGACAAATTTGTGTGCATGAGCATAAGCAAGATTAAATATGGACCTCTCGGTTATCATAGTCAATTTCAACACGGCTTCCTTTTTAAGGGAGTGCCTTAACTCGATTGAGGAGACTAAAGATGATATTTACCTCGAGATTCTAGTTGTCGATAATAATTCAATGGATGAAAGCGTAGAGATGGTCAAAAAAAATTTCCCTCAGGTTAGGCTCATAGCCAATTCAGAGAATATCGGTTTTGCTCAAGGAGTCAATCAAGCGTTGAATTTGGCAAAAGGGAGGTATTTTTTGCTTCTGAATCCAGATGCGAAAGTTTTACTTGGAGTTTTAAAAGGCTTGATCGATTTTATGGATCGGAATAAAGATGTGGCTCTATCTGGAGTCCAGCTCTTAAATCCGGATGGGACAAAGCAGAACTCCATTGCTAATTTCCCCACTTTAACTCAGGAGCTTTTCAACAAATCGCTTTTGAGGATTCTTTTTCCCCAAAAATATCCCAGCAAATACCGGGAGTTTAAGTCGCCGATAGAGGTGGAATCGGTAATCGGTGCCTGTATGATCGTTCGTCCAGAAGCAGTAAAGCAGGTGGGGGAGTTAGACCCGAAATACTTTTTATTTTTAGAGGAAACTGATTGGTGCTTTCAAATGAAGAAGAAGGGCTGGAAGATATATCATCTGCCGCAATTTAAAGCTTACCATAAACAAGGGCAGAGTCTGATTGATCTTAAGTCTAAAGGCAGGATAGAATACTACCGCAGTTATTACAGATTTTTCAAAAAGAATTATAACCAAGCAAGTCACTTTTTTTTAAGAGCCGTTGTCTTTATTAAGACGTTGATAAACTTGAGCTTAAACCTATTAGCTTTAATTTTTACTTTAGGATCAAAGAAAGAGTATAAAGAAAAGTTTTGGATTTATTCACACCTTTTGCTCTGGCATCTGGTAGGCTGTCCAGGTCGAGAGGTGCAAAAATATGGTTCATTTTTCAAAATCTAACCTTACTTTCTGGAAGAGGTAAATCGTCTAACAAATGGAAAGGTAACGGTTAAAAATGAATTTAGCTGAGTTTGTGATACAGATTGAATCGTTTAATGCCAATGTTGACATACCTCTCATGAGAAAAGCTTATGAGTACTCAAACCAGGCCCATCAGGGGAAGTTCCGGGAATCAGGACACCCCTATATCCAGCACTGCTTAGAGGTGGCTTTCATTCTGGCAGAGCAACACTTGGATTCTGCCACCATTACGGCGGGTCTGCTTCACGATGTGGTGGAGGACACAAATGTGACTATTCAACAGCTGAGGGAGGAATTTGGAGAGGAGATAGCGGAATTGGTGGATGGGGTCACCAAGATTGGTGAGCTTAAGTTCAAAAGCGCTGAAGAGGAACAGGCGGAATACTTCCGAAAGATGCTTTTGTCCATGGCTAAGGATATTCGGGTGATCATCATCAAATTGGCGGATCGATTGCACAACATGAGAACTTTGGATTCTTTGGATGAACAAAAGCAGAAAAGAATTGCTCAGGAAACTCGCGAAGTGTATGCTCCTCTGGCTCATCGCTTCGGCATGGCAAAAATTAAGTGGGAGTTAGAAGATTTGTCCTTAAAATATTTAGATGCGGAAGCTTATGATGAGTTAGTTCGAAAAGTTAATGAAAGAAGGGAGGACCGAGAGGCTTATATCCAGGAGATCACTGAACCATTGGAAAAGGAGCTGAAGAAAGCCGGAATAGGAGCAGAGATAACAGGAAGACCCAAGCATTTCTATTCCATCTACCGCAAAATGCAAAAAAGACAAAAGCCTTTTGAGGAGATTTATGATCTTTTTGCCATCCGCATTACAGTGGGGACGATACCGGAATGTTATCATGCTTTGGGCATCGTTCATGCTCTGTGGATTCCGGTGGCTGATCGCATTCACGACTATATCCGCCTCCCTAAATCCAACATGTATCAATCGCTTCACACCACCGTGATTGGACCAAGAGGGAAAATGGTAGAGATACAGATAAGAACCGATCAGATGCACCGCACCGCAGAATATGGGATCGCGGCACATTGGCTTTATAAAGAAGGACGAAAAGAGCTGGATGAATCTGATAGACAAATGGTGTGGCTGAGGGAGGTTTTGGAGTGGCAGAAGGATTTGACCAATCCTTCGGAATTTTTGGAGTATCTGAAGATCGATCTCTTTCATGACGACATCTTCGTCTTCACCCCCAGAGGAGAGCTAAAGCAGCTTCCCAAAGGCTCCACCCCTTTGGACTTTGCCTATGCCGTGCATAGTGATATAGGTAATCATTGCACCGGAGCCAAGATAAATGGAAGGATGGTTCCCTTAGGCACTTTGCTTTCCAGTGGAGATGAAGTGGAAATCATTACCTCATCCCATCAGCTCCCTTCCCAAGATTGGTTGAAGATAGTAAAAACTTCTAAAGCTCGGAGCAAGATAAAACATTGGCTAAGGCAGAAAGGTTATGAGGAAAGCCTCAATTTGGGAAAACAGATTTTAGAAAAGGAGCTTAAAAAGCACAATTTAGGAAGCCTTTCTGAGCAGGAGGCCTCCGATTTAGCTATGGGTTTGAATTTTAAAGATTCCGAAGCCATGTTTTATGCACTGGGAAACGGAAACATTTCCATAGCCCATGTTTTGAGCAAGCTTATCCCTCCGGAGGAAAAGAAAAAGCCTGGGCCCTCAATCATCCAAAGATTTGTGGACAAAGCCAGAGGAGGGGCCAGAGGGATAAAAGTAGGAGGGATGGGGAACATGATGTTTCGCTTTGCGCAGTGTTGTCAACCCGTTCCGGGCGAGGAGATCATTGGATTTGTCACTCGGGGGCGCGGAATCTCTATTCATCGAACCGACTGTTCCAATGCTCTGCAGATTGGCATTGAAAATGAGAGGAAGGTGGTGGTGGAGTGGGACGTGGACAAAGACCAATCATTCTTGGTGAAGCTGGAGGTTCTGGTGGAGGATAGGAAAAATATCCTAAAGGATATCACCGAGGCTATCGCCGACGTGGATACAAACGTCCGGGGAGCGGAAATAAAGGGGGGAGAGTCAGTTGCCTCCGGCAGTTTCGTCATCGAGGTTAAAAATCTGAGCCATCTAAACAAAACTTTGAAGAGAATAAAAAAGGTTAAGGGGGTGATCCAGGTGGAAAGGGCAAAGGGAGTGGAACTGCCCGAAAGGTCTAATTGAGATGAGACCAACAGATTTCAGATTAAACTCAGATGGTAAGACGAGGTGGCTTTCCTTTTTTCCTCTACTAAATTTCGATTTTATCTCACATGGATTTGTAATTAAGAGCAAAGAACAAAGTCCTTCAACGCAAGTAAAAAGGATTACCCTCAAGAAACTTATAAAAAAGATTTCTTCAGAAGAAAAGCATATCATTATTCCTCAACAGATCCATGGAAATGAATGTCTGACCATAAAAAAAGGGGATGAGCTTAAGAGAAAATATAAAGGGGATGCAATTTTGACGGATCGGAAAGATATTTTTCTCACGGTTTCAGTTGCCGATTGTCTCCCTATTTTTTTGGTTGAGCCTAAAAGAAAAGTGGTAGGGCTTGTTCATGCAGGCTGGCGCGGGACGCTCCTGGGAATCGCCAAAGAAACCATAAGGAAAGCCAAAAATGAATTTGGCTGTAAACCTGAAGATTTCACCTTACTGTTTGGTCCGGCGATCCAGAAATGTTGTTATGAGATTTCAGAAGTAATGGCAATTTTATTTGATGAAGATTGTTTGACTCGAATGCCCGGTGAGAAGCCCAAATTGGATTTAATTTATGTTAACATGAAACAATTTTTAAATTGCGGAGTAAAAAGAAAAAAGATTTTCGCAACAAATGATTGCACCCTTTGTAATAAAGATATGTTTCACTCTTTCAGGCGAGATGGTGATAAAGCTGGGAGGATGATTACTTTTATAGGAATAAAATGAAAAAGTGTTTTTGGAGTGCGAAAGCTTGCTTTCGCGATTTTTTGAAATCCAGATGTTCTTATACCACTATTTAGACTCTAAGGAAGACCGCACCAGCCCCGCAAAGCGGGGGTGCACTCCAGAGAAGAAATTTTTCAAAGGAGAACTCAATGAAAAAATTACCATTTATATTAGGATTTCTGATTTGTTCATTCCTCCCCATTCAAACTTTTGCGATTACTGGTCTGGGAATAGGAGTAAGAGGCGGACTGATCCAAAATTACAAAAACTCCAACTTGGATTCTTTGCCTACTCAAAAAGATTTTCTTAAAAATATGTCTCTGGTCGGAGTTCATCTTAGAATTGGAACTCTGCGCATAATCCATCTGGAAGCTTCAATGGAATATGCCTGGAAGAAAAAAGAGATAATCCTGGAGGATAAAATAAAGGCGGATTTCACCATAAATGATTTCTCTTTAAATGCTACCGCCAAATATATCTTTTCCGTACCGGTAGTAAAGCCTTACCTGGGAGCAGGAGCCGGGTTACATAGATGGGTATATAAAGTTTCAAAAGGAAGCTACTCTGTGTATCTGCCGGAGAATCAGACCAGATTGGGATTTCATGGAGTGGGAGGACTTTTGCTTAAATTTCCTACGGTTCCTTTTGAACTTTTCGGCGAAGGAAGATATACCATTATCCAGACTAAGGATAAAGCTACCAAATATACAACCATCTTAGCCGGTCTTACCTTTAACCTGCCCTGAAAAAGTTTTCAAAACAAGGATTGACAAACAGTCGCGTAGCCGAGGCTTCACGCCTCGGCGGGCAAGCCTTGAAGGCTTGCCTACGCGTTTGAAGGCAGTTTGGAAGTCAGGGACAAATCTCGGGAAAAGTGAACATACCGCACTAGTGGACGCAAAGTTTTCAAAACAAGGATTGACAAACGGTCGCGTAGCCGAGGCTTCACGCCTCGGCGGGCAAGCCTTGAAGGCTTGCCTACGCGTTTGAAGGTAGTTTGGAAGTCAGGACAAATCTCGGAAAAAGTGACCATCCCGCACCAGTGGACGCAAAGTTTTCAAAACAAGGATTGACAAACAAAGATACGGGTATTATAATCGTGAAAACGATTCTATTTGAAGGAGATCAATCATGAGGATCATTTGTTCAATCGTAGTAATGGGGATTATAATTCTGCTTTCAACTTTTTCCGTCTCCGCTCAATTTTTGGGACAGCTCTCCACCGCCCAGACTTTACCTAAAGGGGAGACCATGTTGGGGGCATATTTGGGTGTTTATGATAATGCCTTTTCTCTTTTCGGTCAGTTGCGTCATGGCATGGTCAGATACTTGGATTTCGGCTTCAAAGTGGGAATGCTCAATTTGGATCCAGGATATGGTGAGGGGAATGCCGGACTGACCTTTGGCGGAGACGTGAAATACTGGTTTATGGAACAAAAAGCTAATGATCCGTTGGATCTCTCCCTGGGAGGGGGAATGGAATTTTTGAAGATTGCCGATTATAGTTTGTTCGCCTTAGGGGGGAATGTTATCGCCTCTTATGAATTTGAATACGGACGGCAAAAGAGTGTGACTCCATACGGGCGGCTGAATTTACGCTGGGAAAGAGCAAGCTTCAAACGTTTCTGGCGCGGGTGGGAATGGGAGGAGGGGGACTGGACCGACGATGATGTGGATGTGGCACTATCTTTGGGAGCCGACTTAAAACTTTCTCCGGATTTCAGTATAATAGGAGAATTAGAAATCGAGGACAATGTGGGCTTTGTGGCTGGCGTAAATTACAAAATCTTCTAATAGAATTTTTGCATTTTTGTAGAGCTATTGCTCTGTTAAACTTGCCAATTCTCTGATCATTAATGGACGGGTTGTCGATATTCAGAAGCTTAAGATTTTCGCGTAGCCAAGCCTTCATGGCTTGGCCGGCACTTATAAATCCAAAAGAGAAAACTAACTAAGCTCTGGATTTGCCAGAGCTTTTTTCTCACAAAAGAGAAAAACTTTGAGTTGGTTGGAATCTGTCGCTTTAGGAATTCTTCAAGGCTCGACCGAATTTCTGCCCATCTCCAGTTCCGGACATCTGGTGCTGGGTGAAAATTTACTGAAGGTGAAACTGAATGACATAAGCTTTGAAGTTTTTCTCCATTTTGGAACCTTGCTTTCGGTGGTGATAGTTTTCCGAAAGACTATTTGGGGAATGATAAAAGCGGTGATGGAAAAAGCTGGAGTAAGTTTTTCAAAATATAATCCAACACCCACAAGCGAAAATTGGAATCTTTTTTTATTAATCATACTCGGTTCAATTCCAGCCGGGATATTAGGAATTCTGTTCAAAGAATACGTGGAGAAAAGTTTTTCATCCCCTCTTTTTGTTTCCATCATGCTGTTGATCACCGGCTCTGTCTTATTTTTGACCAAATTTTTCAAAAAAGCCAAAGGAGAGATTAAATCTTTCGATGCTTTTTTGATCGGCATAGCTCAAGCCATAGCCATCCTTCCGGGCATCTCCCGTTCAGGTCTTACCATCAGCACCGGGATTTTTAGAGGAATCAAAAGGGAGAAAGCCGTAGAGTTCTCCTTTTTGTTATCACTTCCCGCCGTCTTGGGCGCCTCAGTTTTGAAATTAAAAGATATGTTAAGCCAAAGCCCTCTCTCTTTTAACTTGTGGTTTTACTTAATGGGCACAGTCAGCGCCTTTTTGTTCGGTTATCTGGCTATAAAATTCCTTTTGAATGTGATAAGAAAAGGAAAGTTTGAATTTTTCGGCTATTATTGTTTCTTGATCGGGTTTCTCTCTTTGATATTCTTAAAATGATTACCTCAAAAGGAGTGCAAAAATTTATTTTTGTGGTTCTTCTCCAATTTAGTTGTCGTAATTTTTGACACGAATTCTGTGTTTTGAGATAAAAGAAAGTGTCTTTTTAACTTAAGTAGTATGACATCTCTCAAGACCCAGAATTCGGGCTGAAAACTCACCCCCTATCCCCCTCTCTTATTAAGAGAGGGGGAACAAAGGGGTGAGTTCAAAGAAATCTGCTGGTTTTCTTGGGGAGGTAGAGCACAAAGGATAGCACACACTGGTATGAATGCCTTGCATAAGCCTATTCTTTAGTAACTCTTTTGGAGAAGAACCATTTTTGTAGATTCTTATGCTTTTTCAAAATCACTATCCTTCTGTTTGAATATCATATCCCAAGTAGATGAATCGTATAGAGAAAATTTTGATTATTCGCTTTAGCTCCTTAGGGGACATCGTCCTCACCACTCCAGTTATCAAATCCTTGAAAGAAAAATTCCCTCAATCCAAAATTTTCTTTTTGACCAAAAGCCAGTATCAGGACCTTTTGAAAAACGATCTCAATGTTTTTTACTTAATTAAATTTGACCCCAAAGAAAAACACCGGGGAATTTCAGGATTTCTTAAACTGGTCAAAGAACTGAAAGCTTTTGAATTTGATTTGGTGGTGGACCTGCACGCTAATTTAAGGAGTTTTCTTATTCGGCATTTGCTAAAAACCGAGCTTAAGATAAAATATGATAAACGCTGGTTAGCTCGTTTCCTTTTGGTTCATTTTAAGTATATTAAAGTAAAACCAATGCATACGGTTGATTCGTATTTGGGAGCATTAAAGAAAATTGGTGTGAATTCAGTTGAAAAAGATCCCCAAATTTTTTTAGACGAAGAAGGTGAAAATTTTTTAAAAGATTTTTTGATTGAGAAAAACATAGAAAAAGATGATATTGTGGTGGGAATACATCCGGGAGCCAGATGGGAGACCAAGAGATGGAATGAAGAGAAGTTCACCCAGGTTTGCCAAATTTTAAATCAGAAACCAAAAGTTAAGATTATCTTATTGGGAGATCAAAAAGATCAGGAAGTGATCGACAGGATAAATCCCCAGAGTGAGAGTCAAAAACTTTTCAAAGCAGTGAATTTGCCTCTGAATAAATTTATGAGTTTAATCAAAAGATGTGATTGCTTTATAACTAACGACTCCGGTCCCATGCACATAGCATCCGCCTTGGGAGTTCCTGTGGTAGCTATATTCGGTCCCACTCATCCTAAATTGGGCTTTTCTCCGCTGGGTTCTGAAAACGTAGTCTTAACCGCCAATGTCAAATGTAGCCCTTGTAGCCTGCATGGGGAAAAAAGATGTCACAAAAAATCCAGATTGTGCATGGATTTAATCCAGCCGGAGATGGTAGCGGATGCAGTGGAAAAACTTCTCAAAAAAAGATTTTCTTTAAACAAAGGAACTTGATTGAAAAAACTCGTTTTTATTTTTTTGCTTTTAGAATCCTTTGTCGGGTATTCCGCCTCCGGCGAAAAACCCGACCTACATCAAGAATACTCTGAGCAAACTGCAGATTCGCTGCAAAAGGGAGTTGTTTCGGATACTGGTCAGAAGATTGCGGAAAAGAAATTTATTGAAGAGGATAAGTTCAAAAAGGAAGTATGGAATCGTTTTTCCAGTCAAGATGAAATCTTGTTTGATGATATTGATGATTCTTTTGTAAAGGATTTGGGAGATATTCTGCGGATGAAAAGTTTGCTGAATGTAGTCAAGGTTGGGCCTCCGGGTCAGCTTGAGACCGGTGCGTGGGGGGGGAACCGGGATTTCAGAATTTTCGTAGATGGAATTTTGTATGAGCAACAGAGTTTAAATCTACCTCAGAGTGGAGTCTTGGACTTGAATTCCATACCCGCGGAGAATATAGAGAAGATCAAAATATTTCCTTCAGGAATGGCGAATCTATGGGGGAGAGGATCAGGTTTGGGGGGAGTAAATATAATCACCAAAGATTATAAGGGAAGTGAGCCTTATTCCAGGGTGATGGCGGATAGGGGACCCTATGGGTACCACAGAACCCAGGTGGAGCTGGGAAGGGGAGTGACCTCAAGAGGCAAAATCTATCTTACCGGAGGGTTCAAAAAATCGGATGGCTATTTGATCAACAGCGATTATGATGGAACGTCCTTTTCAGAAAAAACCACCCTTAATTTGAAAAAAAATCTTAATCTAAGGGTTTCCGCCTATCAATATGAGACAAAAATGGGGCTTCCTTTGTTTCCCAGTGCTAATATTAAAGATATAAGAAAGAAGGAAAACAACTGGGGAATTGCAAGTAACCTTCTTTTTGAGCAGAACCAAAATTCTTTACTTAGATTGGAATTTTGTTATGATAAACAAGAGCAAAAACTGAAAAGCACATTCTTTGGATTTGGAATTGAAAAGGTAAACAGGCTTTTTAGTTTAAAAGCTACCCAGACCTTGAAACCGGGGAAAAGACATAATTTAAAAATCGAGGCTTATGCGGACAGGGAAAAGTTTGAAGCATCAAATTTTGATCACATTGCCTATGGGACCTATCTATCTTTTTCAGATCTCGTCAATATAAATGAGAAGATGAATTTTCTTTTGTTTTCCAAGATAGAGAGAGAGAATGAGTTTAAACTAAATTTTTCCGGTTTAGGAGGTATCTCTTATCAGATTGCTCCGGACATAAACCTGTTTTCCACTTTTGGAAAATTCGTGAATTATCCTCAGACTATGGATCTGTATTGGAAACCTCTTTCATTAAATCTAAACGATACGATGGCTAATTACATGGAGGAGGGAAATCTGGATTTGAAAAAAGAAAAAGCAACTATCTTTGATTTCGGTGCTGGCTGGAGAAAAGAAATTTTTGGGGTGAGTTGTTTATTATTCAAAAATAGAGTTAATGATTTTGTTTATTGGAACAATATCGACACCTCAATTGCTTACGGATACTTTAAGCCGATCAATACAAAGGCGGATATTTGGGGAATGAATTTGAACTTGAGCCTTCATCTCTTCAAACGTTTCAAATCCTCTATCTCTTACTGTTTCAAAGAGAGCAAAGATTCAAATAAAAAACTCTTTTTTCCCCAATCTCCAAAACATTCTTTCTTTGGCTATCTTCAATATGAGAATGAATTTTTGAAAAAAGAGATTGGCTTGAAATTTAGATTGGAGACAAATATTTTATCTAAGCGTTTCTTGGACGAATATGAAAAAGACAAAGAGCCCGAAGTGGCTATATTTAATGGCAAAATAAGCATAAGGTTTTTGGATTTTCATTTTTATTACGCAGTAGAGAATATTACCAATCGGGTTTATCGTTTGACGCAAGATTATCCCATGCCTGAAAGAAGCTTTTTTTGGGGATTTTATTGGGAGTTTTTCGACTGAATCCGTCCGCGGTCGGCCGTCCGCAGACCGCCGCAGTTAAGGTTTTTCAGCGGCGGACGGTGGACTGTGGTCGGCGGACAAGGGGGGTAAAACGAGAGGTGGATAAAATGAATAGGGAAGAAGCATTAGATTTAGTCAAATCCAAAGTTAAGGGAAAGAATTTGGTAAAGCATATGTTAGCGGTGGAGGCTATAATGAGAAGGTTGGCTCAGCATCTTAATGAAGACGTGGAGATGTGGGATCTTACCGGTCTGTTGCACGATCTGGATTACGATGAGACGGTAAACGATTTCGACCGCCATTCCCTTTTAACCTGTGAATGGCTGAAAGATTATAATCTGGATGAGAGGATACTTTATGCCATCCAAGCCCATCCCAAAAAAGTTGAGCCAAAATCCAAGATGGATTGGGCACTTTTCGCCACCGATCCGTTGAGCGGGCTGATCGTGGCCGCCGCTTTGATGCATCCCACCAAAAAACTTAAAAACGTCAACGTGGAATTCGTGCTCAACAGATTCAAGGAGAAAAGGTTTGCCGCCGGGGCAAACCGGGAAGATATCAAAACGTGTGAAAACATCGGACTATCCTTAGAAGAATTCATCAGATTGGCTCTGGAGGGAATGCAAGAAATCGACCAGGAATTGGGGTTGTGAATTTCCCAACAGATGAATAAAATACGTCCGCAGACCGCCGTCAGCCGCTTGAAAATATTGTTCTGTGGCAAGAGGAGACTGATAAAATAAATATGATTCGTCCCAACAAGCAAATTTTGATTTTTTGTTTTTTTCTTTTCCTCTTTTTGCATCAAATCTCTCATGCGGGAAGTCAATCTGAAAAATCAGATACTTTAAAAATCTGCGACAGGTGGTTAGCCTGGGACAAAGTCGAGCATTTGGGGATCAGTGCCTATTTATCTTTTGTTTCTTATAAGATCTATCACGATTTTTATCATAATCGCAAAGAGCCCTCTTTATATTTTTCCAGTGGTTTGACCTTCAGCTTGGGTTTGGGAAAAGAGATTTATGATAAAAAGAGACCCCAAGGAAAATTCAGCTATAAAGATTTAGTAGCGGATATTTTGGGCATTGGGGTGGGTTTATGGATTGCGACAAGATAAAGCATCTGTCCGCCGTCCGCGGTCGGCAGTCCGCCGCTAAAAGACATTGTTTTGCGGCGGTCGGTGGACGGCGGACGATAAAGTAAATGACGCATGAATAATCTTACAGAAAAAAGCAGATTAGCCACTGCCAGCTGGGCACTTTACGATTTCGCCGATACCATCTTCTCCATGAACATCGTCACCATGTATTTTGCCCAATGGATCATAGTGGATAATAAAAAAGAAGATATTTACTACAGCGTCTGCTACGCCCTCTCCATGTTTCTGGTGGCAATAACCATGCCTGTTTTAGGAGCAATCTCCGACGTCAAAGGAAGAAGGAAACCCTTTCTTTTGACTTTAACCTTAGGCTGTATCTTCGCAACATTTTTAATAGGAATGATCAGCAATATGGTTGTGGATGTAAATACCAAAGTCCTTTTTGCGTTAATATTTTTTGGGATTGCCAATTTCTGTTATGAAGGAGGATTGACCTTTTATAATGCTCTTCTTCCCGAGGTGAGCACAAAAGATAATATAGGAAAAGTCTCAGGTTTGGGTGTCTCCTTGGGATATGTGGGAGCCATTGTGGGTTTGTTATTGGTTAAACCTTTCGTGGATGGAAATCTCTTTGGAATGAAGATACCGCTCATAGGAGATGGAGGAAGAGAAAAAGCATTCATTCCTACCGCCTTCTTTTTTCTATTATTCAGTCTCCCCATATTTTTCTGGGTGAAAGAGAAGGTGATAGAAGGCTTCGACAATGAGAAGGTTAAAATAAAGTTCGCTTGTCAAAGGGTTTGGGAAGGGATCTCCAACACTCAAAAGTATCCTGGAGTTTTGAGATTTTTGATTGCCAACTTTTTTGTATCGGATGCCATTGCTACGGTAATTATCTTCATGGCGGTCTACGCACAAATGGTGATGGGTTTTCCTGATTCGGTTAAGATATGGTTTTTCATCGTCTCCACCACTTCGGCTGTGATCGGCTCCTTTTTGTGTGGATATGTTACAGATTTCATCGGACCTAAAAAAACTTTGCTTTTTGTGATAATCGGATGGATATTATCTTTGTCCGTGGTTATTTTCTCAGCCGATAAAACCATCTTTTGGATCATGGGCTCATTGGTGGGAATTTTTTTGGGTTCAACCTGGACTGCCTCCCGACCGCTTTTAACCAGCTTGGTACCAAAGGAGGTATTGGGTCAATTTTTCGGTTTATACTCCTTATCAGGAAAGGTCGCGGCGATTTTGGGACCAATTATCTGGGGAATAGTGGTCCTCTATTTTAAAGCCGATAAAGTTATGGTTCAAAATATGATTTCATTTTTGAGGAATTTGGGTTTTACTTTTACTGATCAAATGATTTCGACCATCCAGTATCGTTTTGCCGTGGGGGCTTTGGTACTGATGGTGATCTTGGGTTTGATCATATTTCTAAAGGTTCCAGATAAAACCTCTCCCCCTTTTTCCCCCTCTCCACTTAGTGGAGAGGGGGACGGAGGGTGAGGTCTTGCATTTGGAGTAGCGAGACTTGTCTCGCGCTTTTACGCATCCTCAATTCCCTCTCCCCTCTGGGGAGATTGAGCGAAGCGAAATGCATAGCAGGGTCAGGGTGAGGGGGCAAAGATAGGTCAGGTTTCAATACAGATACCCGACATAAAAGGTTTAGGAGAAAAGTTGACCTGGCATGAATACGTGGGCGTCTCCCACATCCATACCACAGATTCGGATGGATCTAAGTCTGCTTTTGAGATAATCAAGATCGGGCAGAAAACCGGCTTGGATTTTCTTTTTTTCTCCGATCATATGACCCTAAGATCCCTTCATTTGGGACTGGAGGGATGGCACGGGAATACCTTTGTTTTGATCGGCTATGAGATACATGATCAAACCAATAAGAATCATTATTTGGCTTTTAATGTCAACGAAGTTTTATCCGGCGAACTCTCTCCACAAGAATATGTAAGAGAAGTAAAAAAGCGAGGTGGTTTGGGAATAATTGCTCATCCCGATGAGACCCGAGTCCTGCCTCGATTTCCCCCTTACCCCTGGACGGCCTGGGATGCAGAGGGGTTTGATGGCATCGAAATCTGGAACCAGATGTCCGAATGGATGGAGGGAATAAACAGGTTCAATCAGCTCAAAATGTTTGTCTCCCCCAGAAGGTATCTTAAAAGCCCCACTCCCAAGACTCTCAAAATATGGGATGAGTTAAATAAGCAAAAGAAGGTTTTTGGAATAAGCGGGGTGGATGTGCATGCACATCCTTATAGATTCGGTCCATTCAAATTAGTAATTTTCCCTTATGAGGTTCAATTTAAATCTCTGAGAACCCATCTCCTTTTGGATACGCCTTTATCTTCTGACAACCAGATTGCCAAAAAACAGATCATCGATGCTATGAGAAATTGTCAGCTTTTTATCTCCAATTACCGCCGGGGAGATGCCAAAGGATTTTCCTTCTATGCGGAAAGCAAAGATCAGATGGCAAAGATTGGAGAGAGCATAAGCTTCTTAGATGATGTTACCTTTATTGTCAAAACCCCGCAAAAATGCCAGATCAGACTCCTCCGAGATGGAACAATAATTAGCGAAAGTGTAGGAAAGAATTTAGAATATCGCCTCAAAGAACCAGGCATTTACCGTGTGGAAGCATACAAAGGCAAAAAAGGCTGGATTTTCTCCAACCATATTTGGTTAAATCCCCTCTCCCCTGGTGTGAGAGGGTTAGGGTGAGGGGGATAACGAATTCGCCCGTTGGTCAAGGGTGCCCTCACCCCTGACCTTAGTTCGTTGCTTGTAGGTTGACCCCGCCTTTGGCGGGGGCGGCAAAAAATCTTGACACCTTTTGGTTTTCCTTATATATTAATCATGCCAGGTTTAAAAAAAATAATAAACTCGAAATACGAGGAGAGAAAATGGTGACAGAAAACGAGAAGAGTCGAAGCTATCTGCGGGGAACGACAAACTACTTAATGTTTTTTATGTCGATCATATGTGTTGCGGTAACATCCAACGCCCAGGAAAAGAACATTAGAAATCAGCTTTCAGCGGATACCACGATCATGCAAAAAACTCAGGCCGCCACTTTACCCGCTAAGGTAGATGAGCTTGCAAAACAAATCTACGAAACAATGCTGGCGGAGAATAAGAAGAAGATTGCAGTTCTACCACTTTCTACGTTAACTGGACAATCTACAGTTCTTGGGCTGTTTGTCTCTGACAAGTTGACGAGTTCACTGTTTAGGTTTAGAGATAAATTTGATGTGGTCGACAGGATTCACCTGGAACAAATTTTAAAGGAATTGAAGCTTAGCCAAACAGGTGCAATTGAACCGACCACGGCCCAAAAGTTAGGAAAGTTATTGGGCGCTGATGCAATTGTCGCTGGAACTATTACTGATTTAGGTTCTGATATTGATATAACAACTCGAGTGCTTGGCACAGAACAGGGAAATGTATTGGCGGTCGCCAGTATTCAATTCATTAAGGATTCTTCAATTGAAAAATTGTTGAATGAGGAGATAAGGGAACCTGAAAAACCAAAAACGACAGAAGCTTCTAAACCGGTCGCTACACAAACGACAGAGTCTAAAAATGAAATAGAAATCCAAGCAACAGATGAGGAATTAAAAACCTGGAAAATAGAAGGAGGTAGCTGGACCATTCAGCAAGATGTCCTACCAAATGGAGAACAAGGAAACGTTATAAGCCAGAAATCCTTTAATGTGAATTGTTTGGCATTTTTCGGCAACCCGAGCTGGACTAACTATATTTTAGAATTTTATGTAAAGATTGTTGATATAGATCAGCAACAATCGCAACACAATTTCAAGGTTTATTTTCGAGCGAAAGATAAAGATAATAACTATTCCTTGTTGTTTCAAGCTGGTAGAACTTCGTATCCTACTGTCTATATTTATTCACAAATAGATGGAATCAAAAGAAGGATTGGCGAGTCATCGTCCTGGGCATTATGCGCATTAGATAAAATTGGAAAATGGTATCGTATTAAAATTACTCTCTTAGGTGGCAATCTACAATGTTATGTTGATGATCAGTTATGGATTGACGAGGAGATAGGTTCTTCTATGGGTATGCTTGGTTTCGAAACCAATGGAACGAAAATTAACACTGCAAATTTGAAAGTGCGACTAAAAAGTAGCACTGTTTCTCCAAAATCGAAAGAACGATGATTGAAATTATAATAACAATTCTGCTTGTAATCGGTGGGTTATTTATTCTTGTTTCGCTTACAAACCGACTAATAGCAAAAAATCCCCAAAAGCGGTTTGCGATTTTGATCGTCGCATTCCTCTTTGCTATAGTTTTAGTCTTTTTTGTTCCAGCGTTCATTTTATTGAAATCGTTCAAAGTGTTTTCTCTCTATTCAACTATTGAGAAATCTCTTATTCAGACGATAGGGATCAGCCAA
>Ga0315279_10003339_pt1 | contig 22535 bp, 16 predicted proteins | sample YL17G06_20_MG_FD_203694 | JGI IMG/M metagenome (GOLD analysis project Ga0315279, IMG submission 203694) | Sediment microbial communities from Yellowstone Lake, YNP, Wyoming, USA - YL17G06_20 | ecosystem: Environmental > Aquatic > Freshwater > Lake > Sediment | place: USA: Wyoming | collected... | reverse complement strand
TGAGCATCGGGCCATTCGCAACTCGATGCGCGCGGATCATCCGGCATACCAGCGAAGAAAGACCGATATCATGGAATGCGGAAGCTGGCGGGCGGGATTTTTATTTCCGCTCTGCTGCTCAGCGGCCGCGCCTTTACTGATAAGGAGGGAATATGATTGGTCGACCGGTCCTGTCAACGGCCCTTTTGCTGACTGCTTTGGGCGCGCACTCGATTGCAGCCCTGGAAAACGTTCCGGCTTACTACGGCAAATGGAAAAACGGCCTTCCTTCCGATACCGCGTTTTTTCCCATCGGCGTGTGGCTTCAGGAACCGTCGGACGCGCCGGCCTATAAAGCAGCGGGCGTCAATCTCTATATCGGCCTTTGGAGCGGACCTACCACCGGTCAATTGCAAACGCTGAAAAGCGCGGGCATGAAGACGATCTGCGATCAAAACCTCTCTATGCTCGCTGATTATGCGGGCACCATTGTCGGCTGGATGCACAACGACGAACCCGACAATGCGCAATCAAACGGCAGCGGCGGGTATGATCCCTGCATCGACACATCCATCATCAAACAGGAATACGCGCAATGGCGGGCGGCGGACTCCACACGGCCGATATATCTGAATCTTGGCCGCGGCGTTGCCGACACGAACTGGATCGGCCGCGGCGCTTGCACCGGCAATACACGGCTGTATCCCGGCTATATCCGGGGCTGCGATATCGTCTCGTATGATATTTATCCGTTTACAGGATCGGATGCGCCCGCGCTGAACAATCCATGGTATGTGGCGCTGGGGACCGACAACCTCAACCGGTGGAGCGGCAATGCAAAGCCGGCATGGTGTTTTATCGAATGCACGCAGGTGGGAAGCACCGGGACCAAACCGACGCCCGCGCAAGTCAAGAGCATGGTCTGGATGGCGATTATCCATAATGCAAAGGGCATCGAATACTTCTGCCATCAGTTCAGCCCCACCGCCAACACCAACGCGCTCCTCGACGACGCCCCGATGCTTGCGGGCGTTACGGCGCTCAACCTGCGCATCATCAGCCTGGCCCCGGCGCTGAATGATTCAACGCGCAACAGCCTTGTCGGCGTGAGTTCGAGCAATGCCGGCGTGCCCATCGATCGGCTGGTGAAAGTGCACGGCGGATATCTCTATATCTTCGCCGTTGCCATGCGCAGCGGTACAGCCACGGGAACGTTCATAATTTCCGGCCTTGCTGGAATGAAAACCGCCGAGGTTATTGACGAAAGCAGAACCGTCGCTGTGACCGCCGGCGTCATGAGCGATGCGTTTGGCGCCTTTGGCGCGCATCTGTATAAGATTCCGTTCTCAGCTTCGGCCAACGCATGGGCGCCGGCGAACACTTCAACGCAATGGCTCCGCCAATCCGGCACGCGCTGCATTTTTGATTGCAGGGGTATTCGGATGCCATCCAGCCGCGAAATCCGGGGTTTGGCCATTGTTCGGGTGGGCGGAGCTGTCCGGAAATGCGTACTTTCGAAGTGATGCTTATGGGATCCGCGCCGATTCCCGATTCAACGGAACTCCATCCTGAACCTGAACGCGGCATCGTCCTCATACCACATGGGGAAATTGGTCCCCCATGCATTGTTGTGAAGGCAGAAATGCATGCCGCCCGCCACTGAAGACAGGCGATTATTGAAGTCCAGCAGCGATGGTTTGCCGGGCGCGACAAGCGGCGCGTCAAGTGTGGTGATTGCGCAGCTGTTCGCTATATCACGATACGTCACGCCCCGGCCGACGGCATGAAGGCGCCGGTTTCCGTCGGGCAGCACGTCGCGGGGAGAAATCAGGCTTCCCATTTTGTCCATAAGCCACGAACCGCTTTTCCGCACGGTCGGACGGAACGAGAACCATGTGGCTTCCGGCAGCCGGCACGCGCGCTTTCCAAACCATTGGAGCCGAAGTACGATTGCCGGCTGGTCATGCGGAAAGGCCATTTCCAGCATGAGCGTTTTCGGGCAGCCATACCTGCGCACGGGGAATTCCGGCATGCGCATTTCGGCAAGAATGGTTGTTCCGCGATGGTCCACGCGTTGGAAGAACCGCGTATGTTCGGGCGTCCACGATCTGGCAGAACAGCGGAGTTTCTCAATCCCCGGCTTGGTGAAATCCTTGATCGCCCAATCCCACGCACGCGGCCAATTCCGGAGATACTGCCTGCCGAAGCGCTGGTAATCGCGCGCATCGAAGATCTGGTACGTGATCGCGAATAAGGAAGGCTTCCCCGCGCACCATATCCGCCCGCTTTCCCGATGGCGCAGATATGATATGCAGCCGTCAGCCGGACTGAAGCATGCGTCAAAATGCTTCAGGGCCATCCGCCGCTTTGGATCATGCACCTCGTGGAACCGCGCCTTCGACGGGACGGCCGGTTTGAGCGCGGCAATACGCGTCCGCGCTGCGTTCGATAGAGAAGCGGGCTTGATTGCCGATAGCGCTTTGTCAATATATCCGCGCTGCTCGCGCCAGGATGATTCGAAAACGCGGCATTTTCCGGTCTTCCGGAGCGCTTTCAGGCATTGCCGATCATAGCGCGAGTAATCATCCAGAAACGTCTTTTCATCCATGCCCCACGTGTGCTCGGGGATGCAGAGAAGGTGCGTGCTGAACCGCCGGAACCATTCTTCGTTTCCGTCAACTATGCCCAGATCAAGCCACTCCGCGCGCAATCGGCACAGCTCCCGGAAACGGCCGACTTTCATGGGGTCGGTGCCTGCCCCGTGGATCCAGGTATCGCCGATTTCCGCGGTGACAATCGGGAACCGGGTCCGCGCCACAAGCAGCGTGGCGGCAAAGGCATCAAGGCTCGATGCGGCAACCGCGGCGCCGGGGAATTGGCGCTGAACGTCACGGAATATCCGCTCGATCTCCCCGCCCGCCTGCGGTCCGCAATTGTCTCCGGTATGCGCAAATGTCAACGCTGCGCCGATCACCGGCAGCCGGTGCGTCTGGCCATAGCCGCTTGTATCGTACATAACCAGCACTTCGCTGCCGTCATCATGGCGCCACCGGAAGATGTCCGGCACATCAGGCGGGGTTGATGCGGGATTGACGCCGATGTGCAGGAAACGGATTCCTGCTTCCGCAAGCAGGGGAACGATCGCCCGCGTGTGGCCGGGAACATCGGTCATTTTCGCGGCAATGGTTTTCTTCCCGAATCGTCTGTCAAGGTCGCGCGACAGCGACAATCCGAACCGGAATAATGATGCATCCATAAGTTCCGAATGGGTCGTGAAGGGCAGGCCGTGCCATATGATGTCCCCGGCCTCAATGGCCCGCTCCATGGTCCTTCGTGACGGCGGCGACGCCTGTTCGAGAAATTCATGGATGAGCCATGAGCCGGTTGTCCATACCAGGCGCGCGGCTGACCCTTTTTCGCGCAACTCCCGGGCCACGCGCATGGCGGAGGGAATGTAGTGTTCAAAGTACCGCCGCGTCACCAATCGCGCGAAATCCGTGAAACCAAGATCCAGGTGGGTCTTGAAAATGATGTGAACGGAGGTGATGGGATGGCGGGGATTTGGGGGTGTTGACATATTGGTTATCCTGGGATTCCATGGGAAACCGCGCTGCGGCCGGAACCCTCCGCCTTATTTCGTGAACTCCTGTTCCGCCCCCCCCATCACAAAGCTGCCGCTCAGCACATTGGACGGATTTTTCGCATTCGGCTGCCCGCCGGAAAGCCAGAGCGAGAAGGCGCCCGGCTCAATGACCCGCTTGTTGCTTCCATTGATAAGCGATAATTGATAGGGCGTCACGCGGAAGGATATCAGCCGTGTCTCTCCCGCGGCCAGATGCACGCGCGCAAAGGCTTTCAGCTCGCGCACCGGCACGGTCACGGACGCCGCATCGTCGTGCACATACAGCTGCACCACCTCGTCGCCGTCGCGTTGGCCCGTATTGGCCACCGTCGCGGAGATTATCATAGTATCAAGCGTTGTGGGAGACGCGGGCGCAACCGAAAGGCCGCTGTAGGCGAACGTGGTGTAGCTCAGCCCGTGCCCGAACCGGTAGAGCGGCTCCTGCGCAAGGTAGCGATAGGTGCGGCCATTGGTCATATCGTAATCGGTGATCGCCGCACATTGGTTGACCGATGCATAAAACGTCACGGGCAGCTTGCCGCCGGGATTATAATCGCCGAACAGCGCGTCGGCCACGGCGTCACCCGCCTGGCCCGGATACCATGCCTCGATGATCGCGTCGGCGCTGTCGTTGGCCACGGGATCGGATACCGGGCTGCCGTTAATGAAAACCAGCACGAGCGGCTTTCCCGTTTTCGCAAGCAGTGTGATGAGCGAGTCCTGCACCGCCGGCAGGTTGAGGTCCGCGCGGTCGCAGCCTTCGCACTCGATGGGGCTGCCCGCGGACTCGGAGCGAAGGCCCACGGTGGCCACCACCACATCGGCCAGGCGGGCAAGGGAATCGGCGCGCGCATAGCCGCCAGCGATCGTGGCCGTCACATCGCATCCTTTTTCATACGACAAATTCGCGGCCGGGACTTTCGTGCGCATGCCCTCAAGGATCGTGGTGATATGCGAAGGTTCGCCGTTGTAATTGCCGAGATAGACCTGTCCCCAGTCGGCATGCGGGCCGATCACGGCGATCTTCGCGCTTTTGCTGAGCGGGAGCACGTTGGCCGCGTTCTTGAGCAGCACCATGGATTCGCGCGCGGCCCGCAGCGCCAGGTCTTTATGCGCTTGACATTCCACAACACTCATGGGGATGGACGCATAGGGCGCCATGGCCGGCGGATCGAACATGCCCAGCCGCATGCGCTGGGTGAAAAGCCGGACAAGCGCCGTGTCAATCACGTCCGCCGCGGCGGCGCTCCCTGATCCGCAGGAGACATCGCAGCCCGCGGCAAAATCATACATCGCGCCGCAGTCCGAGGTGACATACCCGGTGAATCCCCACTCGGTGCGCAGGATCTGCTGAAGCAGGTAGGTATTGGAGCATGACTGAACGCCGTTGGGCGCGTTATACGAACACATGACGGACGCGGCATGGCCCTCCATCACGCCCGCCTTGAATGCCGGGAGATAGGTCTGCCGCAGGTCGCGCTCGCTCACGGTTCCCGCGCCCGAATTGCCCGGCCCGGAAAACACGGCGAAATGCTTGGGCGTGCCCACCAGCTTGAGATAGCGCGGATCGTCGCCCTGCAGCCCATTGACGAAAGAGACAACATAGCGCGACGTGAGGAACGGGTCCTCGCCGTAGGTCTCCTGGCCGCGGCCCCAGCGCGGGTCGCGGAAGATGTTGATGTTGGGACTCCAGAATGTCAATCCCTGGTACATGCCGGTATTGCCGTTGCCGGCGCGCGCGGCGGCATGGTGCTTGGCCCTTGCTTCGTCGGAAATGGCCGTGCCGATCCGGTACATGAGCGCCGTGTCCCACATGGCGGCCATGCCGATGGCCTGCGGAAAACTGGTGGCCGCGCCGTTGCGCGCAACGCCGTGAAGGCATTCATTCCAGTAATCATAGGACGGCACGCCCAGCCGCGGGATGGCGGAGGTGGTGTTGACCATCTGCCCGGCCTTTTCCTGCGCGGTCATGCGCGACACCAGGTCGCGCGCCCGCGCCACCGGCGACGCCGCGGGATTGAGATACAGGGGCAGCGCGCGCATGGTGACCGCGAAGACCATCTCGCCGCCGCGCTGGAAATAGAGGACCGTTGCCGCGTGTTTTCCCGCGGAAAGCTTGACGATGCGTGATACGCTCGCGGCCGGATGGATGCCGTCATTGTCAAGGATCAGGGAATCAATGACGATCCGGCTGCCGTCGTCCGAACGTAAACCGAGCCAGTACGCGCCCTCCTGCGCAACGTCCAGCGTGCACGCGAAGCGCAGGGCGAAATCCGTGTCGCGGCGGCGCATCGAGAGCGAAAACGAATCAACGGTTCCCGTGAGTGTGGGCGCGCCCAGGTTCACAATGGCGGCCAGGCTGTCCACGGCCGCTTCCCAGTACTCGTACCGGATGTTCTTGACACTAAGCGAGCACGCGGGACAGGCGGCCAGGATGGAACTGTCGACCAGGCTGATCACGATACCGGACCCGGTGTCGGCCGTGGCCGTTGCATACCCGGGAAAAAAGCCGGCTTTTGCCGCGGAGAGGTAGGCGAGCGACGATGCGCTGATCAGCAGCGTTTTTGCCGGGCCGCCTGCCGGCGGAATCGCCCGGTTTCGATCGCGCGTAATGGAAAACGAGGCAACGTTGCCGCCCAGCGTTGTCATGCGACCGGTGAGCATCGACGCTCCAGCAACGACCCGCACCACGAACACCGATGCGGCGCGCGGGACCGGAATCGCCACGGCGCCGTTGCCGCGAGCCGAAGCCACGGTCCTGCCTGCCATGGTGTAAACTAACAGGCGGATGGCCTGCCCGCCTTCACACGTGGCGACAATGCACCGGTTCCTGAAGGCCACCGCCGGCGCGCGGCATGCGGGCGCCGGCACGGGCAGCGCTGCATTGGGTTCGCCCGCAAGGTCAAACGCTCCCTGCCCATCGCTCTGCGCCCACAGCGTGGATCCGGCAAGGGAAACCAGGGCGCCGGCAACGGGCCGGTCGCAGGCGATAACGCGGCCGGAATAGTGCACGGCGGCATTGCTCGAAAGCGCGCATGCGATGATCGCCGCTGCCATGCGCGCAGCCCGTGCGGCAGGCGATTGTTCCCATGATCCGGTGTGCATGATTGACCTCCCGGTATAGGGGAAAAATAGATGATAGCGGCCTGCCTGCACGCGCGCGGTGCGGATCTTCCATTTTGCCGCAAGCTCCCGATACGCCTTCCACATTGTCGGATAAGAGACGCCGGATTCATGGGCGCTGTATTCGATGCCGGGGAGATGAAAGCCGGGGTCGCTCTGCAATCGCCGCTCCAATCGGACGGCGAGATGGCGATAGCGCGGAATGTTCATTGTGGAGCGTTCCTGCTTTACCTGGCCCGTTTCATCCAGAAAGAACCGGGCTCTCTTTCCTTCGTCAATAGAGGCGCCTTTGCGGAGAGTTCGCAGTAGTGATTATGCATTAAAAAATTCAGCGCCCCGATGATTTTAAAGCTGGTGTTGCAGGTTAAAAATGCTTCCAGCAGATATTGTTCGTTCCAGAAGACCTTGCCGATATGAAACCACTCCGACAAATAATCTTTCGGTGTAAAAATATCGTGGACATGGACGACAACGCCGGGGCGCAGCATCGGCAGAAGCTCCAGATATTCAAAAAGAACGTCCCCTTGCGGCCTGATGATGTGCGACGAGTCAATGAAAAGAATATCGTTCTCACGTAATGTTTTAAAAACGCCCGGATCCGTCTTTTCTGCGAAATCCCGGATCAGGCGTACCGGCAATTTCCCCAGCCACTCGGAAGGATACGGTTCAATGCAGATATGATTGCACGCATAGGAGCGGTTTTCCATGGTATTTGCTTCCATGGCATGCTGCATCATGAGCGTCGAATTGCCGCAGCCGATTTCAATCACATTCTTCGGTTTGAGAAACCGTACCATATTATAAAGGTAATCCGCATCGCCGGAGCCGAATGATGAATTGGCAAGTGAGAAAGCTAATTCATCGGGAGGACGCTTGCTGATTTCAAGGATTTCATCATTGAAATTGAACGCCTGCAAAAGCTCCAGTTGCTCGGGAATATTCCAATCAATACCGGCAAGCTTTCTGTCGTCCCGCAACGAAAAGCGGAGTCTTTTCGGATTAAACAGCGGTTCATAATAATGATCCAGTATCGGGAACACGCCGATTTTATAGAATATCTTTTTGCTGACGCTTGAGGTATCGCTGAAGTATCCCACGATATTTTTCCGTATATGCTTCAACCAAAGCGCGGAAATCAGCGTGAGCGGGCTCAGCAGCAGGTCGAGGATAAATTTTCTTGATATTCTTTTCATGCCTCGTCTTCTTTTCGCTGATAAGGCCGCGTGCGCGCTCGCAGTACGTTACTAATCGGCGGAAAGCAACAACCTGAATTCCGCGCATTTTTAAATTGCCATTTGACTATTTTCGCATGAGGCAAGTTACGTATTGATAAAATACTATTTTTGCTCATACATATCCCAATTCTCCAATAGTCCATAAATATCCGGAATGGTATTCTTAATGCATGAAAACTCCGTGCTCTGCATTTTTCCTGCTGCTTTTCCTGGCCCTGAGGGTCTTTCCCATCAGCTTTGAAAAGCCAATCGGCAATCACTCCTTCTACGCGGAATTCAATGATCCCTATTACATCTCTTCCGGCATTTACTTATCGCTTACCGGCAGCAATATGCCGTCGCTGAATGCCCGGCGGGAGAGCGATATCTATCGTTATCTGGCGCAGCATGCCTTTGAGCCGACCTCTTTGCTTTTCGAACTCGGCGGCTATCCCATGCAGGCCGCGGGAGCGGCCGTGCGCTACCGGGCGCCGGATTATTACCAGCGATTATCATGGAACAACATCAACGCCGTCAAAACGATCACCGCTTCCATGAATTTCCCCGAGCCCTGGTCGGTATCTGCGTTTCTGGGACATGTCGTGCAGATTCAAGGCGACAGCGCAAAGCCCGCCGGAAAAGGCAATATCGGTCTTTTATGCAGCTATGGAAATTTGCATATCAAAGACAATCTCCTGTATCATGACAACTGGGGGGAATTCGAAGCCAAGTTGAAGGTTGATAAATCCGGGCAGAAAACGAACTACAGCATGAGCTATCGGATCGGCGCGCGCGTGCATGGCAATCCTGACATCCGGAGCCTGACGTATCTGGGGCTTCGCCGCGAACGCACGGACATGGAGGACAAGGGTTTCTCTCTCGTGCGCAATACCAATTTCGATATTCGCACCGATTTTGCCTTCAGCCCGCTTCAATTCACCCGCCTTGCCGTGGAAGCGGGCAAGAAAGTCCCGATCTCCATCGGCAAATACAGGATGGCGATAGGGCTGTCGCTGGGATTCATCTGGGATGCAGGCACGATATACCGGAATGGCCTGAAGGGCGATTTCAAACCCGGCCAGGTTTCGCCGATTGCAAATCCGCTGGTGCGGTTTTAATGTGGTCCGCTGGATTCGATTCGGATTCGTGCTTATTCGTGCATATTCGTGGCTAAAATGCATTCTTTATATTCCCTCGAATCGCTGATGCATGATCCAGGCCGCATCATTCCAGCTTTTCTGCCCACATGGCAATTTTCCAATGGCACCAGACCGTTCCCGAAGCGTATCTTATTATCAGATCACCAGCATCTGCGACACACACTTCATTCTCACTCAGGAGGTCCCTTATGGTCCGTTTCATGCGCTGTGCGATCGCGGCAGCCATACTATCGGCCGCGCTGGCAACCCCGTCGTCCGCCATCGTGGGCGTGGGCGTGCATTATGGTATCGATCTATCGCTGAACATGGACGACAAGTTCGGCGAGACGATTGACTTTCTGAAGATCAATTTTTCTTCGATCCCGGGTTTTGATTCGACGCAGCTTCCCGCATCGCTGCAGTCCTCCGGGGGCATTTCAGGAGCGGACATTCCCATTTATGTGGACCGCTCGGATTGGAAGCGGAATGCGCTCAACTTCGGCGGCAAGCTGTTCATCGATATCATCCCGGTGATTGACGCCATCGAAGTGTCCACGAATTTCGGAATGTGGGAGTATACAGGGGCAATCCGCTATCCGAAAAGCATTTCGGTTATCCAGAATCCCTCTCATCCAACGGGGCTTAAAGACTACTTGGATGTGAAAGATACCACGATGCTCTTGACCCTTAAAAGCCTGGGCATGCCCAGCTTTTTCGGCATGCTCACCGAAACGCCCTATGCCAAACTCAATTTTGACGTCACGGTGCGCAAGAACATCGTGGCAGTGCCCAAGCACATGAAGATCTTCCGCCTCTATGCCGGCGGGGGCCCCAGCATCCATTTTGCCACTCCCGCGCTTTCCACGTCACTCATCGAAGACGCCGTGGGCACGAGATTCACCAACGATCTGGCCGACATTCAGAATGTTATTTCTAACCCCGTCGACATGAAAAAAGTGCTGGAAAAAATCATCAGCGACCTCATGACCCCGCATATGGGCATGCATCTTGACGTGGGCGTCATGCTCAAACTGCCGGTCGTGCCCGTTGGGTTCTATGTTGACGGCAAGTATATGATCATGTTCGGCGAGTTGGATAAAAATGTCAAGCTAGGCGGGAACGGATTATTGTTGAACGGCGGTATTACGGTTGGTTTGTAGGCCGGCATATTCGCGGTATTGGCGGCGGGAGCTACCCGCCGCCTCTTTTTTCCTCCGATTCAGAAAAACCGAACAATCCTCATGAACAAACTCTGGGCGCCGTGGCGCATGCAGTATATCCAGAAGATCGGCTCAGAAAAAGGCTGCATTTTCTGCACCAAACCCCGGCAGTCGAATGACCGGAAAAACCTGGTCCTGTATCGCGGCAAATACTGCTTTGTGATCCTCAATCTCTATCCCTATAACAACGGGCACATGATGGTCGTTCCCTACCGTCATACGCCCAGGGTGTCGGACATTTCCGGCGCAACGCTTGCAGAGCTTTGGGATTTGGTCGGTAGATGCATGGAGATTCTCCGCAAACGGTTTCATGCTGAAGGCTTTAATGTGGGGATTAATGCGGGAAAGATTGCCGGCGCGGGTATCAAGGAGCACCTGCATGTGCATATTGTGCCGCGCTGGAACGGCGATACCAATTATATGCCTGTGATCGGAGGGGCCAAGGTAATCTCTCAGGCCCTTTCGGACGCCTGGGAGCAGCTCTATCCCTTGTTCCACGCCAAAGCCGGCAAGGGCCGGGGCGCCTGACCGGGCGCATATTCCCAAAGGGTCATTTTACCATCCGTCAATAGCGCGTATGAGTAGACGCGGATCCACTGCCCGGTATTGCAGTAACAGCCGTTGCCGCGCATGAGGAGCTCGGGCGCATGCGTATGGCCGAACACGACGATGTCGTTGCCCGCGTCGAGTAGACGGCCGGCTTCGTCGCGATATTCCTGGCGCCGTTTTTCGTTGATGCGCAGCGCCATCAGCTTGCGGCTTGAACCGGAAAAAAACGACGCAAGGAGCACACCCAGCGTGGGGTGCAGCATTTTATACAGGTGTTGATTGACGGGATTCCGCAGAAGGCGCTTGAGCATGCGATAGCCAACGTCGGCTTTGATAATGCCGTCGCCGTGATAGAGATGCACCCGCTTGCCCTGCAGCACGGTTTCGAACCGGTCGTGATGGATGTGGATTCCCACGGTGTTGTGCAGGAACATGCCGATGGCAAAATCGTGGTTGCCGGCAATATAATGGACTTCAACCCCGCGTTCGACCAGGTTCCTGAGCTCGTGAACGACCATGAAATAATCGGGCCGGATGGCATAGCGGTATTCAATCCAGAAATCAAAAAGATCGCCCAGGATATAGACCGCGCTCATGTACGGCGCCTGTTCACGCAAAAAGGCGATCAGGTCCCCTTCGCGCCGCTCGCAGCCGCGGATGCGGGCGCCCAGATGGGCGTCGGAAAAGAAACAAATCGGTGGAGGCGCCATATTCGGGTTTTTAAAACGACAAAGGCAAACCGTCATGGTTCGCCTCTGGTGTATCGGTGCATGCGCGGTTTGCCGCGCCCGTTACTCCCAATTGTCTTCGGTGTTGTCGATATCTTCCGCCATATCGCGCAAGCGTTTCTTGCGCTGGTGCGGGTTATCGAGCTCCAGTTCCTGAATTTCCTCTTCGGTCAGACCGTCTTCATCAAGATGGTCGTCGATGTCCCGAAGTATCTCGTCGGCGTCAAATTGCTCATCCATCAGCATGCCGGGAATCACCTCCTCAATACAATAAAACAACTATATATCATTTCGCTCTGCGGAATACCAGTGTTCTGATTGCGTCGATAGCTGCAAAATGGGTTAAGGCCATTGGCGCGCGCAATACGTTTTTTATTTTCACGTACCAGGGCCGGTAAAACGCCGGACCGACCACAGCGCCCCGCCGCGGGCGGCCTTATACGCAGGAAAATCGAAGGATTTATCGCGTCCCGTTTTTGCGGATGATATCGTTGATTTCCTTCTGCACCTGCGCATTGTAAAGCAGTTCTTCGAGATTGTGCGCTATTTTTTTCCCTTCGCTGAGGATCCGCGCACGCTGTTCCATCAACGCCAGATCGAGTTGCCGGGTGTGCGTTTCCTCTTTGCGGATTTTATAGGCCAGCAGCGATCGTCCAAGCGAAATCGCCAGAAGAACCACGATAGACTGCAGGATCAGGAAAATCGCAAAAAGTTCGATGGCCACATCCAACTCCGGATCTATCGGACCGTTAAGCGCGTTTTGGCGCTTCCTTCCCTAAATATATCTCCGGGGACCCGGAAATGCAATGGCGGGTTTTATGCCTGCTCCGCGCCCTTTTCGGCAACGGGATAGGCGTCGGTGTTGAAATTCATGCGCCGGGCGAAGCCAAGTACGTGCAGCAGCACCGACTTGTCTTCAAAGCCCATATGCGGATCACCGGCATACCGACCGTACAGGTCGCGGACAACGCCCTGAAAGGTTGGATAGAAGATGTCTTCGAACGTGTGCTTTTCAATAGGGATTTTAAACCGGTCGACGATGTTGAGCAGATAGCGGATGCGGTCGCAGGCGTCCACCGTCAGGTTGGCGGAAAGCGCGGCGAATCTCGCGGCCAGGGCGCTCTGGAGCATGGTGCGTGAGCGCGCAAAATCAATGGTAACGGCGAACCGTTCGGCGCGCTGCCAGATATCAAGTAACTCGGAGACCGCTTTTTCCTCCTGGCCGCGCTTTTCAAGCCGCGCCACAACCCCGTCCCACTGCGCATTCAGCACATAGGCGACCGGGCCCGAAAGCAATGGCGGCAGCGCGCCCAAAAGCCCCACCAGCGACTCAAAGACTTTTTCATGCGCGGAAAACCAGGCCGCATAGCGCGTGGTCGTATTGACCGCCACCTGGCGCATCATATAGTCCGCCATGGCCTGTTTTGAATCTTCAAACATGGCGGCATATTCGATCTTGCACGCACACGGATGCGAATACCAGGCCTTGACATCACGGATATTGAACATGCTGCGCGCGCTGTCATCCACCGGCGCCACCCAGCCCGCAAGGCCGCGGCCGCGGCTATGCGACAACAAGACCAGATAGCGGCCCGCTTCACCCGAGACATCGTTTTCGATCTTCACTTTGAAGATCTGGTAGTGCGTGCCGCCGGACCGTTGGCGCAATCCGGCTTCCACGTGAAAAATATACCCGTATCGCTGGATGCGCCGGTCGTCCCGCTCCATTACGGTCTGCTGCGCGGTGACGGTAAAAGCCAGGATTTCCAGATGGCGTGCCCATCGGGAGATCTGCTTTTCGTACAGCGATCTGCCGGTCTGGTGTTTGACATTGCTTTTCGCATTCTGTAATGCGGCGCAGAACCGCTCTTCCATGGCGCGGCGGCGCCCGGGGTCCAGGCACATTGCCATGGCGCGAGAGGCATACGCCAGGTTCTGCACGGTCTCGATGCCGGAAATGTCAGCGAAAAACCAGCCGCATGACGTATAGGAAAAAAGCAGGTATTTCTGCGATTCAAGAAGCCGGCGGATGGCCATCACCTGCGCATGCGTGAGTTCGCGCGGCGCACCGGCGGCTGCGAATGCCTCGCGCGACTTTTCCCACGAAGGTTCATCCATGACCGGCTCGTAGGCGTCGCGCGCCTTCCAGGGATCGGCAAACCACGCTTTCATCTGCCGCTCGAACGCATCGTCGATCTCTTTGTGCAACATGTCAAGGGCGTGGCGCAACGGCGCGCGCCATGCCTGGTTCCAGGAGGGTTTGCCGCCCGTGGAGCAGCCGCAGTCCCGGCTCCATCGGCCGGCGCCGTGCGCACAACTCCAGGCAGTGCCTTCACCGTCGGCGTCTTTAAGCCGGACTTCCCACCGCGGCTGCTGCTGCTCCAGCAGATAGCCGAAGTTGACCGGCGCCAGATCCAGCGGCGGCGCGGCATGCGCAAACAAAAAAGCCAGACACATGTCGCCGAACGCCTTGTGATGGCCGAACGTCTCTCCGTCCGTGGCAAGGATCACCGCCTCGGGTTCGGCGCTCTGGTGATTAAAGCAGGCGTGCAGACGCTGGGCAAAACCCTCGGCGCTGGTCAACAGGCCGCCGAAGCAGGTTTCCCTGGCAAGCGCTTCATCAAAAAAGAAAATCTCCAGGAACGCATTGCGCTTTGACGGATCGGGAAAATAGCGATACGGCCGGCGGACATTGACGGGTCCAAAAGACCAATGATGCTCTCCGTCAATGGGTCTGAAGGCCTCTGCCTGGTTGGGTGACAAGACAGTAAAGCGGATGCCCTCATCGATGCAGCATCGCGCGGTGTCGCGGTTGATGGCGGTTTCGGCCAGCCAGATCCCCTCGGGCCGGCGGCCGAAGGTGCGCTGGAAAAACGAAACGCCCCAGCGGACCTGCGTGATCTTGTCGCGCGCGGAAGCCAGCGGCATGATCATGTGGTTATAGACCTGCGCGATGGCATTGCCGTGACCATTGAGCCGCGCGGCACTTTCGCAGTCGGCTTCCACGATAGCGCGCGTCAGACGCGGATGCGCTTTTTCCAGCCATCTGAACAGCGTGGGCCCGAAATTAAAGCTCATGCTCCGGTAATTATTATTGATCCCCTTGATCATGCCAAGGTGATCGAGCAGGCGAGAGTGCGCATTGGGACGATAGCATTCGTCATAAATGCGTTCGTTCCAGTCGTGGGCCGGCGCGGCCGATACCTGCTGTTCGATAATGCCAAGCCAGGGATTTTCGCGGGGGGGCTGGTAAAAGTGACCGTGCACAACAAACAGGTGCCGGTGCCTACCGCCAGTCATACGGGTTCCCGTCGGGGAAGGTCACGGTCCTGGACGCAAGCCGCTTTTTCAGGATGTCAAGACCTTGCCGCAGGATGTCCTCGCGGGTTTCAAATACGTTCTCAAACCACTGCTCCACCTCATTGCCGATGCGCGTATAGCATTTGTCGCCGATGCGGCTTTCACCGAACTGCACTTCGATGGTCGTCTTTTCGTTGTCGATAATCAAATTGCGGATCCAGCGGATGCTCATGGTCCTCCCTTTGCGGAACGGTTGCCTTCAGATACGGTTTGGCTGCAGAAGCAGCACCCGGGCGCGCTGCGCGAACAGATCGCCCGGCTGGTCCAGGATCAGCTTTTCCAGTATGCCGCGGCCCTGAATTACATCGCCCCGGGAAATGCTGATCGCGCCCTGCCAATAGCGAAATTCAGTCGTCGGCCGCGCCGGCGCGGCCTCGTTTAATGCCAGCAGGGCGTCGGACGGCTTGCTTTGGGCATCAAGCGCCCGGGCGCGCATAATCGCCAGCGCCTGCCGCGCATCGTCGGGCAGGACGCCGGCACCTTCAAAAATACTATGTACCGGCCCGCCGACATAATTCGCCAAGGCGATTTTCGACCAGAGAACGAGCGCCGCGGGCCATGGCTTGAGCCGGCGGAACCGGAGACGATCCTCCATGGCCTGGGCCGCCGGCTCCCACCCGGGCAGTATGCGCAAAGAATCAAGCGTTGCGCCGGCGCCGGCGGCATCGCCCGAAAAAAGGCGCAGCCGCGCCCGCAGCCACAGTGCATCGGACGCAAGGGGCCTCCATCGCTGCTGAGCCGTGCACTGCTGCGCCGCCGCGAGCGCCTCGGACGGTTTGCCCGCGAAAAGCAGCTGCCGCACGATCAGCGTGTCGCGCGCCGGAGACTCGGGTAAACCGGCCAGAAGGCTTTCTGCCTTGTCAAGAAGTCCGGCGTTCTGGAGCAGGGCCACCGCCGGCAGGGCATTTTGCGGGTCACGCAGGCCCGCGCGGCCGAACCATGCCATGGCGGAATCCGCCCGGCCCGTTTGCAGGTAGGACTGGTACAGCATCGCCGCCGCGCGCGCCAGAAGCGGCCGGTCAACAAGGCACGCCCACGCCAGGCGCGCCGGCAGCACCGTCCGGTCGAATTGACGTGCGATAAAATGCCCGTCGGCCGCCGAAAGCAGGGCACGCCCTGCCTCGGGGCCGCCGCGCGCCATGCGGACCAGGACGCCGTCCTCTTCATTGTCAAGGCCAGCGTCCGCGAAGGCGCGGGCCAGCCACCGGTCGAACAGCGCGCCGTCCACTCCCGGCGCCGCGCGGCCGCATGAATCAAATGCGCGCAGCATCATGCGCACGGTATCGCGCGACGCCTCGGCCGCAAGCGCCGACGCCTGGTTCAGGATGTGCGCCGTCAGTCGCGGCTCGCGGGCCAGCGCCTTGCATAGAACGGCCGCGACCTCATCATACCGGCCGATGACCGCCGCGGTCTGCGCCCAACGAAGGTACTCAAACGGACCATACGACCCGGTTGCCTCGCCCGCGCGAAAAAGGCTTTCGGCCGCGGCGGGAAACCCCCGCTGCAAAAGCTGTTCCGCGCTGTCAACGGGTCCGGCCACGGCCCGCCACGGCCGGCAAGCGGCGATCGCAATCGCCATGATCAGGATGGTCGTCCGGCGCGGTATCATGACGCAGGTCCGGTTGCCAGGGAATTGCGAAGGTTCAGGTGGATGCGGCCAAAGCTGCGGCGATCGGAGATGTTGCGCGCCCACTCGATGGAAAGCGAACCGATGCCCGCCGGCAATCGCATGCCCACGCCATAGCCGAAGAGATCGGTGCGTTCCGATGCGGAAAGCGAAACGAACCGGCGATAGCCTGCGCCGCCGTCCGCGAACAGGTAGGCCGCCCCCCGGCGGCTGAAATACCAGAGTATTTCGCTTTGCGCCGTGAGCGCGGACCGCACCGGCACCTCGTTGTCCGCATAGCCGCGCACCGACGCGCTCCCGCCCAGACGATACCGGTCGATATCGGGCAGGTCTGTTTCCCGTGTGAAAAGCGAGTTGGCCGCCACGCGCACCCGGGCGGCCAGGGGCCCGCGCAGGGGCAGGTGCGCGCCCGCGCTGAAATCGGCATGCCACCGGTTGTAAAGCCGCTCCCCCCGGTCAACAACGCCCGCGCCCGTGGCCACTGTCAGTTCGCGCGCAAAAACGCCGGCTTCCAGCCGTTCCGGCCGCCGCGACAGGCCCACGTCGAAGCCGTAATACCTGCTTACCGCGATGCCCGAGCTGTCGCCTTCGATCGTATCCACGGCGCTTTCGCTTGCGCGCAGGTGCGCGCCGGCCTCCCACAGCGCGCCGACGTCCATGCGTCCGCCGGCGCTGCCGGTGACATGGCTGTAGGCATCTTCCCGTATTTCCAGGCCGAACCCCGCGTCCGCTGAGAAGCGTGTTCCCAGTACCCAGGGCAACGACGTCGACAAATCGAATTGTTGCATCGACCGTTCTCCACGATAATGGAGATTGACCGCTTCGCCGCGGCCCAGGATATTGAGCAGCGAAACATTGACAAGACCGGATAATGGCGACGCGACGTCCGGGCCGGACTGATACGCCAGGCTGCCGTCGATGCCCAGCCCCGACCGGTCGGCGATGAGAAACGGCGCCACGATCGTGTCCGCCGAATCCGGGACGCCGGCCGCATGCGCCAGAATCCGCGGCGTCATGCTCTGGGCCGAGGCGATATACGGCCGCGATATGAGGCTTTGGACCGTTGCATCAACCGCGCGCGCATCGTACGGGGATCCCTTAGCGAACATACAATCATGCGATAGTACACGCCGGAGCGTTTTCAGGGATCCGGCGAATGCCGGATCTCCGAACCGGCACAGCGCGTTGGCGCTCAGCGTAAGCCGGCATGCGATGGATTCCGGCGCCGCGGCACCCGAATCCCTCGGCGTTTTCCGCTCCAGCAAAACCGTCACCAAAGCAAAAGGATGGCCGCGGCATGCCGCATGCCACACCAGCGCGCGCGATATCCGGTTGATGATGCCGGCGTCATAGGGAAACGGCACGCGCGGCATGCCGACGGAATCGAGCGTGATGGGGAGATCGGAGCGGATGCTCGCCTCGGCAATGCCGGCGCGCAGCCCCGGCGCGAGCATCAACGTGTCGGCCGAAAGCGTGTCCCAGCGCGCGGCAAAAAAGCCCAGCGAATCGAGGCTGTTCCGAATCGTGGAATACCGGCGTTGCCCGCGCGGTATATTGCCGAATAGCAAGCGATCCGCGGCGCGGTCCGCGCAACAATAGACCCGCGCGGAATCGATGCAGAGGATGGTCCGCGCCGCATGCCGGGGCCCGGCGCCGGCGGAAGCGGCGAACCCCAGAACCGCGGCAACCGCCAGACGGAAACCAATGCGAATCATGAATGACCGGCGCGCTGCCATGTTTGTAAAATACGTAACGAGGCGCGCCGATCGCAGCATCATCAGGGAAGGGAGGGCAGGAATGCCGATACCGTATCGCTACTGCCTGGCAACAATCGAAAATACGCTATCCGATCGATCAAAATACTTCGAATTTCCATAATCCATTATTTGCAGCAGACATTGATTTGAAATTGTAGATCTCATCTCATTTAAAACCAGCAATGAATCGGGTATCGTATATAGAATAAGAGTATCGATCAGCGGATCAATGGGATGAGGCAGCAGCGGGGCATAATTCTTGCCGCCGTTCAAAGAAAGTGAAAGTATCGCACTGCCGGAATGCGCGGCGAATAGCTTTATTTCTAAAGAATGTCCCTGGATGAGAACTTCTCCGCCGTTGGGACTTTTAATGCAATATCGAGGATTAAACCAATCATCATTGGGATTATATGGCGGAGCAACCTGGGATGAGTCATGCTGACAAAACAGGGTCGAATCGATTTTCGGCATTGATGAATTATAAAAGTAAACGGCCGGCTGCAACGTCAGAATATTATCCACCGCTGGTGAAAGGCGATACCAGATATTCTCCTGCCAATGGACCATCCAGATTCCGTTCTGGCCCAGAGAACCTAATTGCCGCCCGATCACGTATTCGTCGCTATTGCCGAAATACCACCCCCAGAAATCGACTTCCGCCATGGAATAATTTTGATATTCCAGCGGACACCAATTGATGCTTATTGCGTATTTGTCCGTTTGCTCGGTACGAAAGTCAATCGGAGGATCACCCGTATGCCTGAAGTTTGTAATATAAAATCCGTTATGGTTATGCGGAACGCATGATGGATTGCCGATTTCTCCCGGATTGGACAGACAATACAGGCCATCAAATGTTTGCGTATGGCCGCAGCCAAAGGCATTATAATCGATAGGGGTGTTCCAACGATACACATCCGTGTCCCCCGCAATACCCCGGCCTTGATCGGGTATGGTGATATACCCGGTCCGATATACCCAGGCATCATTGACAATTGGCAATATTTCACCGAATATCTGGTCTTTTGCGACCGAAAGCTGCATAAAATCATCGTTATTAAACAAGTAAAGAGGACCGAGCTGTGCCAACACCCTGTCGTTTGAAAACCGCGGGACCCCGGTGGAAAGGTCCACCTGTACGCTTCGCAACGCCCAGAATGTTGATAGATAGTAAATTTCTGGGCCGTATGGGCCGTTGCGATAAAAGCCCGCGATCATTGGAAATCCCGAATCGGTACCCACCACCGGCACAATGGTTTTATTGCACCCATATATCGTTATCAGACATATCCGGTTTCTGGAGCGATCGACATAGCAAATCCATCCGCCATCATCTGAGATTGATATATTTCCCGGCCGGTCCTCCAGGGTATTTGGGATCATCTTGGGCGCAAAAACTCGAATTGGGGAAAGGCAAAGCCCCGATTGGGCATAGGGCGCATAAATAAAATAGCCATCCGGAAGGTCCGCTGCCTGTCCGGTTCTTGCATCATATTTGTGGGTATATGAAGGGCAGCTTTCAGGCCAATAGCCTTTAACCTGAATGGTCCAACTAATCGTATCGCTTTGCGAATCCGGCCAAACGCAGGCAATACTGATTCTCTGAAGGCCAGTATCGGCTATCGAAGGAGTCCAGGAAAATATGCTATCGGATAGCACCCATTTCTTCGTTGTATCGCACAAATACAAATGATATTGTTGAGTGCCTTCAGAATTCAAATGTATGGTATCGACATACAATGAATTCACTATTGCGGTGGAAGTCATGGTATGAGGGTCGAATAGCGGCGTTTTTGTCGGATGCGTGGGCAGTTTGTCACAAGCACAAAACAGTGTTATGAGAGCATAAGCGAGGAGAAGAATGTGTGGAATGTTTTTCACTGCTATTCACCAGATCGAAGCGTATCGGATGAGCCGACTTTCCTTGTTTCAATATAAATTCAAATGTGAGAATCCGCAGGCAGCGAATTCAAAAAGCGTCTTCAATCATAATATATGCTGAAACAAACTGCCAATTATCTCGCAAGGTTTTGCGCGTTCCTTGCGCCCGATCTACACTATCAGCTTATTGGAATTACTTTATCGGAAGTAATGCCGCAGCTCATTTCACAATAATTTTTTTCCTTTCCTTTCTCGTTTTTTCAAAATATAAATACATAATTACTGCAAATATCCTCAACTCGTCTATTGAATCATTTGTCTGACATGTTGGGAATGTCAACAGATCCAATTACTGCAGTTGCAGTGATAACCCCAATCACGACGATCAAAACAGTACATAGGATCCCAATAGCAACTTTATCACTGGTTGTCAATCTTTCTGGTTTGTTTCCATTTTCTGCCGACAATAATTGGTATGTAGCTGCAGGCGCGATCACTTTCATATCGCGAAGTGAATTGGTATCAATACATAATGCTTGATGAGTAGATGCCAATATCATCAACAGGAATGCAATTAATCTATTCTTGAACTTTAACATAGAGCACCTTCCTTTGCCTAGTTTTTCTTGAAACTCAATCGTCTAAAAGCAATTGTACTGCAGGGCCAATAGGGCCGAATATCTTGCATGTCCCTTTGGGCGTGTTATCGTTTAAAGCGTCTCTGATGTATGACCATACGATATCATCCCAGAATGTCCCATGATCCTGCCTCAGCCCATTTGGTCTCAGATAAATCTTGTCAAACCTTGAATGCTTTTGAAGTTCGTCTTGTGTCAATTCCTTTACCAACCTGCCATTTTGTTTGGCAAAATCTATTTGCTGAAGATCAAATGCTGACTCCAATCGGACGAAATTCAGATATTTGCCATAGCCGTTCGATGGAGTATACTGTGCGTTGCTTGCCAAATCTACAATCGCTCCTTGGTCTACATCCTGGAAATCGGAAAATATTTTGTATTTAAAAACTGCATTCATGGTTCCCATTAACTGATTTGGACCCTTATCTGCTGAATACTCCAATTGAGCAGTACCTAAAGATATAGCATAATTCTTGCTATATGATGGATATCCGCCTTGGCACTTACCAAGAGATCGAAGTTCACCATAGAAGCTATCATGCCAATCATCTGCTTTGCTTCTAATTTCGTCAAGTTTTGAGATATTGAATACGCAACCTTCCATTCCATCGGGTGCTGGGCAGGATGTGTACGGATAAGAAGTGGAATAGACACAAAAATAAGGATCGAAATAGTTCTCCACTAATCCTACATGATAGTACAGCATCTCTTTAGCACTTGCGCTATAAAGCATATCCTTGTAGATTTGTGCGTCGGCCAATAATCCAAGGAACGAGCCAATTTTAGCGGCCACGGGGGGGTCTGGCTGGATGACCAAATGCGTGACACTGGCCTGAAAGGTCAGGTTGATGTGTGCCCCTTGTTGTTCTCCCTCTACAGAGATGAATTTGGTGATAGGCAGGGGGGCGCCGTTTGTTTCGGCCTTTGCCAATGCGTACCTGCCAAGTACGCCGCCCATGCTGAAACCTATCAGCACGAATTGGCTATAGCTACCGTAGTCGGAGTTTAGCTTATTTACAATATAGATCATACGGTCGACATTTATGCGCAATGAAATTCCGGCATCTTGCCATGCGACAAAGTAAATATCCCACCCACTGTATCTCTCAGATCCCTCCCCATTGAAAAGGGGCAACCGAGAAAAACACATATTTGCTCCATCTCCGATGTTCAGCGGATCCCAGCCTTTGAAATAGATAATTGCCTTTTTGGTGGTCTGGTTCTTTGCGGGGAAGCGATAAATCTTATCACCGAATTGGTCGATTATCTTGGTAACGCCATAATCCGCTATCCAGGATTCGCTTCCATTAGCTTGTACTCCAAGATTAATATTCTTCGAAAAGGTGCTTCCAGTAGAAACATTGGTCATTTTCAGTTTTGCGAGGTATGTACCAGAACCAACAAACCGATTGTTGCTATTGAGCACATCCCAGGTCTGCAGAACTTGTGCCAACTTCTGGGTTGGATCTGTGATCACATAATTCTTGATAGAAAACTCCCTTACTAGGTTACCAACGGCATCATATATTTGAATTGTGGCATTGTACGTGCCCGGTGCGTTGGTCACATATACAGCGATTTTCGCCAGGTATCAACAAATTAAATTCTGCTTCCGTAATTTAGCTATTGCAAAACAACTTCTCTCGATATCCTGAGTGATTTGGCAGGCCGGTCTTCTCTCAAGATTAATCCATATTT
>Ga0315279_10003338_pt1 | contig 22535 bp, 23 predicted proteins | sample YL17G06_20_MG_FD_203694 | JGI IMG/M metagenome (GOLD analysis project Ga0315279, IMG submission 203694) | Sediment microbial communities from Yellowstone Lake, YNP, Wyoming, USA - YL17G06_20 | ecosystem: Environmental > Aquatic > Freshwater > Lake > Sediment | place: USA: Wyoming | collected... | reverse complement strand
TCAGGAGACCCCGTCACAGCAAGCATTGTTGCTTGCTCGGCGAGGGTCTCTGATCCCGCCGAGCCTGTGACCGCAGGTCTCCCTTGCAAACGTTGAGACCTGCGGTCAGCCTTGTGACGGGGTCAGGAGATCCCGTCACAGCAAGGGTCAGCCTTGTTACGGGGTCAGGAGACCCCGTCATAGCAGGGTTTGGAGACCCCTGCTCGGTGAGGGACTCCTGTCACCGCCGAGAAGTCTCCTCTCCTACCAGTCTACTCCTGATAGGGTGACATCATTATCTGCTTTCTCTGCGAGCCAAAATGTTGCTGATGAAAAACGCCAATCTTCAGGATTGCGAACAAACCCATTTCGGACGGGACCAGTGTATGTAATTGATCTTCTCCTGCCAAAACCTATTGGTAACGATGCCCTCTGGATGCTGGGTCGGCTGCCAGAACCGGCGCTGGCGGTCTTCCCCTGCGTGTTTACGGAAAAGTTCAGTATAAAACGTTGGCATGTGCTGGGCGCAATAATCAGATAACTGCCTTCCCGTGAATTTGCGAAAATCGTCCAACGTATGTTTCAATCGCTCTGAGTCAAACTCGCGGTCGAAGACAATCGCGTGGATGTGATTGGGCATGAGCACGTAGGCATTAACGCCCAGGTTTTTCTCTCGGATGCAGAAATTCAGACTGTTTGTGACAATTTTACATTGCGGTTCGTCAATGAAAACGGGCAGCCATTCGACTATGGTGAATGTCACGATATAGATTCCAACGCCTTCGGTGATACGATATCGTTCCATATTCGGTTTGGAGGCCTTCGGTCAATCTTGTGAATGGGTCGGGAGACCCCGTCACAGCAGAGTTTGGAGGCCTTCGGTCAACCTTGGGACGGGGTCAGGAGACCCCGCCACAGCAGAGGTCGGGAGACCTTCGGTCAGCCTTGTGACGGGGTCAGGAGACCCCGTCACAGCAGGGACCACGTCACAGCAGAGTACCTGTCACAGCAAGATGTTAAGCCCAGCCTTCGGTGACCAGGGCGTCGTGCAGTTCATCGGGATGATGGCGGCAACGGTATTCGATACGGCTGGAATCGAGGTGGGCTTTGCTGTAGGGCCAGCCTTTCGCCATCAAGTTCCGCTCGTGAAGCTCGTGCAGCAGGACATAACCGCGCTCGGCTTGAATGATCGCGTCGTCAATCCAGACCTCGTTCTCTGGGACGAACTCGTAAACGTAATCGTGCCCACCCTCGGTGTAGTCAATGTCGAATACACTGCGCACCATCCGTCCATTGACAATCCAGACGCTGACGCCGTTCTCGAGTTTCTTCCATAACCGTTCGTGTACCGCTTTCGGTTCAGGCAAGGCTCCGTTTTGGGTGGCGCGGCGCACGTCCCCTGCTTTCCGCCGTTCGGCTCGCTCGGCGCGGTCCGCCTGGACAATGGCCTGTTCGTAGGGCATTCCCCCGGCCATCAGCCGGTTCTCCACCAACAGGTGTTCGATGAAAAATTGACGCTCTTCGTGTTCGGCTTCCTGGTCAATCCAGAATTCCTTATCGGGGATATACGAGAAGCGATAGTGCTGGCCAAAGTTGGTGAACTCCTCATCAATCTTGCCTCGGATGTAACTCCCATCCACGATCCACACTTGGAAATCGCCGCGTTGCTCGTCTTTTTGGAGATATGGGGGGTTCAGGTTTTCACTCATTATGCCTCCTCTGTTCGGCGAGGGTCTTCGCGAAGCACCCCGAGGGGGCCGACCCCGCTGAGCCTGTGACCGCAGGTCTCTTACCATTTGGAGACCTTCGGTCAACCTTGTGACGGGGTCGGGAGACCCCCGTCATAGCAGAGAGACTCCTGTCCCCGCCGAGCTTGTGACCGCAGGTCTCCCTTGCAAACGTTGAGACCTTCGGTCAACCTTGTGACGGGGTCAGGAGACCCCGTCACAGCAGAGCATGACAGGATGTGGCAGTTGGCCAGGAGATTCTGTCACAGCAGGCCGATAATTTCTTTCACCCGCCCGACCTCGCCGCTCACCAAACGGACCTTGATGCCGTGCGAGTGGGTTGGCGAGCGGGTCAGGATTTCCTTGACGATGCCTTCGGTCAGGTTGCCGCTGCGCTGGTCTTGCTTCAAGACGATGCGGACGCGCAGGCCGGGTTTGATATCGGAGCGAGCGTTGCCATTCATAGGTGAGACCTTCTTTATTCGGTTTGGAGACCTTCGGTCAGCCTTGTGACGGGGTCAGGAGACCCCGTCACAGCAGAGCGCGGATAGTTTATTGTAACAATCCCTCCGCAAACTTTAAAAACTTCTGCACATCCTCGAAATTACTCACCAACCCAACCGAAACCCGCACCGCGCCGGAAGCCTTGCCGTCAATGCACAGGCGGAAGTCGTCGTAGCTCAGGCGCTGGTCGTGGCCTGGGCTGGAGAAGCAGGCTGCCAGTTCGGGCTTGGAGATGCCCAGGGCCACCTCGCCCGCGCCCGGGTTGCAGAAACAGCCCGTCCGCAGGGAGATGTTATGCTGGTTGGCCTGTTGCTCGATGAAACGGTGGTCAATCGGTCTATCTTCCTTATCGTAGAAGTTGACCGTCACCGCGCCGCCGCGCGCGCGGGTCGTCACCGGGCCGTAGAGGCGGACGAGCGGCTCGCCGCTGCTGTGCCTCATCGCGGTCAGCTTATCCAGCAGCCAGCCGGTGAGACAGCGTACGCGCTCGTGGATCACCTTGTAGCCGATGTGTTCGATGTGCTTCAGGCCGATCTCGACGGCCGGGATGTTGAGATAGTCGAGCGTGCCGTCCTCGAAGGCGGCGTGACCCTCGGCCAGGTAGTACTTATCACCTTGCACTGAGGCGACCGTGATCGTCCCACCCGCGAACCAGGGACGGTGCAGCTTGCCAAGCACCTGCCGGCGGGCGATCAGCGCTCCGACGCCGGTCGGGTAGCCGAACATCTTATAGAACGAGACCGGCACGAAGTCCGGTTGGAATGCGCTCAGGTCGAGGCGGTTGGTCGGGACGAAGGCGGCCGTGTCCAGCAGCACATCCCAGCCTTTGGCGTGGGCGCGTTCGATCCATTCCAGCGGGTGCTGGACGGCCGAGAAGTTGGATTGGGCCGGGTAAGCGAACAGGTTGTTGCTCGAAGAGTGCTGCGCACAGGAGCCGGCCGAGAGGCTTCGCCGTGAGTGCTCAGCCGAACGGTCCAGGTACGCATCGAGCTGGGATTCGTCCACGCGCATGTCCGGCAGGGCAACCGGGATGTAGGTCACCTCCGCACCTTTGGCGTGGGCGAATTCGCGGATGCCGTTGACCGAGTTGTGGTTGTCGAAGGTCAGCAGGTAGTGGCAGCCCTGCCCGAAGGGATAGGCCTCGCCGACCAGTTTGAGCGCGCCGCTGGCGTTCTGGGTGAAGATGACGACGTACTCTTCCGGCGAGGCGTTGAAGAATTGCAGAACGTACTCGCGGGCGCTCTCGATCAGGCGGGTGACGGCCAGTGAGGTCGGGTTGGACGAGTGCGGGTTGCCGAAGACGTTCTCGTCGAGCAGCTCGTGGTGCCTGTGGATTTGCGACTCGGCGTACAGGCCGCCGCCGGTGTAATCCAGGTAGATGTGGACGAGCCGGTCGAGGCGGGCGTATTCACACTGGCGCAACTCGTCAATGTCGTGGGTGGTGTCGTAGAGGGGATAAGATTGGACGAAGTCGGCGTAGGCAGGATCAAATGGCATGGTGACTCCTCTTTGTTTAGTAAGCCGGCCAAGGGATTTCGATCCATTTGGTATAACCGTGCTTCTCGACGGCGTAGAGCCGGCCATGCGAAGGTTCGGAACAGCCGGGTTCATCCGGGATTTTGGCCGTCGTAAGGTATGAGCCGAGCGGGGCAAAGTGGATCTGTCCATTTTGGCAGACCCAGGCTTCGATCAGGTAAGGAAACTGCTCCGAATCGTCGCCTGCTCTCAAGGTGACCTCGTTCCAGGAGATCGTGACTTCGTTCCCCTCGCGAGCCACGGAGACGCTCGTCAGCGGGCCGTAATAAGGCGACTGGGGCAGCGCTACATCTCCCGGGTTGACCGGCGCGACGCTCAAGATCTCGCCCGTGATATTCATCAGCTTCGCATTGACCCAGCAGGGATTGTTCCCGCCGATGGCCCGCACGTTGATCCAGGTGGCAGGCCCCCATCCCCCGGCTTCGGTTTGACTGAGGATTTCCATGCGACCGATGATCTCCAGGTTGCTGCCCCCGACCAGTCCATATTTGTAAAGATAGGGCGCGCCAGGCCCATAGCGGCAACTGGCGTGCTCGACGTTGACTTCGCCCCGCAGGATGGCGTAGGTGGGCGTGGGCGTAGCCGTGGGCGTCTCGGTGGGAGTCGGGGTCATCGTCGGCGTGGAAGAGGGGATGAGGGTATGCGTGGGGGTGAAGGTAGGGGAGGGTGTGAGGGTAGGGGTCTCGACCGTTTGAGTCGCTGTGGCGACCTGAACAGCTGGTTCAGAGGTTTCTCTCGGCGCGCAAGAGGCGCTGACGAGGATAAGTACCAATGCAGGGATGATTGTTCGATATGGATTAGCGGAATTGGTGTTTGCGGTCATGAATGCTCCTTGGCTCAATTTTAGCATCATATATTACGGGAGTGTTCGGAAACCTGCTCTGCGCCTAAAGCCAGGGGATGAGTCCCCCTGGCTGATTATCTGGAAGCCGCCTGAAGGCGGCTGAAACGCCAGCTTTTGGCCGGAAACCGGTGTTTTTAGTCCTCTTCAGCGGACTTTGCCGCCCTAAGCCCAAAGCTGTGGGTTTCAATCCACAGCAGGCAAGGCGGCGAGTTTCCGAACGATTTCATTACATTTTACTCGTCACGTTTTACTGCGCTGTATTGCCCCCATCCACGAGCAAGGTCGTGCCGGTAACGAACGACGAATCCTCGCAGGCCAGGAACAGCACAGCGCGGGCGATCTCCTCCGGGCGGCCAAAGCGTTTCATCGGCAGGTAACTTGCCTCGGCGGAAGCCTGCTCGTAGGTCACCGCGCCCGAATCCTTGAAATAACCCTGTTCGATCCAGCGATCCACGAAGGTATCCCCCGGGCAGACAGCGTTGACGCGGATGCCCTCGGCGGCGTGGTCGAGCGCCATGCTCTTGGTCATCAGCACCACCGCGCCCTTGCTGGTGGCGTAAGCCAGCGCGTCCGCCGCCCCCACCACACCCCAATCGGAGGCGTTGTTGACGATCACACCCTTGCCCTGGGCGCGCATGTGCGGCAGCGCCAGCCGGCTCATGCGCCAGACGGCTGTCACGTTGAGATTCAAGAGATACGCCCAATCCTCCTCGGACGTTCTCTCCGCCGTGCCCTTCCTCACCACACCGGCGTTGTTGAACAGGATGTCAATGCGGACGAACTGGCGGATGGTCTCGGCCACGACGCGCTGACAATCTTCGAGTTTGCTGTGGTCTGCGACGATAAAAGCGGAACGGACGCCCCGACGCCTGATCTCTGCGGCAACGGCTTCGCCCAGTTCCGCGCGGCGTCCCGTTATGACCACGTCCGCGCCTTCGTCTGCAAAAACGAGGGCAGTTGCCTTGCCGATGCCGGAGGTCGCGCCGGTGATGAGGGCGACTTTGCCAGTAAGTTTGCCGGTCATTGTCATCTCCTTGCTCTGAATGTCGTTAGACCCCCGTTTTCTTTGAGAAAACGGGTCCCTTTGCTCTGGATGGGGCTTAGCCCCGTCCGAAGAATCAGTCAAACTGTTTCCTATAAATTCGGTAGCGCTTGTAGATCTTTGCGCCCATGCGCGTGGCCAGCGGATAGGTATCTTCGTTGTCCTCGCCGGTGATGGAAAGGTCCGCCCACTGATATCCTTTGGCGGCGGCGCGTTTTGCCATTTCATCGAAGAGCAGGACGGCCACGCCGGTATTCCAGTATTCCGGCGGGACGAGCACGCTCTTGATTGCCACGCACTGCGGCTTGCCGATAGGCCTACGGCGGCGCGAGTACCAGAGCAGTTTCAGGTAATCCCAGGGATAGCGCAGCCCGTTGACGTGGATCAGGATCTCGTTGAAGTTCGGCACGCCGGGGAACCAGCCGACGGGTTGCCCGTCCATCTCGGCGAAGAGGACAAGCTCCGGGTCCACCACATCGCGCAGCGGAGCGACCATCCCCTCGATGGCCTCACGCGGCCAGGGCGTGAAATCCGGGAAATGCGCCAGGGCCTTGTTAGTCAGCTCGAGTATGCGGTCAATCTCGCCGTCCCAGTTGTCCAGCCGCCCGCCGCGCACGGTGATATTCTTGCGTGCGCGTATCTTCTCGGCCAGCCGCACCATGCGCTGCACCTGCGGCGTGGACAGGTCAACGTTGATGGTGTAGGCCAACCCGTCGCCGCCGAAGGGCTGCATCTCGAATCGCTCGAAGAACTTGACGTAATAAGGTGGTGTGTGGCCGCACATCACGACAGGTGGACGGTCACGGCCTTCCACCAGCAGGCCGCGCGCGTCGTCGCGGTCGAGGTTGTATGGGCCGTAGAGGGCGGTCAGGTTATGCGCCCGCGCCCAGTCTTCGGCTTGATCGAGCAAAGCCTCAGCCACGGCGTAATCCTCGACGCACTCGAAGAAGCCGATCATGCACTCGCCATGGCCACGGCCGCGCGTGGCGGCCAGGTCCTCGGCGCAGCAGATCGTGCCGGCCGGTTTACCGTCTTTCCAGGCGATGAAGAACTCGGCGTAGCCGTTCTTGAAGAAGGGGCCGCGCGCCGGATCAATGAACCTGGCGCGTTCCGGCAAAAGCGGCGGCACCCACTGTGGGTCGCCTTTATAGATGCGCCACGGGAAGGTCAGGAAGATGCGCTTTTCGCGGCGCGTCTGGACTGGTTTGATTTCGATCCTGTTCATGACCGTAGCCTCATAGAGCGATCAAAACGATGGCTGCCAGCAGGGCGGAGAGGAGGTCAAAGAGAATAGAGAGCATTCTCGGATAGGTTAGAACTCATCACCGAAGTCTGAGTCACCCGTGTAGCCGCACTGACCGACGCGCGGCGAGTTGACGACCGGCAGGAACATATCCTCGCCGCATTTGTGTCTCTCGACGTGCTGTTCGCACAGCCAGGCCTTTGGCCCCTCGTAGATGCATTGGCAGCATACTTGCGTGGCCGGTTTGCCGCATTTGGCGCAGTGGATGTCGGGCGGGTTGTTGCGCGCCAGCACGCGGATCTCTTTACTCTGGCCCGCCCTTTCCTGTTCCGCCACCACTTTCAGGGATAGCTCAGTGGTCGTGCCAAAATCGTATTCGTGATCGAACTTCAGCCCAGGCTCTAATACGGTGTATGACCGTGAGGTCATGTTCTTGGGTCTCTCTCCCCAGTAATCATAATCCGGATCAACGCTGACTTCATAGCGTTGCTCTTTAATGGTGAACGCGCTCAAGTGACCGCAACATTCCAGCCAGATATCGCGCAAGAATTGGTCGAGATCCGCCAGCTTCGCGGAGGCCGGTACTTCTAGGTGCAGCCAGTATTCGGGCAGGTAATTCCCCCAGACATTGATCCAGAATGTCTTTTGCGTTTTTCCGCCTGGAGAGGCTGCCTGCTCTTGCCGAGTAGGTGCTGCGCACAGACATTTCTTGAGGTGGCGGGACATGACGTTCTTGGGAAATTCTTTCCCGCACAGGTTGCAGGTTCCGGTTGAAATTGGGCTTGTCATGATTTTTCTCCTTTCATTTTAGGATCGCGGACCTCGCGGACTTTAGTCCGCAAAGATACGCTGCCTGAGCGGACTGAAGTCCGCGTTCCCGCACTTCATTCCTAGAACCTATCATTTTCCAGCAGGGCCCCAGGTGAAAACTGCGCCCAGCAATCCGCCAGCCAGTTCTCGCCTTCCTCCCGCAGGAAAAACGATAACTGGAATAATGCCAATCTTGTGGTTGTTGTACATACCCGTGCTTGACAGGATTATAGTGGATGTAATTAAAGCGTGTCCAGAAGCCGCGTTCATCGCGGATACAGGTATCCCAGTAGGTGTACCACACCGACCGTCCCAGCGTGTTGTCGAGTAAGTTGAACTCCCGCGAAGTACGGCCATTGAGGCGTTTCATGAAGCTGCCGATGCCCCGGTCGGATTTTGACAGGAAAAGGAGATGATAGTGATTGGGCAGGGCCACCCAGGCGGCCATCTTCATCTTGAACTCTTTGGTCAATTCATGCAGCGCTTGTGTCCATAGATCGAAATGCTTATCTGTCGCCAGGATATGCGCCCCTTTGACCGTTGATGCGGTGATGAAATACCACATTCCATCAACAAAGAGATGCGGCGGGCGGTGGGGGGAGGTGGACCGTTCTTCCATAGCCTAATTTTCTGGATCACGGACTTCAGTCTGCACAATTTGCGGACTGAAGTCCGCATTCCCGTTTTCGTGTGGAGGATCGCAGACTTCAGTCTGCACAACCTGCGGACTGAAGTCCGCGTTCCAATTTGCCGGCCGCTTTGGCCCGCGACAGCACATTCTGGGCGGCCTTGACCAGCGGCATGTCAATCATCTTGCCGTCCAGCGCAAACGCCCCGGACCCTTTGGCATGGTGCTCCTCGAAGGCCTCCACCAACCGCCGCGCGTGGGCGATAGCCTCGTCATCCGGCGTGAAGGCCTCCTGCACCGGCGCGACCTGGTTGGGATGGATGATCTGCTTGCCGGAGTAGCCCATCTGCGCGCCAAAGCGGGCTTCCTGGCGAATCTTCTCGATGTCTTTGAAGTCAATCGTCACCATGTCAATCGCCCCCAATCCATAGGCCGTCGCAGCCGTGACCACCGCGCTGCGGGCGTAGAAGACCTCCCAGGCCTCTGCGGTGCGTGTCGCGCCGACCGAGGCGGCAAAATCCTCCGCACCGAAGATGAGCGCATCCAGGCGCGGGTGCACGGCGATCTCCTTCAGGTTCAGGATGCCCCTGGCAGTCTCCACGTCCACGATCAGGCGGATCGAGTTGACCGGCCAGCCGTGCGAGAGTTCCGCCGCCTCGATAAGCCCGCTTGCCCACTGGATTTGTTCCGGCGATTCGATCTTGGGAATGACAATACCGTCAGGATGATGGGGCAAAACCGCCTCGATATCGTCTTTTTCCATTCCCGAGCCGACCGCGTTGATGCGCGCCAATCGCTCAGACCGGCCAAAGTCCAGTTCCTGCAAGGCGCGGGCGATGGTTGCATGGGTTTCCGCCTTGCGGTTCAACGCCACGCCGTTTTCCATATCCATGCAGATACAATCCACACCCAGGGTGAGGGCTTTTTCGATCTTGTGCCGGTCGTCGCCGGGGACATAGATTAAGGCTCGTCGTGCGCGCATGAAACTCCAATTCTAGGAGATTGCGGCGGCTCTGTCGCCGCGTTTGTTTCCGAAATTCACGCCCCGATGATAACATCTTTCCATGAAAAATAGGCGCAAAGCCACTATCGTTTCGAGCATTTTCCGGTAAAATGGATTTGTCTATCGAGTAAAACCCACTCAAGGAGGAACAACGCATGAGACCCGTGTATGCCATTTCGGGCGGGGTATCCAAGTTCGCCAAGACCCGGCCCGACAAAACCTTCCAGGCCGTCGTCAAAGAGGCGTATGACTACGCCATCGCCGACATCGGCCTGGACGTCGAGACGTTCACGCGCATCGTGGACGGATCGGTCGCCTCGTATTTTTCGGATCACTTTGCCCGACAGCTGATGGCCGGTATCATGGCCCAGGATTACCTTGGGCTGTGCCCCAAGCCGGGCCACCGCGTGGAAGGCGGCGGCGCGACCGGCGGCATCTGTTTCCAGGAAGCCTGGAAGTCGGTCGCCAGCGGCCACATGGACGTGTGCGTGGCCTACGGCTTCGAGACCATGTCCCATGTGGAGACCTGGAAGGGCAACGAGTTCATAGCCCTGGCCTCTGATGTTTCATTTGATTATCCCGTCGGGGGCTTTTATTCGGGCTACTACGCCATGATGGTGACGCGCCACATGAAAGAGTTTGGCACCACCGTCGAGCAGATGGCACACGTCAGTGTGAAGAATCACATCAACGCCTTTCACAATCCCTACGCCCAGAAGCGGGACCGCTACACCATCCAGGATGTGCGGGACTCCCCAATGGTGGCATGGCCGCTGACCCGCCTCGACATCTGCGTGATGTCCGACGGCGCGGCGGCGGCGATTCTCGTCTCGGAGGAAGGCTTGCAGAAACTGGAAGCCGCTGGGGCGAAGATCGCCCGTCCGCTCGTGCGCGTGACCGGCATCGGGCGCGGCACGGATGCCATGCGCATGGCCGACCGTCCGCACTTCGACTACGACACATTCATGCGCGATTACGCCACCGAGCAGGAAAAGGACTCGGACGAAACGCGCTCCTACTACAAAAAACTATGGGATCACGGCACGCGCTACCCGGGTATCCATTCCTTCCGCGCCGGGCGCACGGCCGGCAACATGGCCTATAAGCACGCCGGGATTAAAGACCCGCTCCACGAGCTGAACTTCGTCGAGCTGCATGACGCCTACACCTCGTCCGAAGTCCAGACTTACGAAGATATGGGCCTATGCCGCTACGGCGAGGGCGGACCGTTTGCTGCCTCGGGCAAGGCCTTCATGCCCAGCCTGGACTACGGCCTGAAGCTGCCTGATAAATCGGAGTGTCCCGTCAACCCCTCCGGCGGGCTGATCGCCTGCGGACATCCAGTCGGCGCGACCGGGCTGATGCAGGCCGTCTTTGCCATCTGGCAGTTGCAGGGCAGCGTCCAGAAGCATTTCCGCGATGACAGGCTCCAGGTCAAGGATGCGAAGCGCGGCGCGATCCACTCGCACGCCGGTACAGGTACTTACGTCACCATTTCCGTTCTGGAGCGGGAAGGATAGTTTGGTGGTCGAGTAGGCGGCGGGGTCTCCCTGGCCTGTCCGGCCAGGACAGGCGATACACCCTTCGGGTTACTCGACCACCGCCGCCGTACACTTGCACCTGCGCTGCAAGTGCAGGTGTCGAGACCACAAGGAGACTCACATGGCTAAATTACCCTCTCGAAGAGAAGAAACCCTGGGCGGTTACATCGTCCACGGCCTGCCGTTCCCGGTCGATACCGACCCGGATTCGCTGGCTTTCCTCAAGAAGATGGCCCCCATCCTGATCGAGCAAGAATACAAAATTACTTACTTACATTCATACGGACAAGACAGCCCCTGGTTCGCTGGCTTGGCCAATAAGCATTTGCTGGCCAGCCGTGACCCGAAGTCAGGCTACACCTACGCCAACCCGCGCGGCCACGACATGTTCAGCGGCGCAGAGACCGAGTGGATTGACATCACCGAGCGCCCGGCCAAAGTCCACGCCTTCACGGTCTGTCACTTCGGCTCGGAGGAGTTCCTACCGGAGTGCCCGTTCGTGTTGGCGTTGATCGAGATCGAGGGCGTGAACACGCTTTTCCTGACGCGGCTGATGGGTGTGGACCCCTACCAGGCCTCGCTGGATTGGATCGGCATGGAGGTGCGCCCGTATTTCCTGCGCAATTCCAAACTCAAGCCGACGGATGTTTATTTTTCACCGCAGAGAAATGAGTGACGAGGTGAATGCTTATAAAATTCACCAGAAAAAACCTTGCATTTTGAACAAGTTCAGTGTATCATAATGGCACGAACGCTTGGGTGCCCCCCTCACCCAGGCGTTCGTGCTTAATGGTTGCGCAGTCAGCAACCATAACTGGAGAAAACAATATGAGCCTAGACCTTGCCGCAATCCGAAAACAGTTCCCTTCTCTCGGCCGCCCGGCGATTTTCTTCGATAATCCCGGCGGTACGCAGATTGCCAAACAATCCCTCGACCGGATTACCGGATACCTGCTGGAGTGCAATGCCAATCACGAGGGGGCTTTTGCCACAAGCGTCGCTTCAGACGCCATCCTGGAAGAAGCCCACCGCGCCATGGCTGACTTCCTGAACGCCTGCGGGCCTGAGGAAATCGTCTTCGGTGCGAACATGACCACCTTGACCCTGTACATCAGCCGCTCCATTTCGCGGGATTGGAAGGCTTGCGATGAGATTGTTGTGACCCGCCTGGATCATGATGCCAACGTCACGCCGTGGGTGTTGGCGGCGCAGGATCGAGGCTGCAAAGTTATTTGGGTGGATTTCCATCCCGAAGACGGCACGCTGAACATGGAGGAGATGCAGGCCGCGCTGGATCGTAAACCGCGCCTGGTTGCTGTTGGTTATGCCTCGAACTCGCTGGGTACGATCAACCCGGTGGCAAAGATCATCGAGATGGCGCACGCAGTCGGGGCGCTGGTCTACGTGGATGCGGTGCAGTATGCCCCGCATGGCCCGATTGATGTCCAGAAAATGGATTGCGATTTCCTGGTGTCCTCCGCCTATAAGTTCTTTGGGCCCCATGCTGGTATCCTGTACGGCAAGCGCACAATGCTGGATGAATTATTCGCCTACAAAGTCCGTCCGGCGACGAATGAGTTGCCCGGTAAATTCGAGACCGGGACCCAAAACCACGAAGGGATTGCCGGTGTGCTGGGCGCGATCGAGTATTTTGAGAGGGTCGGTCGGGAATTCGGCCGCGAACACGTCGAGGGGCTGGCGGAAGAGGGCTATCGGGGCCGCCGCATGGAATTGAAGAAGGCGATGACAGCCATTCGCTCGAATGAATTCGAACTCAGCCGAGCCCTGCTGGCTGCCCTGCAATCCATCCCCGGTTTGACTTTGTATGGGCTTTCGGACGTGCGCCATCTGGAACAGCGCGTGCCGACTTTTTCATTCACGCTGAAGGGGCGACACCCCCGGCAGGTGGCTGAGAAGCTGGCGCAGAATTGCATCTATGTCTGGGATGGCAATTACTACGCCATAGGCGTCACGGAACGGCTCGAACTTGAGGGAAGGGGCGGCATGGTACGCGTCGGTGCGGTGCACTACAACACTCTCGACGAAGTAGAAATGCTACGAGAGGCTCTGACCAGAATTGTTGCGGGGTGAGGTTTGCAGGGTTTATTTTCTCAAAACGGATTGGATCCGCTCAAGCCCGCGCCGAATGTTCTCGATCGAGGTCGCGTATGACAGGCGCAGGTAGCCTTCGCCGTACTTTCCGAAGGATGAGCCGGGCAACAGGGAGACCTTCCCCTGTTCCAGGATCATATTCGCTAGTTCGTTCGAGCCTGTTCCGGTCGCCTGGATGTTGGGGAAGACGTAGAAGGCCCCATGCGGTTTCTGGCAGCGTATGCCAGGAATGGCGTTCAACCCAGATACGATCACATCTCTGCGGCGCTGGTACTCTGCGACGACTACATCCACCTGCTCTTGCGGCCCTGTAAGGGCCTCTACACCGGCATCCTGCGTGAATTGAGCTGTGGAGCCGATGGAATGGGTGAGCAGCAATCCGACGCGCTGCGCCAGCTCGCGCGGCATAATACCGTACCCCAGCCGCCAGCCGGTCATGGCGTAGGTTTTGGAAAAACCGTCCACGATGACCGTGCGGGCTTGCATCCCGGGCAAAGAAGCAATGGATGATGCCTTCAACCCATCGTACACGATGCGGGAGTAGATTTCATCCGACATCACCCAGCAGTCGTATCGCTTGGCTCGGTCGGCGATGTGTTCCAGGTCGGCGGATGGGATTACGCCGCCTGTGGGGTTGCTGGGGGAATTCAGGATGATCAACCTGGTGCGTGTGCTCACCAATCGGTCGAAGGCTTCCAGATCGAAGGAGAAGTTTTTCTCCTCGCGCAGCGGCACGGGGACAGGCACGCCGCCCGCGACCCGGATCATGGCTTCGTATGTCGGAAAGCCTGGGTCGGGATAGATGACCTCATCTCCGGGTTCGACCAGCGCCAGGGTGGGGAAAAATAGGTTTGGCTTGGCGCCCGGGCTGACCACTACCTCATCAGGCTGGAACTGTAACCCCCGCCGCCGTCCGCCATCCTCGGCGATGATTTCACGCAAGGAGGGCGTCCCGGCCGGCGGGGTGTAGCGGGTGCGCCCCGCGGCGATGGCGCGGATGCCCGCCAGGCTGACGTTGGAGAAGGTCTCGAAATCCGGTTGGCCGATCTCCAGGTGGATGATTTCGTTCCCTTCGGCCTCCATCTGCTGGGCGCGGGCAAGCACTTGATAGGCGCCTTCAGGTTTGAGGTGGTCGGTCCGCTGTGCGTAGGTCATAGCTCACGCTACTAACTGGCGGGCTATGCGGGCAGCGCTGGAAGCATCCGGGGCAAATGCATCCGCCCCGATCCGGTTGGCAAAATCCTGGGTTACCGGTGCGCCGCCGATGAGCACCTTCACTTTCTCGCGCAGTCCGGCTGCTCTTAACGCCTCAATCGTGTCCTCCATTTTGTTCATGGTCGTCGTGAGCAGCGCGGACATGCCAATCACTTGGGCGCCATCCTGGGCTGCTTTTACGAAGGCTTCCGGCGTTATGTCTACGCCCAAGTCGCGGACCTCGAAGCCAGTCCCCTCCAGCATCATGGCGACCAGGTTCTTGCCAATGTCATGCAGGTCGCCCTTCACCGTGCCGATGGCAACCTTCCCCGCGGACTTGACATTGGCTTCCGCCAAACGGGGCTTGAGGAGTTTCAAACCCGTTTGCATGGCGCGGGCGGCGATCAGCATCTCCGGCACGAAAAAGTCGCCGTTCTCGAAGCGCCGGCCGACTTCGTCCATGGCGGCAATCAGCGACTGGTTGAGAATGGCATCCGCGGGGATGCCCGCTTCGAGAGCAACTTCGACGCCTGCTTCCGCCTCTGCGGCCTGTCCATCAATCACATTTTGGTAGATTGCTTTCAAGTCCATATTATTTCCTCGAGCAATGTTTCTAGCGGCTATCGTAGCATAAAAGTGGCGCTTAGGCAAATGCGTCTGGGCTGGTGAACTACATTGCGTCGCAGGCTGGTATGATAAAATATGGGATATTAGATTATAAATATCCAAATCCACAAATCTGAAGGTATCTTATGCTCCCCTCTTACATCCTTTCCCTGCGCGAGGGACTCGAAGCCGCGCTGATTATCGGTATCGTTCTGGGCGCGCTGCGCCAGATGCGCCGCCGAGACCTGGCCTCGTCTATCTGGAGCGGCGCCCTCAGTGCGGCGCTGCTCAGCCTGCTGGCAGCTATCTTGCTCACCAACTTTGGCCTCGAGCTGCAGGATTCAGCAGAAGCCATCTTCGATGGCCTCACCATGCTGTTGGCGGCCGGCGTCCTGACCTGGATGATCTTTTGGATGAGCCGCCGGGCGCGCACCTTGAAAAGCACCCTGGAATCCAACGTTCAACATGCTTCCCAGGGCGGCAAACGTGCGCTCTTTGGCCTGGCTTTCCTAGCTGTGCTGCGCGAAGGGGTCGAGCTGGCCCTCTTCCTGACCGCCGCGACATTGGCCTCGGATGCCCGGCAAACGATCTTCGGCTCTCTCCTCGGCCTCGGTACGGCGATCCTGCTCGGCTGGTCGCTGTTTGCCACCACGACCCGCCTTGACTTGCGGCGTTTCTTCCAGGTGACCGGCGTTCTGCTCATCTTTTTTGCCGCCGGGTTGGTAGCGCACGGCGTGCACGAGTTCAACGAGGTCGGCTGGATTCCGCCAGTCATCCAACATGTCTGGAATATCAATCCCTTCCTGGATGAAAAGTCAACCCTCGGTCAGATGCTCGCGGCGCTGTTCGGCTACAACGGCGACCCTTCGCTGACCGAGATCGCTGCCTACCTGGCCTACTTTGCAGCTATCCTTTTTGGCCTGCGCCGGCCTGCCCAAAACGAGAATGCGCCCCAGTCACAAGGCTAAAAAAAAGCGGGTTTCCTGACACTCCAAGGGGTGTCGCAGGAGAAACCCGCTCCTCTTTTTATCGAGATGATATACTTACGGCTGGTACACGTAGAAATTGTCGAACAGGATGTCGGTGCCGGGTATGTCAAAGGTGCCGGCCATCAGGCCAACGTCGCCGCTGGTGAAGCTGCTGTCCGTTTTGGTGGCTACCAGGTTGCCATTGGCATACAGCTTCAGCTCGCTGCCGACGCAATCTGCACGGATGTGGTTGGTCGCTGCGCCGAGATTGATCCCTTCCGCCTTTACCATATTGTCGGACGAAATCAACTGCTGGCTCCCGCCCTCGTACTTACCGATCGCGGCATAACCATCGCTGCTGATCAGGAAGAAATAAAAGTTGTCAGTATCCTGATAGCGGCAGATGAGGCCGAAATAGTTGTCATCTGGCCCGCCAGCTTTGGTGGCATCCACCTCGACGCGTACATCGCCCGGAAAAGGTTTGCTCGGATTGGCCCAGATGTCATGATTGGTGCCATTCACGTAGAGACGGTAACCGCCGTTGGCGTAATCGGAAACATAGTTGGTGACCTGGGACTGATCCCAGCCGCTGCCGGTGTTGGAAAAGTCGTCAGAGAACAAGACGTTGCTCGCTTGCCCTCCACCGCCTCCGCCTGCCGGTGTAGAGACGGGAGAAATGCTGCAAGCCAAAGCGACCAACACTAAGACAGCTAGGATTGCAAATACCTTTTTCATTTGTTCCTCCTGAAATAGAAATTTGGACAAAAATTCTCACTATTAGTATACACTAGAGCCGGTTTTTCTACAAAGCAACTCCCCGTCAGATTTGGTGTTTGCCTTTTTATATCACGGTTTACTCGCATTCTGTGATTCTCATCTTGAACTATCAGGAGGCTACCGAATGGAACAAGACAACTTCAAAGTTTACAGCTACCGCTGGATCGTGCTGCTGGCGTTCATGTTCATCGTTGCCATCAACCAGCTCCTGTGGATCACCTTTGCCTCGATCACGGGCGATGCCGCCAAATTCTATGGCGTTTCGGACCTGAGCATTGGTCTCCTGTCCATGAGCTTTATGATCGTCTACATCGTCGTCTCGATCCCGGCCTCTTGGGCCATTGACACTTACGGGCTGCGCGTCGCGGTCGGCATCGGCGCCGCGCTGACCGGCATCTTTGGCTTGATGCGCGGCCTCGTCGCGGCGAACTATACGTTGGTACTGGTTGCGCAAATCGGGATCGCCATCGGGCAGCCGTTCATCCTCAACGCAGTGACCACGGTGGCGGCTCGCTGGTTCCCGGTCCGGGAACGGGCAACCGCCTCCGGGCTGGGATCGCTGGCGATATACCTCGGCATCCTGCTGGGCCTGGTGCTCACACCTTATCTTGCCCTCCATGCCGGGATCGGCAACATGCTGATTATTTATGGGGTCATCGCTGTGGTTTCCGCAGTTCTCTTTTTCGGATTTGCCAAAGAACAACCGCCGACGCCTCCCTGCCCGCCGGGAATGGAAGTGCGCTCACTGGTCCTGGACGGCCTCAAGCAGACCTTTCGCGAGAGGAACTTCATCCTGCTCATGATCATCTTCTTCGTGGGCCTGGGCGCGTTCAACGCGGTGACAACCTGGATCGAGGATATCCTCAGGCCGCGCGGCTTCTCCAGCACGCAGGCGGGAATCGCCGGCGGCCTGATGATCGCGGGCGGCATCCTGGGTGCCCTGGTCTTGCCGAGCCTCTCCGACCGTTTCCGCAAGCGGACGCCTTTCCTCATCGCTGCCATCCTGGGTGCAACGGTGGGGCTGATCGGCGTCACCTACGTCACGGTCTACTGGCTTTTGCTCGTCGTGGCCTTTGTCATGGGATTCTTCTTATTGAGCGCAGGCCCAATCGGATTCCAGTATGGGGCTGAAGTGACCTACCCGACCCCAGAAGGCACGTCGAATGGCCTGCTCCTGCTGATGGGACAAATTTCGGGCATTGTCTTCATTTTCGCGATGGATAGTTTCAAATCCCCTGCGACCGGTTCGATGACCACCTCTTTGGTGGTGCTCGTCGTCCTTTTGTTCTTGTGCTTGCTGCTGGGCACACGCCTCAAGGAGCCGAAAACCTTGCTCACGGAAGAGGCAGGCCATCCAAAAGCCACTTGATCTCAATATCACCTGACGATATCTCAAAGCCAAAACGAGCTGGAAGCCAGAAGGCTCTTCGGAAGATTTCCGGAGAGCCTTTGATTGTAGAGAGCATTCGGCAATTATCGTCGCGCCCATCCCCCCTGCCCCCCTTCCCCCCGTCTCTTGGGGGGCGGGGCCGGGGGTGGGGGGAATTACCGATTGCTTTCTGTATTCTTTAGCCCGTGCACCGCCAACAACAGATATAATTCGCCGTATGTCCAATGCTATCCAGGACGCCAAACACCAGTTACGGGCGCAGAGCCGGCAGGTGCGCAAAGCCCTCGGTGAGGACTTCCAGCGTCAGGCCAGCGCCGCGATCTGCCTCCACATCGAATCCTGGCCGCTCTTTCGAGCGTCCGAAACTGTCTTGACCTACATGCCTATGCGCGGCGAAGTGGACCTGCGTCCGCTGCTGGAACGCCATACGTACAAGCGCTGGCTGCTGCCGCGCATCCTGCCGGAAGGCCGCATGAACTTTCACCCCTACGATCCAGGGCATCTGATTCGGCATCCCTACGGAATGCTCGAACCGGCCCCGGACCTGCCGCTTGTTCCCGTGGAACACATCCAACTGGCGCTGGTGCCCGGTCTGGCCTTCGACCGACAAGGCTGGAGGCTCGGTTACGGGGGCGGATTCTTCGACCGCTTCCTGGCTGGATTCACGCACGGCGTCAGCCTGGGCGTCACGTACCACGCTCTCCTGTTCGACCTGTTGCCACATCACCAACATGATATCCCTGTGCAGTATCTTGTTACAGAAGAGGGCTTGTTGAGATGCAGCGCAGACAAAAGCGAGTATGCAAATGACAGGCGATAAAATAATCATTCGTTGTTTGGCGATAATTCTCTTTTCGGTGGGCGTTCTGTCTGGTATGTTCCTGGCCGGGGCTGACGCCTGGCCAGACCTGGAGGCAACCTTTTATGGCTTTGGGAAAGTAGCAGATCATTCGCTCACGACCTTGAGATGCCCCGTGCTGATGACGGCGACAGAGACTGGCGTCATCAGTGCGACCCTCTCCAATCATTCGGAACTGCCGGTTGATGCCAAGGTGCGGGTTTACGTCAGCAATCCCGGCCCGATACGGGTCGTCGAGACGATCACCCCTCTCGCTCCAGGTGAAACCAAAAAGATGGAATGGACGGTGACCGCTGAGGATGTAGATTTCAGGAACCTGATCCTGGTAAAAGTATTGGCATTCGCCTACTATAAAGTCCCCATTCGCGAGGGCTGGTGCGGAATCCTGGTACTGAACCTGCCCTACCTCACCGGGAGTCAGGTTTTTATCTCCGCCCTGGTGCTCAGCTTAGTGGGTTTGCTGAGTGGAATTGGCTTGTGGGCGATCGGCGGTCGTCCGCTGATAGGGAAGACGCTTTCCGCCTTTCGCGCCATGATCTGGCTGGCAGCCCTCGTGCTGACGGACATGGTTGTCAGCTTTATGGGTTTGTGGTTATTTGGCCTTATCTTTTTCGTGGTGGCCACATTGCTGATCCTCGGCGTTCTTACGAGCGCAGTCCTGGCTTCGTAGGGGAGAGCTTCTAAAACAAGCCGCGCAGTACCAGCAGGAGACCGACGATCGCCAGCGGCACACCGACGATTGCCCCCACGACCGTCAGGCTGACCACCACGCCGACGATCATCAGCACTAGACCGAGGATGACAGCCACCAATCGCCCGGTCAGCGCGACGATGCCGGCGACCAGTTTCCAGAGCGCTACAAAAGGCCAGAGGTACCAGGGGGTATGCTTGTATTGTTTAACTGTGGACATTTTTGCCTCCAAACCAGGTATACGTAGAATATACCCCCCGGTTTCGATGGTATTACTTTTAAGGGATGAGGCGCGGCTTGGGCTTTTCGGGCGGCTTACGCAGCATGAAGCGATAAGATAATTGCCCCAAGTGGATGATGTCGCCATGTTGGAGAAAACGCTGGGTCTTATCCGTCAGCGCTTCGTAGTTGACCCATGTACCGGCGGTTGAGTTCTGATCCAGCAAGTAAAACCTGCCATCCCGCTCCTTCTTGAGGCGGGCGTGCAGCGGCGAGACGGAGGGATCGTCCAGCACGTGCGTGGCCTGGGTTGGGTCGGTGCCAAAGGTCATCTCGCTGCCGGACAGGGGGATGGGTGGCGCAGTCACCGGCTGGCCATCTCCCTTCAGGCGAACGAGGTAAGCCGGCGCGGCCTTGCGTCGCTGCGTCCAGGGCAATTGCATTCCGTGTTTTTCTGTGCGGGGGGTTATTGGCTGGGTGAGTGGATCCAGGTGTATCTTACGCTCCAGGCGGCGTGCTGCGCTCGAGGAGCGGCGCAACCTCCCACCTGCAACCAGGATGAGGGCTAACGCGGCCCCCGCCAGCAGCACTGCGCCTCCGGCTACCCACAGGCTGTTGCGTACCAGGAATGCCTGCAAGCCGCGCTGCGGCCTGATGATGGTGACTGTCACCGGCACGCCAAGGCTGACCTTGCTCAGTCCCAGGCTGTCCACCGCCTCGACTTGCAGGTTGTGCTGGCCGCTGGATGTATAGCTGTTCAAATCCCAGGTGAATTTGTCGAATGGCGCGGCCGTGTTCTCGGCGGCGATTTGTCCATCCACATACAATGTGGTGCGGACGAGCGGGCGCGTGTGGTCGTCGGGGAACTCGATGATGATCTCGACCGGCTGTTCGGTGGGTGCCAGCCTCAATGCGTTGTTCGTTTCCACATCCAGACTCTGGCGGACGATCTGCTCAGGCAGCGAGACAAGGATCGGGTTTGGGGGTTGAACGTCCAGGTCGAAGATGGATGGTGCGGACGAAACGGTTTGCCCGTTCAGGTCAATTTGTACCGCCAGTTGATGGCTGCCGGGGGTTTTGATCCCGGAGGTATAGCTCAATGTGTAAGTGTGGCGCAGCGGATCGAGATAAGTTTCCGGATCGGGGAGGCCTTCTTCGCCGGAGAATGCAAAAGCCTGGCCGCCTGTCTGGATGGTCAGGTCTTTGAGGGCGGTGGCGCCGCTGGTAGAGAAATAATCTACCGGGGCGACCATCCAGACGTGAACGTGAATTTCCAACTGGACGGCGCGCGCCATCAGGCTTTGCAGGGTTGCGATCGTGTCGTTATCTGGCAGGGGTGTGATGAAAAGGATCGCCCGTTTCATACCGGATTGCGCCGCTGGTTCAGCCGCGATGTCAATCGCCTGGGCGAGCGTGCCCAACGATGGGGTGATGGAACGCGCCTCGGGCTGGTAAGCAGACAGGATGTTCAGAAAGTCGCTGGCTGCCTTTATGTGTGAGGAAACCAGCCCATCGGTCGTGACCAGGCTCAAATCGTCGGCCGCATCGCCGGGACGCGCTGCGGCCCACTCGCGCAGGGCTGAGAGAAGCTTGTCGCAGCGCGAAACGGCGTTGGCGTCGCGGGTGGCAAAGACCGGGCCTGGATTGATGGCGATCACGAACTGCGCGCCAGGCTGAAGCTCTTGAAGCGAATCGAGGGGGCGAGGCTGGTCATCTTCGAGCACGGTGATTCTCTCTATTGTCAGCCCGGTGACAAATCCGCCCCCCGCGTCGAACGCGTCCAGCGTGGCTGTCATAGCGGGAAATGACCCTGCCTGCAGATCGTAGAGGTCAACGTGCCCCCCGCCCTGGGCGTCTGCGGGGACGATCCACGCCAGCACGACGGCCAGGCTTGTGATGATGGTCGCCGACGTAGCGGCCATGGTGGTTAGGAACTTTCGCGCCAACTCACTGTTCACGATCATCGTTCACTGTCAAATGCTCACTGCTCACTGATGACTGATCACTGCCCTTCGGCGGCGGCAGCTTGATCCACTGGTGTGCGCCGGCCCAAGCCAGCAGCGGGATGCCGATGGCCGTACCGGTCACCTGGTAAGGCACACCGGCCATCACGCCCATCACCAGTCCCTTTGCGACCGAAGCCCCCCAGCCATCTTTCGCCAGGTAGCGCTGCACGAACATCGTCGTCAAGAAGCCAATCACGCCGACCGAGACGCTGGTCAGGGCCAGCGCCAGCGGGTCAACAAGCTCAATCCAGCCGAAGACGTTATCCAGCACAATGGTCGTCAGGGCGGCCAGAGGGTGGATCGGAGGGGGCGGGATCGAGCGGCGGGGTTCGATGGCATTGGTCATGGTGGTCTCCTTTACGTTTTACGCTTTACGTTTTAGGCGCATTGCTTCCCGGTGAGTAAAACGTATAACGAAATGCGTAACTAGGTTACTCCCACTCGATGGTGGCGGGCGGCTTGCTGGTTATATCATACACCACTCTGTTGATTCCATGCACTTCATTCACGATGCGATTTGCCACGCGTGCCAGCAGTTCATGCGGGAGCCGCGCCCAATCAGCAGTCATGAAATCCTCGCTGACAACGGCGCGGATGGCGGCCGCTTCCTGGTACGTGCGCTGGTCGCCCATCACGCCGACCGAGCGCACCGGCAGCAGGACGACGAACGCCTGCGAAATTGATGTTCCGGCAGTTAAACTGCCGGACATCGCTGGCTTGCCCATCAGCCCGGCGGTGGACAGCTCTTCGATCAGGATGGCATCCGCAGCCCGCAGGCGCGCCAATCGTTCGGCGGTCACCTCGCCCAGGCAGCGCACGGTCAGGCCCGGACCCGGGAATGGCTGCCGCCAAACCA
>Ga0315279_10003337_pt1 | contig 22537 bp, 19 predicted proteins | sample YL17G06_20_MG_FD_203694 | JGI IMG/M metagenome (GOLD analysis project Ga0315279, IMG submission 203694) | Sediment microbial communities from Yellowstone Lake, YNP, Wyoming, USA - YL17G06_20 | ecosystem: Environmental > Aquatic > Freshwater > Lake > Sediment | place: USA: Wyoming | collected... | reverse complement strand
AAGGACAGCTTGGTCGGTGCTATCGGACGGTGCAGAAGGCGCGAGTTGCAGCCAGGACCCCCCCCAGATCCTCCGCGTTTACCATACCATGGGTCGCGAAGTGGATGACCCCCGTGTGTTGTGGCATCTCGAACAGTTGCGGTCGACTCGCATCCGGCCCCTTCCTGATCCACACGCGGGATGCCGGCAACAGCCCGGCAATGAGCTCCACCTCTTGCTTGGCGTGTCCTAGATCGCCGATAGGGTCAGCTATCCCGCACCAGACGGCTGGTTCCTCCAGCCCCGTGGCGGGTGTGGCACCGAATGTGTCAGGAGTGAGCTCGTGAAGGTACGCGACTGGCAGATCCTCAAGCAGGTATCGCGGCTCTCCGCTGACTGCACCATGGGAGAGCGCGGCGAAGGGCAGATAGTGGAGGCTTCCATATGGCTGAATCAGTAGCACGTCGGCTGTCTTCACGTCATCCCAGATGGGCGAGATGAGGTATTCGTAGAGTTCCTGGGTGGCAATCCGGAAGCTCTCTTCTCTCTCACTGGGATCGGGCCCTGCATAGACAAAGCCCCCGGGTTCCTCTGTGGCCTCTGTGGGATTGGCTGACCTTCGCTGCACCCATCTGCGGAACTCCGCGACGTATTCGCCCAGGCTGTCGCGGCCAACCTCAACCTTCCTGCAGCGCACACCAGAGTCGCGACTCGCCACGAAGATCAGCAGTTCATGTTCGAGGGGCAGGTAGCTGGCAATTGAGACACCAGGCGGAATGGACTTCCGAACAGACTCGAACTCGGGCAACTCAGTCTCACTCAATCGTCCCGGAGGGTGTCCGGGTATCGGGCTGTTCAGCTGCCGTAAGCTCTCGGCCAGTGTGGAAGACCGCGCCCGCTGGAGGTATGCCCATGCCCAGTCAACCTCGCCCATCCTGACCAGCAGACCAACGAGACGCTCGTAGACTCTCTGTGTGCTGCCCGCCTCGAGGAACAAGGCTTCGTAGGTGCCGAGTGGAGAGGTGCGCAGCTCAGAGCGCATCTCCGTCAACAGCCGGACACTCTCCTCATAGGCCAGGCAGGCCTGTCGCCAGTACTGCGCCGACGACTCCGGGGTCTGCGCAGAGTTGCCGAGGCCCTCGAGGGTGGCACCCTGGCCATACAGCAGACCCCACCGCAACGCTTTGGCCCCACGAGTCTCTCCCGTGACCTCGGAAGCGCTCTGGTAGTACCGAAGCGCCTCGTGTAGGTTGCCCTGGCTGGCATGGACCGCTGCCATGAAGGCCAGCGCGTAACCTTCATGCAGTCTCGACGATCCATTGTGGAAGATCCTCAGCGCTTCCTCGCAGTTCACCAGTGCTTCGTCATGGTGCCCCAAAGCGACGTCGACCCCGGCGACGTCCAGAAGCACAGCAGCTTCATCCATCTCGCGTTTCTGTTTGCGGAATCCGTCTGCCGCTTTCAGGTAGATCAACCTGGCATAGGCGTGGTCGCCAGTGGCAGCACGCTCTATGTCAGCGATAAGACACCACGATCGCGCCACATAGGCCCCGTGCATCCTGGGATCGAACGTCCTGCGCGCCTCTGTCGCACGCTCACGCGCCAGAGCATGTCGCCCCAGCCGGAGTTCGACACGGGCGATCCCCAACAGCGAGAGCCCCTTCCATGCACGGCTCTGAGCAGTTTCAAGGGCTCTCTCGTACGTGGTGATACTCCCAGCGTAGTCTCCCTGGGCCGACCGGAGAGCAGCGATCTTGAATAGCGACCTTACCTGGCCCGGCCTGTCTCCGGAGCGCAGTCGCCCCTCAAGGGTGCGCTCCGCCTGCTCAAGTGACTCGCCAATATCGCCGGAACCATGAGCTCCCCCCGCATCCGACTTGAAAGCCCAGACTTTGGTGTCGGGATCGTCCAATGGCCAGAATCGGTCTGTAGAGGCGGCCGTGAAGCCGGGACGTGCGGGCACAAGCAGGACGATGAGGCAGGACATGCCCACGAGTGTGAGTCGAGTGAGGTGCCACGCGCACCCGCGGCGCTCTCTAACTGCGGCAAAGAGCGTGCCTGCAAGTGTTCCTTCCGAGCCGTCTAGCCGGTCCGCCATGGGCAGTCAGTTCACGGGTGAGACCTGCTGTGGTGGTCTAGTGGCTACAGTACCGTTCCGGGCTTCTGCGGCGGTGGCATCGCGTCCTGCGTCTGTCCTAGGGTCTGCCGGGTGAGGCCGTCGTCCAGCTCGGGTTGGGGGACGGAGCTGTGCGTGATGGCGGCCCCGCTCCTCGGCTCCGGCGGCAAAGGCGAGGGCGGTGCCGCGGCAGGGGCTATGGAGCGAGCTGGGCGGCGAGTCGAAAGCCCGTGACGCGGACCTCTGGGAGGAAGCGCCGCTCGATGTGAGCAGGTCGGAACGCCGTCCGAAGGCGCCGCCGACGCGCCGACGAGTTTCTGGACAGCACGGGGTCGCGAACGCAGACTCCGCCTCGCGCCACTGCGACGGGCTCGTGTCAGCAAAGCGAAGCTGGGTAGCGCGTCATACCCAGGGCGGCCGGCTGTCTGCAGGAACTGGCCGCGGCAATTGGAAGTAGCCGGGGGGGCTGCCGCGGAGACGGCGGCGAAGGGGATACGCCGTGGGCAACCGGAGCCGGAGATCGGACCGCGAACCGCCCCAGACACGGGCGGGCAACACCGCGCCCCCTCCCTCCCGCCGCCCCCAGGCCGCGGCGCCAGGCTCAGGAGAGCAGGGGGAGGCAGCGCCGAGCCGGTACCGCGCACCGCGTCGTCGGCTGCCGCGCTTCCACAGCCTCCTGCGCGCCCTGCTCCCTACCCTCCTGGTAACGATCATCGTCGCTTGTGTGCGAGATGCCGTCGTCGGCCGCTTCGACCTGCTGGAAAGACTAAGCGCGGCGTTCTACGACTACACCCAGAGCAGGCTGGCGGGAGAAGAGGAGCGGAAAGCCGCGGCTGCGGCAGGCCCAGACCGCGATCCGTATCCTGTCTTGATCGTGAACCTCGACGATATCCCGACCGAGGCCAGTTCCGTCTCTGGGAAGCCCGAAACCTCGCGCCCGGCCCTGCAGCGCCTTATCACCAAGCTCGCCGCCCTTCGTCCTGCCGCCATCGGTGTTGATGTGGATATGTCACCGGAGGTAGAGTTCGTGTCGGGCAACGAAGGGGTTAGCCGGATCACCTACATTGATCCCATTCTCGATCCATCGCTCCTCTGGCAGTGCCGCGACCTCAGCGAGAAGGGGGTACCGGTGTACCTGGGAATCCACCGGACACTCGCGCTTCCTCCGGACGACTGGCTCGGCGACGGTCACTACCGGTCGCTGGCGGCCAATCTCGCGGTGCCGAAAGTGGGCCAGAAGGCCCTGTGGAGATGGACACCGTCTGGGCAGAAGCAGGACAGTTTCCGGTCCCTCTCCTTGGCCCTGGCCGAGCGGTTCCCGCAGGAGATGGCCCGCGTGCGACCTGGCGCGCTGTGGCGATGGGCCGTGTGCCAGGACCGAGGGGAGCGGGGCCACCCGGAGGTGGGCGAGCGCTTCCTGGTGAACTACAGCGGCCTCACGCGGATGAGGGAGAAGGCCGTGCCCTACCGCGACGTCCTATCATCGCGCGTTCCGGAAGAGCGTCTCCGCACCTCGAGCGGAGACAGCAAAGTGGTCTTGCTGGGATACCTGCAGCCCAGGACCACGGAGGACTTCTTCTCCGTTCCGGGGCACCGGGAAAGCGTGCCGGGTGTGCTGCTTCACGCCTGCGCGGTGGATAGCCTGGTGCGCCAGCCGGTGTACCAGCTCACCCTCCCCGGAAGGCTGGCACTCGACCTTCTCCCCGCCTGCCTCGGGGTCGCTGCGGTGATGGGACTCGCGTGGCGCCTGCGGGGCATCCCGCCGGAGGACGCGGTCGCGCGAAAGAGAGGCTGGACGCTGGTTTCCTTGGTGATCTGTTTCTCCCTGGCCTTCGGGTTCGTGTCCCGCCACCATGTGGCCTGGGACGAATTCCCCTTCGTGTTCCTGGGAGCGCTGTGGCATCCCGACATCGAATACCTGGCTACAGGGGCGCTGCGTCCCTTCTCTACGGGGCTCAGAAGCTTCCTCCGGGCCGGGGCCGCGGGGAAGTCCTCGCAAGGAGGAGGACCGTGAGAAGACTGGCGGTACGCGTTACCTACTTGGTGGTGTTCGCAGCCGTGTGTGCACGAGCCGCGAGCGCGCTCTCCGAACGTGTGCCTTCGGCACGCGTCACCGGGGTGAGCGGCCGGGTCATGTTGCACGTCGCGAATGCGAAGAAGGGCGTACCCTGCCGCAAAGGGAGGCAACTGGAACCCGGTGACAGCCTCTGGCTAAACAACGACAAGTCCGTCGTGTGGCTGACCATGCCGGGCGTGAACAAAGACAAGCCCTTCGCCCTTCGCGGACCGCAGTGGTGGCCGATGCCGCGCCTGGTGCCGACCAAGAAGCCGCCGGAGACGCGACGCGCGGGGGCCGAGCGGGGCGGGAGCGAGGAGGCAACTTACATGCAGGTCCTAGGGCAATACGGGATTGGCGAGACGGAGGCGGAGCAGCTTGCGTCGCTGCCCCACAACCCGTACTCCAGCGTGCGCATCAGCGTGCGTGCGCGAAGCGCGGTTGCCACCAGGGGAATGGGCGGCACTGACGCGCGCCAGCCCCTCACCCCCGGGCCGGCCGTGACGACGCTGCGCCAGGGCGGCGACTTCCTCATCGAGCTGACCAACCACGGGTCACAGGACTGCCGCGCCTGGGTGTTCGAGCTTTCCTCCGATGGCCGCTACTCAACCCTCTGGCCCGCGATGGAACCACCGCCGTCCAGCACGCTGAACCTCTTGAAGGCAAAGCGCGGGCCTGTCATCTGCGAGCAGCTATCCGCCCCCGGCGGGGCCGCCGCTTACCGCATTACTGCCTCCTCGGCCGGGCACACCACGCTCAAGGTTATCGCGGTCAGCACGGCTGCGTCTGCCCGTGAGCCGATCCCCATGTCGGCCTGGGACGCGGCCGACCTCACCCTCACGATCACCCCGCCTGCGGCCAGGCGGGGAGGCTGAGTCAAAGTGGACCAAATCGAGAAGGCAGCGACCACCCCGCGGCGCCCTCGCGCCCGCCTAGAACGACATCATGCTCGTCTCATCCGCGAGATGGTACAGGCAGCAACATAGGCGAGCGGTCGGAGCGGTTCCCGGGGTGTCCCGAAGGTGCTTGACAGGCCACACCCCCTAGCTAGGGGTTCATCGCCGCGTCATTTGCCGCCCTACGGTGTCAGTGAGTACTCTTGCGTCAGGGCGCCAGCCCGAGAAGCTGCTTCAGGTCCACTTCAAACTTCCCTCGCACATCGAAGAAGGCCCATCCAAGCGAGGCATTATTCAGTTCATCGGCCTTCGTGGATATGCCTGACTGGATGCCGATCTCCTCCCAATCTGTCGGCTGCTCGAAGTGGAAGGTGTCGAAAGTCAGATACTTGCGCGCCACCCGCCCCAGTTGCCGCAGCCCAAATCCCGGCTCCTTTCCGAGAAGATAGTCATCACCTATCAACCCGTATGCTCCGCTTGCGCCGGGCGGGGGCTGGAGAGGGGCGAGTTCATTCCAGAGGCCCTGAGAATCCGCAACCGTGCCGCTCAGTCTTCTCACGAACGGCCCCGACTTGTAATCATAGACGAAGCGCAGTTTCCTTGCCTCAGCGGTCTCGGATAGCCGGGTGGTGGGCTCTTGCGCGGGTTTCAGGTACTGCCCGGTCGGTTCAGACACTCGCTGATCCACGTAGGCCTTAAGTGAACCGGCCGTCACTGCAATCGCGGTAGCCACCTTCTGCACAAGGGCGCCAACATCTCCCTTCGATCCTTGGATCTCGATCTTCTTCACGGTCTCTTCCCGCCGGAGAGTAAGCGTCACTTTCACCGCGTCTCCTTCTATCAAGTAGCTCCCGCTCGCCCGGATGGCCTCCGGCATCTCGTCGGCGTCCACATATACGTATCTGGCTTGCTCTCCTCCCCGCACCGCGACAAAGGACTCTTCCTTCAGCGTCTTTCGCACGCTGACCGTCAGATTCAGATCGTCCTCGTCAGTCTCCCTATTCATGAATATCGGGCGCAGGATCACCGGCTTGACCGCGGCCAAGGGCACCGCTGCCTTGTCTTCCGAGGTGAGTTCGCCGATATCGAAACTGGTTCCCGCCCGGGCCGCAATCTGGGGGCGTTGGATGCCCCCGAGGCCCCGAGCCAGTTGCGGGACTTGCCTTTCCGCGTGCTGGAAGAGCGTGCTGACGTCCACGAACTCATCGTCCCGCAGGGCGGCCCCCTTTATCCCCTGCAGCAGCGCATAGGTAAGCAAGCCTTGGCCGTACTGGCTCGCTTCGTAGCTCACCGCGTCAGCGGTGCACCCCATCAGCACATGAAATCCGGTCCGATCTTTGAGCCCCTCGATGGCCAGAACTTGATTCGCCGGAATGTCACGCGTCTCCATCAGCCTCGCGGCCGCGGCGCCCGCAGCACACGTATCCAGAACCAGGACCTTCTTGCGCGCGTTTATCTTGTGGACCCACGCGGCCAGCTCCTCGCTGGTGACCGCGCTCTGCGCCAGCACGGCCGGGTCGGAAAAGGCCGCCGCCTCCGTGGCCTGGGCCTCCTGCGTGAGATAACAGTACAGATCCCGGTCCCGCGCCAGCGACAGGCCATGCCCCGCCAGGTATACGACCAGGATATCGGTGGGCTTCGCCCGGCATGCCTCTTCAAAAGCCTGGCGGAAGTGCTCCTTGGTCGGCGATACGGACTGGGGATTGCCGGAGGTGCTTAGCAGGGCCAGATGGACCTTTTCGGTTCCGAAGAGCCGTTTGGCTCCTAGGGAGAGGGCCGTGGCGAAGTCCTCGGCATCTTTCGCCGCAAAGTGCAGGTGCAGGGAGGGAGAGGAGTAATCTGATATCCCGCCCACAATCGCGTACAACTCGGGCGGTGTGGTGTCAGCCTGCCCCGGCGGCGCATAGGCCAGTTCAAAGCCCCGGCTCGAGAGATAGCCCTCCGCGTTCCAGGCGACGACCCGGATCGAATTCTCCTGGCCGCGGAGGAAGGTCGCAGTTGACAGGTCTACCGTCAGCGTTGCTTCCGGCGCCGACGGATCGAAGTGCGGGCCTCGGGCATCGGCCACGACCTCGTTGTCATTGACGAGCACTTGGACAGGGCCGATACCACCTCCGCGATTCCTCAGGGTTATGGTGAGTGTGGAGTTGCCGGGAGTCGGCGGTTTGTAGGCCACCTCCGGAAACAGCTTCACATCGCGGAAGGCTCCCACGGGCGTGAGAGGCTCCTTGTTGAGGCCCAAGTGCTTGGCTAGCAAGCGCGGAGCGTAGTAGCGGCTCTTCAACTGCTGTAGTTCAATCAGCTCGTTGCCCACCACCCAATGCAATCCCTCCACCTTGCCTCCGTTGGAGGCGTCATAGCGCCCTTCCGGGTCGAGGACGGCCCAGCCGGAAGCCCCCAGCGAATAGAGCGCCACTTCTTCTCTTCCGGAGGATACATCCCAGAACCGGACGGATCCATCGTTACTCCCGCTCGCCAGGGTCCGGCGGTCGGGGCTGAAGGCGACCGAGTTGACCCAATCGGTGTGTCCGGTCAAGGGGGGATTGATCTCCCTGCCAGTCGCAACCTCCCACAGCTTGATCGTGTCGTCCCCACTCCCGCTGGCCAGGGTCCGGCCGTCGAGGCTGAAGGCAACTGAGTTCACCCAACCGGCGTGTCCGGTCAAGGGGGGATTGATCTCCCTGCCAGTCGCAACCTCCCACAGCCTGATCGTGTGGTCCCAACTCCCGCTAGCCAGAGTCCGGTCCTCGGGGCTGAAGCAGACTGACCATACGTCGCCGGTATGTCCGCTCAAGGTCCTGAGCTCCCGGCCAGTGGCCACCTCCCATAGCTTGATCGTCCGGTCCGAGCTCCCGCTGGCCAGGGTCCGGCCGTCGTGGCTGAAGGCCACCGACAGAACAAGATCGGTGTGTCCGCCCAAGGTCTTGGTTTCTCTGCCAGTCGCAACCTCCCACAGCCTGACCGTCCCGTCCGAATTCCCGCTAGCCAGGGTCTTGCCATCGGGGCTGAAGCCGACTGAGTAGACCGAACCGGCGTGTCCGCCCAAGCTTCTGATTTCCCTCCCAGTCGCAACCTCCCACAGCTTAATCGTGTCGTCCTCGCTCCCGCTGGCGAGGGTCCGGCCATCGGGGCTGAAGGCAACTGAGTAGACCGAGCCGCCGTGTCCGCTCAAGGTCTCGATCTCCGCGCCAGTGGCCATCTCCCACAGCTTGATCGTGTGGTCCCCACTCCCGCTGGCCAGGACTTGGCCATCGAGGCTGAAGGCGACTGAGCGAACTCCACTCGCGCGTCCGCTCATGGTTCTGATCTCCGCGCCGGTGGCGACCTCCCACAGCTTGATCGTGTGGTCCCCACTCCCGCTGGCCAGCGTCCGGCCATCGGGGCTGAAGGCGACCGACAGAACACCGTCGGTGTGTCGGCTCAGGGTTTTGGTTTCCCTGCCAGTGGCCACCCGCCACAGCCTAATCGTGTGGTCCCAACTCCCGCTGGCCAGCGTCCGGCCATCGGGGCTGAAGGCGACCGAGTTGACCCAATCGGTGTGTCCGGTCAAGGGGGGGTCGATTTCCCTGCCGGTGGCGACCTCCCACAGCCTGATCGTGTGGTCATCACTCCCGCTAGCCAAGGTCCGGCCGTCGGGGCTGAAGGCAATGGAGTTAACCGTATCGGTGTGTCCCGGCAGAGTTCTGATCTCTTTGCCGCTGGCGACCTCCCATAGCTTGATCGTCTTGTCCCCACTCCCGGTGGCGAGGGTCCGCCCATCCGGGCTGAAGGCAATTGACGTAACCCAACTGGTGTGTCCGGTCAAGGGGGGCCTGATTCTCGTGCCAGTCGCAACCTCCCATAGCTTGATCGTGTGGTACCAACCCCCGCTGGCCAGCGTCCGACCATCGGGGCTGAAGGCGACCGACAGAACAAAGTCGCCGTCTCCGCCCAAGGTTGCTATTTCCCTCCCAGTCGCGACCTCCCACAGCTTGATCGTCCTGTCCCAACTCCCGCTGGCCAGAGTCCGGCCATCGGGACTGAAGGCAACTGAGCAAACCCAATTGGTGTGTCCGCTCAAGGTCTTGATTTCCCTGCCAGTCGCAACCTCCCACAGCTTGATCGTGTGGTCCCAACTCCCGCTCGCCAGGGTCCGGCCATCGGGGCTGAAGGCAATCGAGGTAACTGCAGTGGTGTGGCCTACGTTGACCACCAGCCTCGGGCGGGACTCATCATCTCTGCTGGCTCCACTGGCCACAACCGCCACCGCGCTCTCCAGTGGCTCACTGGCCGCCCAGCCTCCGCCAGCCATCCAGGTGATCGCCAACAAGGACACGATGAGCGCGACCCAGCGACCGCCCTTGCCTGCTTGCATGTTCATCCTCCTGAGATAACGTAGATGGATTCTGCCGCGCTGTCCAGAAACTCATCTGGCTCCCAGGATGCTCGTGCAGACCCTCACGTGGTATTCTCTCCCCTCGTGCATACCCCTGCGCGGAGAGGTATCGAGCGCCGCGGTCAACAGCCCGTGAAACCGCCATGGGCTTGCCCCAGCGGCGTCTTCTGCGTAGCATGGGCACGGCACTTCAGGGGAGGGTGAGTCCATGTCAGGTGTTCGTCGCGACAGAACGCGGTAGCTCTCGGGCGGTGCTGAGTCCGCAGGTCTCCTGCCCTGTGCACCGGGTACATGACACCGGTTCCGACGAGAACAGTTTTTTGTCGCGTCAGAACATTGGTTCGAGACCGACTGCCGGAGGCGGTCCTAAGAGGTGCTTGGCTCCCGCAGGGCGTTCCGCTTGGCAGCCAGAGGCTGCGGTCTGAGGATCGCCTAACAAGCACCGCCGGTACCAGGGCGAACTGACCATTACACATGGGCCGGAAGGAGACCGCATCCAGAAAAAGGGAGCCTCGCGGTCGGCGCTCTCCATACGAGGTCGTTTTCCCCAGGACACGCTGGCATCAGGAAACGTCCTGGCCTTACAGGGTCACCGCCGTTATGCCGCTCCCTTGCTCTTCTCTGGGGTCGGCCAGGCCCGCGCTCACCTGGAAATCGGTGCCTCCGAGGATCGTCCCGATGGTGCACTCGCTCGTTCCAACAGCCTCGCGCGGAAGATCCACAGCAAGGCCGCGGCGCTGAGGATGGCCAGGAGCTCGGACGCCTCCTCCCAAAACACTGACCATACGAGATGGTCTCGGAAGGTGCCGAATAGGAACAGTCGGAACACCCCGAACCCGAGCGCGCCGATGCCGGCTGCCAGTAGCACACACGCTCCGTCCATACCTACTCGCCGCTGAGCCACTATGGCGAGGAGCGATCCGCCGAGGAACACCAGTGCGTAGACCGGGCAGAACCGAGTCTCGAACAGCTGGTAGATCACGGGGTGAGCGTACGTGTAGGGCTGGCCGAAGATCGACGTATTGTAGCAGGCCGTCTCCGGTTGGTGACAAAGCGGCAACAGTGCGATAGCCATCAGACCCGCGGCAAGCAGCATCAGTAGCCTCTTCATCCCACAGGGGGCATCGGTGTGCTTGCCGCACGGCCCACACAGCTCGGCGAAGGCGCACGGGTGCTTCCTGTCGCTGAAGTGGATCAACCGCAGGTCCATCGCTCGTACCGCCGCGGAAGCGGCCAGGGCGAAGCTGACGACCATGCCGGAGCTATGCAGATACTCCCCGAGATGAGACTGGTGGCTGAACAGCAGGTAGTTCACCGCGCAACTCGCCTCACCCGCGAGGAACGCGACCATCGACCAGCGGAGAGCTACCAGGTCAGGCGATACGGCCCGCCTCCACAGCCACAGTATCAGGACGAAGGCGAGCACCATGTATAACGGCTTGATCACAAAGCCGGAGAGCACGGTCGCGTACTGCTCCAATGCCGAAGATGGGCGTGCCGACTGGTCGACGCGACTGCCCGAGGGATGAACGAGTCGGCACGCCGAGTCACCAGTGCCAGAGTCCCCCGCCTCGGTGGCGACCCAACCACACATTCCATCCCTCACCGCGTACACCCGGCCTGCGCCCATCGCTCTGAGTTGCCTCGCGGCCGAGGCGCTGAGGATACCGTTCTGGCAAAGGAGCAGCAGCCGTCTTCCGCGGAACTGAACGGGTATGTCGCGCGATGACCTGACTCGACGGATATCATCGAAGGGCCAGTTCCGCGCCAGGGCGACCCGCTCACGGGAGTATGCCGCGTGCGTGCGGATATCGACGAGCACTGTCCCCGCCTGATCGCCTGACAGCAACCGCCTCGCATCCTCGGGGGTCACGCTGGGGCCACGCCCGATGACGAGCCAGTAGGCGAACACCGGCAAGCAGAGAGCGACCGCGAAGACGGCGAGCAGTGTGGGTCGGAGGAATCGCGGCATCGTCTCCTGAGGCAGCATTCGATTCCCTCTCTACCGGCGCCGCGGATCGGTGGCAGCCGAGCTGGTACTTGCACCGACTTTAGCGTATTGCTCGATCTCGGTTCCGTCGGGCTCTGCCCGCCGAGGAACGATGCGCGCCGGATTCCCCAATGCCGTGTAGCCAGGGGGCACATCCCGGGCGAGTGCGGTGCCCGCGGCAACGGTGGCATCTTCGCCGATCTCGACGCCGCACGCGATGAGGGAATGCGCGCCCACGAAGGCTCCCCTTCTGATGATCACCCTCCCCGCACGGAACTCATGTCTCCGGAACTCGTGAGTGAAGATACGCGCCCCGACGCCGATGAACACTCCGTCTTCGATGGAAATCAGCTGCGGGTAGACCGGATCAACCCAAGCGCCTGGTGAGATGTAGACACCGCGACCGATACTCACCCCCACACGGCGGAGCACGCGCAGCTTGAGTCGGTTGAAGGGGAGCTTGAGCACCGTCTCCAGGAGTGCCCCCCGAAGCCACACTCGGAGCATCCCAAGCCCCGGGTGATCGCAGGCGCAAAAGCCAGTAGAACCAGCCGGATGCGATGTAGGGTATCGAAAGACCCGGGCGGTCGAACTGCCGCGCAGGAACTCGGCAAGCTGTTCACGTGCCTCTTCCGTGACCGGGCGACGCCTCTGGCTACGCGCCATCCTCGCCTCCTTCCGGCGCGAACCCGGGATGCCGTCTGCCAAGGATGTTGTGCACGCAGACGGGAATGATCCGGCCGTCGGGTTGCGGATATGCCGTGCAGCATCGCCGCACTCGCGTCAGATCGAATGTCTCCTCATCCTGGAAGGCATGCACGAAGATCGACTTCACCCGGCGTTCTCCCACGGCGAACGCGCGTCGCGCATCGAACCCAGACAGCGGCGTGGACGCAGTCGCGCGCGAGAGCTCGCGCAACACCGCCCGTAGCGCCGCCAGAGCGGCTTCCGAGTCGGGAACGGCAGCGACCGGGGCGCTCCAGATGGCGTAGATCATCTCCTTCAGTCGCGCGTATTCATTGGGGTCGAGCCCGAAGAAGACCCTGTTCGTGACCGCACTCAGGAGGCTGTCGGCCCCCACCAGGCGGTTGAGCGAGACCGCGCCGCGGTCAGTCATCAGGTAGAACGCCAGGCTGAAGCAGAGCGGGTGGCTGCACGGCAATGGAATGAAGTCATCTGCGCTCAGGGCGGCGTGCCCGGCAGCGCCCAGTGCGCCGATGATGTCTGGTATGGTTAACCGGGGCACACGATGCTTCATCGCGGAGGCCCGACCGGCAAAGGAGAGAGGCTGGATCATCATGCTCACGATATGCTGACTTGAGAAGAGCAGTTCGGCCATCTGACCGAACTGATTGTCGTTCACGCCCCCCGCGGCCGTCATGGTCAGGGACGTAGTGATGCCGGATTCACCGAGAAGATCAAGAATAGCCAGCTTCTGCTTCAGCAGTGGGCGGCCCCGCAGCACCTCGTAGACCCTATCGCTGAACCCGTCGAACTGGAGCGACAAGACGACCTCTCGTGCCCGGAGTTCCTCCAATAGTCCTCGATCTCTGAGGATACGCAGGCCGTTGGTCGAGATGCTCACGCGCACTATCTCGGGATGGGAGAGCGCCTCATCGACGAAGTCGAGCAACTGCGGATGCAGCAACGGCTCGCCGCCCGACAGGTTGAGGACCCTGACCTGGCCTTCGGCGCGGATCAAGCTGCCGATCACGGCGCGAAACTCGTCCAGTGACATACACCAGTCGGCCCCCGCGTCCACCAGACAGATGGGACATGTGAGGTCGCAGCGAGAGGTGATCTCGACGATGGGGAGGCAGAGGTGTTGCTCATGGCGCTCGCAGAAACCGCAGCCACGAGGGCAGGGCAGAGACGCATCGCCAGCCACTGCCCGTTGGTTCCACGCCGGCTTGACGAACGACTGCGCTGACAGGTAGCCCTCTAGCCCGCGCCAGATGAGGCCGGTCATCTCGCCGTGTTCCGGGCAGTACCGTCGAAGGTACACGTTGTCGTCCTCCATCAGCACCCGCGCGGGCACGAGTGTGCGGCATTCCGGGCAGACGGAACTGGTCAGCCCGAGGACACCGCGCGAGCCGCGGTTTGCTGTCGGCCAAGACTTATCCATCGGGACCGTCCCCCAGGGAGACGCCGCCGCACGCTCCGTTCGCGTATGGGCTGCGGTAGAACCTCTCATCTTGCATCCGGTAGAAGAGATTGTAGGTGCAAGCCGGGATCAGCCGTCCGGGCTCCGATGGCACGAGATCCGGGCAGAGCATGGCCCGGGTGCAGTCGAAGGTGTCCTCGTCCATGTGGGCATGCACGTACACGGTACGCACGCTCTCCTCGGCCAGTCGTTGGCGCTCGAAGGTATCGAGGGCACCCTCTTTGGGGAAGAGACGTTCGATGGACCCTCGGAAGAGCTTCAGCGCCTCAACATCGTTGCGCGCGTAGACGTCGTCGATCATCTGGCGTAGGGCGTCCTCGCCTTCAAGGCGGATGAGGTACGAGTCGCGCAACATCGCCTGCAGCTTCTCTCGTGGCACAAAGCGTGACATTGGCAGCAGCCGATCCCCCGCCTTGAGCAGATAGCTGATCGCATAGCACAGCGGATGAGCCGAGGGGCGGGGCGCGAAGTCGGTCGGCTCGAGCATGCCGTTGGAGGCCTCGCACACCAGTCGGGTCGCGGTATCCACGGGGAGGTGTGCGCGGTTCGGGAAGCTACCGCCCCCCTGGCCCGTGTATGTCATCGTCTGGATAGTCAGACTTAGGATATGATCGTGTTCGCGCAGGAGGGCGAGCAGGCCCCCAAGAGCATCCTCGTTCAGGCCGCGGATCAGGACGTTCAGAAGCGTGGTCCGGACTCCCGCACGCATGAGGTTCCCGAGCGCCTTCATCTTGGCGGCGACGACGTCTCGGCCGTGGATCTCCATCGATGCCTTGGGGTCGAAGGTGTTGAAGGATAGCACGATGCAGACCCCAAGCTCCGCCAACTGCTCGCACAGCGCGTAGTCCTCGGACAGCCGCAGGCCATTTGAGTTCATCGTGACGCGGCCAATCTCGGGGCGACTGCACTCCCGCAGAATCGTCATGATCTGGGGATGCAGCGTTGGCTCGCCGCCGGTCACGTTGACGAGATCCACCGGGCCGGAGGATTCGATCACCCAGTTGATCGTTCGGCGCGCCTCCTCCAAGGACATGTGCCAGACGCGATCGTTACGGTTGTAGGTGAAGCAGATCGGGCAGTGTAGGTCGCAGGCATTGGTCACGGAGAAGATCGGAAGTTGGCACGGGCTGGCGTGCCAGGTGCAGGGGCCGCAGTCATACGGGCAGCCTAGCTTCGGCGGCCGCGCACCGCGAAGCGGCGAACGGTCGGGCAGAGCGCGAAGCGCCTGGCGCATGTACCAGTCCTGGTTCTCAGCGATCAGCGCGGGCTCGCCGCGACAGCTCGGGCACAGGCTTTGCTGCCAGACCGCGCCGTCGCGGAAGAAGACTCGGGCTGGAACCACGTTGCGGCAGCCGCGGCACATACCGCGCACTGTGGCGAAGTAGGTATAGCCCTTCTCCTCAAGCCGGGCCATGCAGTTCGCGCCACCTTCCTGCCATTTCCTCGCGGTCAGATCCGTCGAGTAGAGGCAACGAGTCGAGGGTCAGGCGTCCAGTGGCGACAGCTCGGCCCCGCGCCGTGACCGAGCACTCGACGGAAACGTCGACGTTGCGCCTGCCGAGCAGGTTGGCGTGGATCTCAAGCACCTCCCCTCCCTTCGCCGACCGCGCGAAGGCGAAACCGTCGATCTCGCTCAGCAGGGCGATCAGCGAGAACGATGAGCTGACGGTTACCAGCCACCGCGCCAGCTCCACGCAGCACTCGATTACTAGGCTCTCGGGGAGCACGTACTCCCTGCCCAGGGGTTCCAGCAGGCAGTACTCCTCGAGCCCAATGGCCTTGATCCCCGTGATCTTCTGCCACGGCTGCAGCTCCGTCACCTTGTCCACAAACCGCCAACGCATGCTGATCTCTCGCTCCCGCAGAGAGCTATCGCTGTGCGGCGAGGCTAGATGCCTCCGTCGATGTGTATGTTCTGCGCGTTGATATACGACGCGCTCTCGCCCGCCAGGAAGAAGACCAACTCCGAGACCTCCTCCATCCTCCCCGGCCTCCCCGCGGCGCAGTAGTGGAGGTACTCCGCTAGCTCGCGTTCCGGAACATGCCGTGCGATCCCGCTCTCCAGCAGGCCCGGGATCACCGAGTTCACTCTGATCCCGTACCGTTTCAGCTCGGCGGCAAGCGCGATGGTGAATCCGCTGACACCGGCTTTCGCAGTTGCGTAGTGAACGGGCACCTCCAGCAGGCGCTGCCCTGCAATCGAGCCTATGTTTACGATCGCCCCCGAGCGCCGAGCAACCATGTCGCGAGCCGCCTCGCGCGTGACCAGGAATAGGCTCTTCAGGTTGGAGTTGATGATCTCGTCCCAGTCCTCTTCCTCTATCAGCGCGAACGGCATCACCTGGGTCGTCCCGGCGCAGTTCACCAGCACGTCGATGCCGCCGAGGCGCTCTCGCGCTTGGGAGACAGCCGCGAACACCTGTGCCGCATCAGTCAGCTCGGCCTGCACGGCCCGCGCGCCACTTTCAGCGGTGAGCTTCTCGGCCGCCTCTGCGTTGTGGCGGTACGTGAAGGCCACCGCATCTCCCGCGGTGCAGAACCGGCGGACGATCGCGCCTCCCAGCGCGCCGCTCCCACCTGTCACCAGGACCGACCTAGGCATCGGGCTCCTCCCGTTCGTCCGACTCTCTCGCCCCGCGCTGCTCATCGAGCAGACGGCACACAAGGTTCACCATCGTGGCCACTCGGAAGCGCAGAGGCAGTTCTCCCGGGGTAAGCCCGTCAGCGAGCTCCTCAGGAGATACCTCCGGCATGGCGCCGCGAAGCCCGGCGAGCGCCCGGGGTGTGAAGACGCCATCGATCTCCAGCGGCACCTCCCCGAGTCTGGCCCGCGTCCGCCGCTCGATATCGCGCGGCGAGATGGAGATCCCAAACCGCTGTTCCAATCGGAAAGTCAGGTCCAGCAGGTCCAGCGAATCGGCCCCCAACTCGCCGATGATCTTGGCCTCCTCCTGCACCGATTCGAGGGGGAGCTCGAGCGCTTCCGCGACGCACTCTCTGACGCCCTGCGATATGACTGCTCGCTGCATCTTCAGAAGTACCTCACGATCTCGCTGCGCGGCTTCCTCGCCGGAGCCGAGGGATGGCATCTCGGATACCCAAGCGCGACCAAGCAAACCACCTCGCGACGCCCGCTCAGGCCCAGGATCTGGCACAGATCCTCGCTCGCGGCGAGCGCGCCGGTCATGCAGCAAGTCCCCAGTCCCAGTGCGTGAGCCGCAACCATCAGGTTCTCTGCAGCCATTGCCGCCGAGGCGAAGCTTCCTGCCGTCGGCCCTGCATACTCGCCCAGCAGCTTGCGCTGAACAGAGTTCGGTCTCGCCGCCGAGACGACGATCACCACCGGGGCTCGGTCGAAATCCGCGAAGCTCGCGGCATAATCCGCCAGTTCCTGGACGCAGCCGAGGTCCTGATTCCCGGCTATGATCTCCTTCCACTTGCAGCGCACCGCCCCCCCCATAGCAGCCTTCACATCGGGCGATTCCACTATGGAGAAGTGCCAGTCCTGCCGGTTCCCGGCCGACGGCGCCCAGGCAGCGGCATCCAGCAGTCGCTCGGTCAACTCGCGCGGCACTGGTATATCAGCGAACCCCCGGATGCTTCGCCGCGTTCGCAAGGCGTCTATCACTCTGTCGTGACCGCGCTCACTCACAGCGATAGCCCCCCGTCTACCCTGATGACCTGGCCAGTGATGTACCCGGCCTCTTCAGAACAGAGGAAGTTGATGACGCTCGCGACCTCCTCCGGTGTCCCGAAGCGGCTCAAAGCAATGTGAGGGATGATATCCTGACCGTGCTCGCGACGGATCCGCTCCGACATCGCAGTCGCGATGACCCCCGGCGCGACGCAGTTCGCCAGCACGCCTTTGCGGCCCAACTCCAGCGCGAGCACGCGTGTCAGCGACTCCACGCCGGCTTTGCTCGCCGCGTAGTTGGCCTGCCCCCGCCCGCCTCGCGACGCGGAGATAGAGGAGACGTTCACGATCCTGCCCCATCTGCCCAGCACCATGTACCTGGCTGCCTCCCTGCACAGATGGAAGGCGCCGTCCAGGTTGGTTGCCAGCACCTCGCGCCAGGTCTCGTCATCCATGCCTGGGGTCAGCGTCTCCAGGTTGATGGCCGCCGCGTTGACCAGGATGTCCAGGGCGCCTTCGTGATCGAAGACCCTCGCGCAGACCTGCTTGACCAGAGATGCGTCGCGAACATCGATCTGCGCCAGATCAGCGCTCCCGCCTCGCGCCCGTATCTCCTCGGCGACAGCCCGGCCGCGCTCCCTCCCTCCCCGGTATCCCACGTAGACAGTGCACCCGCTACCCGCCAACCGCAGGGCGACAGCGCGGCCGATCGCACCGCTTGCCCCTGCGATGAGTGCGACCCTTGCTCGCCCACGATCGGTAGGCTCAGCCACTATACTTCCTGAGCACGAGAGACGCGTTCTGGCCCCCAAAACCGAAGGAGTTGCTCAACGCGTACTCGCCATCGAATCGCATCCCTCGACTGGTCACATGCGCCAACTCGCATCCCCGGCCGACCCTGTATAGGAAGGGATTCACCGGCAGCACCGACCGCAGGAGGGGCAGCAAACATGCTCCGAACTCGACCGCCCCAGCCGCGGCGATCATGTGACCAGTGAGTGACTTCGTGGCGCTGACCGGTATCCGCTCCCAACAGCGCGAGAAGACACGCCTGATCGCTCCCGCCTCCACCTCATCGTTGAGCAGTGTCCCTGTGCCATGAGCGTTGATGTGGCCGATCGCTTCCGGCGGTAACCTAGCATCCTCCAGCGCTGCGGCCATGGCTCGGGCGGCGCCTTCGCCTTCCGGGTCCGGCGCGCTGAGTGAGTGCGCGTCCAACGTCGAGCCATACCCGCAGACCTCGGCCAGGATCGGCCTGCCATCGCTCCGTGCTTTCTCGAGCGGCTCCAGCACAACTGCCGCTGCTCCCTCACCCAGCACCGTGCCAGAGCGGGACGCGTCGAACGGCCGACACGCGCTTTCCCCGCGCTCGTTCTCAGTCGTCAGCGCGCCGAGGAGCTGAAAGCCCCCGACACCCAGTGGGTTGACCATCGAGTCGAGTCCCCCGCAGAGGGCGAACTGACATCGGCCCGCCCGCACCTCTCGGAACCCGTGCCCGATAGCTTGGGCGCTGGCGGCGCAGGCCGAGCAATTCGTCAGGGCGCGTGCCGGTCGGCCGTGGCGCGCAATGACCAGCGCGGTACACTGATCCAGCGGCACTTGAAGCGAATGTCTCGTCCCGGACAGACTCCTCTCAGCCGCGGCGCCGAAATCCACCTTCCCATCCACGATAACGTGCTCCGGGTCGAATGCCTCAATGCTGACGCCCAGATGGAGAAGCGAATCCTCGTCTAGGTGGTCGCGTTGCGCCTGTTGCAGCGCCTCTCTCACTGCCGCATAGCCGAAGCCGAGCTTGACATCAGCCTTAGCCCAGCGAGCGACCTCCTCTGGTAGTTCCATCGGTTGTCGGACCTCGCCGGCCAGCCGGACTTCGAAGGTGCTACAGTCGAACCGGGTGATCTTGCCTATCCCGCTGGCCCCCTCCGCCAGCGACTGCCAGAAATCCTCACGCCGCACGCCGATCGGCGAGATGACCCCGAAGCCGGTAACAGCGACTCGTTTCATGGCGCCGCTTCCAGCACGAAACAGAACTCCTGTCCGTCGACTCCCGAAACCAGCGTCTGGGGTGCATTGGCGTGCCGCCCACCCCTCAGAAACGAGGCGAGGCCTAGCAGCATCGCTGGTGCGGCCGCGAAGGTGCGGCCCATCTGCGGAGCCAAAGGATCATACAGCGGTCCATCAGAGCGCTTGAGCGACAGATCAAGTATCCTGCCATAGTCGGCGACCCCGTCATGTTGGGCGGTCGCGGCGCGCTCGAGGACCACATACGCCGCGCCCGAGGCCGGCAGCTCATCGTCACCAAGTATGCCGCGCCGTCGCAGGAAGACGAAGCTTGATGCCTGGGCTGCTGAGTCCGAACCGCCTGCCACGGCTGCATCCACCTCCCCGGCAGCGACAGCTCGCCAGGCTTCGACCAGCGCCGCACCGCCCTGTCCCTCCCACGGCGTGAAGACGTAGCTAGGCCCCCGAATCCCCTCGATGATCGACACCACACACGCCGACATGTTGGCGAGGATACGGAAGGAGATAAGCGGATTAGCTGCTGGGAGCCCGCTCTTCCCGAAGAGCGCGGGAGAGAAGCTCCCGTCTGCATCCACTGCGGCTGCCACCATTGGGAGAGTGTCCTTGAGTCTGGCTGCAGCCAAGCCGGTTGCGGCGAACAGGCCCACTCTCTCTGGACGGAAGCGCTTCTGCACCGCGGCCTCCTCGATCGCCTCGTGGGCCGCAAGGCAGCCCAGCACACCGCCCTCCGACATGTACTTGAGCATCCGCCGGTTGGGGAAACGCTGCTCCCGGTTCAGGTCAGGGAGGTCGGCCACCTCGGCCGTCTCCAGCCGAGTCCCAGCGAGTTCGGGCACTCGCCTTCGGGCCGCCATCTTCCCTGCCACCCATGCCTCCGCCGACTCGGCAGCGGTAGCACCCAGAGGCGTCACCATCCCGATTCCGCTGATGACCACTTGGCCGTCGTCTTCCACCTCGCCGCTCCGATGCGTCATGTCGGGTCACGGAAGCGATCTGCATCCGCGCTCATGCCGCGCCCGGACCCCCTTGCCGCTCAAGCAGACGACACGCGGCAGCACGCCACGCTTATTGCCGCAGGCCCCGCATCCATACCGACATCACCTGCTGTTGTCTCCGCTCCAGTCGCTCGTTCTCAAACCGATGGAAGGAGAAGACGAGGCTGCACTCCACGCGTGTCTCCCCTCGGCAGCGTGCCGTTGCCTGAACCTTCCCGCCGAGCTCGTTGTGAGCTAATAGGTCCACGCAGTAGTCAAGCTGGTCCCCGGGATACACGGGGCTGCGAAACTTCGCCTTCTCCACCAACGACAGCAGCGCCTTGATGCGGAGGCCTGCAGCCTCCTTCACCGATTCCTCCAGCAGCATACCGGCAAGCTGCGCCATCCCCTCCAACATCAGGACTCCTGGCATGATCGGTTTCTCCGGGAAGTGATCCGCAAAGAAATCCTCACTCAGGGTGACATTCTTGGTCGCGGTCGCCGACTTCCCCAGCTCCCAGGATGTGATTCGGTCGATCAGGAGGAACCTCATGCGAGCCTTCCAGTGGCTGACGACAAGTCCAGCCGACTCCATTGCAGGGACCTGATCTTGCATCCCGGTCCCTCCACTGCTGCTGCAGCCGCATAGTCGGCCCCGACCTCAATGCTGAATATGTGCCATCCGGCCTTGTCCTCCGGTGACAATGCCGCTAGGTCCGGGCTGTCTGGAAGAGCGGGCAGTCCGTCACCGATGGCTTTCACGTAGGCCTCCTTGCGCGTCCAATAGCTGAGGAAAGCTCGTTCGCGCAAGCGCGTCGGTGTCGCGTCAAGCTGCTCGATCTCAGCGGCCCCGAAGTACCGGTCGGCCAACCGGCTGTAAGTCTTGCGCGCGCAGACCCGCTCCACATCAACACCGACCCGACGATCGCGCGCAACAACGTACAGACCGAGCAGGTGGGAGTGGCTCATGCTGAACTGAAGAGGCGACCAGCCGGGCTCACCGATCAGCACCGGCTTCCCCTTTGGCCCGGAGCGGAAACGGAGATCCGCCGGGCGCGCCGTCAGATATGCACCTAGGATAGCTCTGAGTATCCCGTGGCTGGCAACGAAACGGGCGCGGTGACGGTGGGCCCGCAGTTCCTCGGCCCTCGCCCGTTCGTCGAAGGACAGAGTCTCCGCCATGTGTTGGAGGCACGCCGGGGGCAAGTCGAGACCGGCGCGCCAAACGTGGACCTCGTCATCTGCTATGTCCACCGGTAGCGTCGTGGCTTCAGAGAGGAAACCGGAGTAGGCCACATCCGAAGTGTCCATGGCTCTTTGGCCTCGCATCGCCCTACCCGTCTGCCGAGGTATTCGCCACACTGCGCCCCGATGCCCATCGACACGGCTCTTCGCCGGTAAAGGTCCTGTTCCCTGCGGCCGAAGACCCGCGCTGACCAGTAGCTCATCTGCCTCCCAGAACGCCCCTGCAGCCTCAATCGTGGTATCCTCTGAAATCGCTGACACCTTTGTGCTGGGATGCCCCCGAGGATGGGCGAGGATGCCGAGCTGGGGTTGGACTGGGCGGGGCTGCCGGTGATCGCCACCTTGGCGCAACTACCCTCACCCATACGCGACACAACCCCCGACAATGACTCCCAGCCGAGGGGGTAGCCGGAGTCGGCGGTCGTCCGGGGCGACCAGCGACTACTCGGCTAGAGAGCCGGAGCGCGCTTAGGGAGAGTACGAGGCAGGGCCTGCCCGCCGCAGTGGGCCGATAACGCTCCTTCTGACGCCAATCCCATTGGCCTCACGGTCGCTTGACAACGACCACCGGTCTCATCGCCCCTCGACACCTACACCCGGCCTGACAGGCTGACCCCGAACTGGATCACCTGCTCTCGGGTGAGGTGACCGGGGTGGGGGAGGTGGCCCAGCTCTGTGGTGAGGAAGTGCTGGAACTGGCGGAGGTCAGTGGCATAGGCGCGTACCGTGGTAGGGGAGTAGCTGCGATAGGAGCGCACGTACTCCAGGAAGCGAGGGACGGCTTCCGGGAAGGTGATGGGAGCGGCTGTGCTCATGGCATGCCTCCTTGGGGCAGGATTCAGGCATGACATGAATCACTCTGGCCGGCCAACAAGTCGAGGCCTTTGTTGGGGTATTCTGCGCCAGTGGGCACATTAGTACGGTTACGCGCTCATCGAATTTGCCACCTAGAATGGCCCAGGACGCACGAAAGGAGTGGAGTGGGCCGATAAGCCGAGGTCGCGATTGACAGGGGCGCCGCGGCTGGCCCGAAAGGTCACCAGACTGCACCAAAAGGTAACCGAAGTCACCATCTGAAATCCTGGG
>Ga0315279_10003336_pt1 | contig 22539 bp, 21 predicted proteins | sample YL17G06_20_MG_FD_203694 | JGI IMG/M metagenome (GOLD analysis project Ga0315279, IMG submission 203694) | Sediment microbial communities from Yellowstone Lake, YNP, Wyoming, USA - YL17G06_20 | ecosystem: Environmental > Aquatic > Freshwater > Lake > Sediment | place: USA: Wyoming | collected... | reverse complement strand
AGCATATCCCTGGCCGACTGGTAGCGGACCTCGCGGTCCTTCTCGAGCGTCTTGTTGATGATCCTCTCCAACTCGCCAGGCACATCCGGATTGAGGCGCACGGGGGACGTCGGCGCCTGATGGAGGATGCTGTCGAACACCGCCACCGACGTGTCCCCCCGGAAGGGCAGGTTGCCCGTCACCATCTCGTAGAGCACCACCCCCAGCGAGAACAGGTCCGTCCGCGCATCCAGGTCCTTCCCGAGCGCCTGTTCCGGCGACATGTACGCCACCGTCCCGGCGGCCGTGCCGGGGCTGGTCAGCGGCTCGGGGGCTGTAAGGGTCTCGGCGGCGGCAAGTCGTTCCGGCGCCAGCTTGGCCAACCCGAAGTCGAGGATCTTGGCCTGCCCGCGCCGGGTGACGAAGATGTTGGCCGGCTTGATGTCCCGGTGGATGATCCCTTTGGCATGCGCAGCCTCGAGACCGTCGGCCACCTCGAGCGCGACCGCGAGGATCTCGTCCACCCCCAGCCGCTTCCCGACGATCCACTGTCTCAGAGTCTGGCCCTCGAGCAGCTCCATCGCAATGAAGTGCTGCCCCTCGTGCTCGTCGATGTCGTAGATGGTGCAGATGTGCGGGTGGTTCAATGCCGAGGCCGCCTGGGCCTCCCGCTCGAAACGTTCCAGCGCATGGCGGTCCCGGGACAGCTCCTCAGACAGGAACTTCAGGGCAACGGGGCGCTTGAGCCGGGTGTCCTCGGCCTTGTAGACCACCCCCATGCCGCCGCCGCCGAGCTTCTCCTGGATCCGGTAGTGCGAAACCGTTTTGCCGATCATTTCACCGGTACCCATTGCTTCAGTTCTTCAAACCAGTTCAGGACGATGTTGAAGGATAAGAGTTTCCTTTTTCCGCGGCGCGGCGAATTCCCGCCTTTGGCACTGAATTCACCCTCCTATCCATAGCGGAACTATATCTCCGGCCGGGCGGGAATGTCAATAACCCGAATCGCGCCATCTAAAATCTTACTGAAAGGTCCTATGTCTTGCCATTTAAAAATCTTACTATCGCTGGACGTGGTCGAGGAGTTCTATTTACTCTGACCTTCTTCGATAAGGAGGTTGGAGCATGGATTTACAAATGCGCAAAGCCCTCAAAGAAGCGATGTGGAAACGCTTTCGGAAAGCCCCTAAGAAAATGAAGACCAAAATCTTGGATGAACTCTGCGCCATAACGGGCTATCATCGCCAATACGCCATCGCCCAACTCAACCAGATGGAGGATGCCGAGCCTCCTCTTCAAAAAACTTCTCGAACTCGGAAACATCATTACACCAAGGAGGTTTTGGCCGTGATCGAGAAGATCTGGGAAGAGGCCGGTTATCCCTGGTCGGTCCGCCTGAAGGCCATTTTCAAGCTGTGGTTGCCCTGGATCCGCCGTTGCAAACGTCAGCTTCAGATGATTCGTACCTTCCCCTGATGGGCATTGGCATAGGCAGGAGCCGGCGGACCCATTTCTCCCAAGGGATATTGAGGATGCCCCGGGCGGCCATGATATAGCCTTGCGTGGGGATGTCACTGCACCTACGCGCCGAATCCTATATCAATCGGGACCCGAATGGATAGCGGGAGGTGAGAAAGCGCGCCTGGGGGGATTTGAAGTCAGATCAGGATTTTTCTGAGTCGCAGGATAACGCCGTGCTCCAGGGGAACGAGGTCCTGAGCCGACCGGAGGGCTGACTGAGCCCGGGATTTCCAACTCCGCGGGAATGAAGCCCACAGCCGGGAAAGCTTTTCTTTCTCGGCCTTTTCGGACAGGACGTACTTGGCGGCATAAACCGCTTGACGGATATCCTTATCCTTCTTTTCTCTTCGTCCCGCGCGAGTGGCGATGATCAGCTTATGCAAAGCGAAGGCCGCCGGGGACGGGACCCGGGCCTTGATCCCCCTCGCGACCCGCAGGACAGTCGGTTCGGCAAAGAGGATATCGACGAATCTCAGCGTTTGGGGAGTGACGACGATCTCCCGGATGAAGCGCGCCGGTCGGCGGCCGGATCCTTTTTCGGGAGCCAGAAACTCGACCCTCATCAAATTACCCGAGAAGGACATCGAGCCGTCGGCATGGAAGTCCTGGCGGAAGCCTATTCCCTTCAGAAAACCGCTGATATCGAACGGTTTACCCTTGTAAGGGAGCGAAACCAGGATATCCAGGTCTTCGGTTTTTATCGGGTATCTCTCCATGGGCAGGTGTTTCTGATAGAGGAGGAAACACCAGGCGCCGATGATCTCCAGGCCGGATTCCCACAGCTTCTCCTCCGTCATTTTTTTCAGGATCGACCGTATCGGCTCGCTCAGGTCCGCCTCGGTTCTTGGCCCGGACCTCAGAAGCCGCAAGCCGCCGCGAACCCGGCCCAATTCTCTTTCCAGCCGGGTTCTTTCCTCGAGCTGTTCCCGCAACTCCGAGGGCACGCTTTTGCCGAGATAGTCGCTCTTGAATTCTTTTCCCTTGCGGTAGTGAAGATAGTAATAGACGTTTCGACCTATCCTCTTGGCTTTGATCCGGCCCTTGGGCAAAATCGCCAGGCGCGCGGAAATCAAACGTTCTTGTTCCCTGTAGAATTCCAGTCCCTCTTCCAGGGTATTCCGGATGTCCTGCATGATCCGAGATTACCCCACATAACTGGGGATGTCAACGGTTTGTGGGGTAAAATGGGGACGCAGCGCGACTCTATAAGAAGAGCGCTTCCGGAGGGTCAACCATAAGCGGGTGGAGAGGATCCGGCGTCAGGAGGGGTTGAAAGTGCCGCCAAAGCAGCCCAAGCAAGGCCGGTTGTGGCTTACAGACGGGATCCTGTATCCGTCTCCGTCCGATGAAGAAGGATCATGTCTGGAGCTATGACATGGTGATGGCCAGGACTTCGTACGGAAGGCCTTCAGCGCTCGAGGATCTCTTTTTCTTTCGTCGCAGCGAACTCTTCAATCTTCTTGACGTGCTCGTCGAGGAGGGACTGGAGCTTCTCGAGTCCCAAGAACTTGTCGTCCTCGGAGATCTCCTTCTCCTTCTCGAGCTCCTCGATGAACTCCTTGGTCTCCCGGCGCATGTTGCGGAGGGCGGTTTTTTCCTCTTCCATCATCTTACCGATCCGCTTGGCGATCTCGCGGCGCCTGTCCTCGTCCAGGGGAGGAATGGGGACCTTGAGGACTTTGCCGTCGTTGATCGGGTTGAAGCCGTATTCCGAGCCGCGGACGGCCTTCTCCAGGGCCTCGAGGACCGAGGGGTCCCAGGGCTGGATGACGATCAGCGTCGGATCGGGAACGCCCAGGGTCGCGACCTGATTGATCGGCGTGAGCGTCCCGTAGTAGGTGATCTTGATGTCCTCGAAGATGTTGATGTTCGCCCGTCCCGTCCGGAGCTTGCTCAATTCCCTGCGGAAGTGCTCCGTCGAGACCTTCATCTTCTTTTCGAGCTCTTTCAGGATGTCCTTGACCATTGCGATCCCTCTTTTCCCAAGCTCGGCCCTATCACGAACCACCGGCGCCCCGAGGCGGCCGGACACGGCTCAAGAGACCTTCGTCCCGACGTTCTCGCCCAAGACCGCCCTCATGATGTTTCCCCGTTCGTTGAGGTTGAAGATGATGATGGGCAGGCTGTTGTCCTTGCACAGGGAGATGGCCGTGGTGTCCATGACGCGGAGTCCCTTCTGAATGACGTCCAAGTAGGAAATGGTCTCGAATTTTTGGGCGGTCCTGTCCGTCACCGGGTCGGCCGTATAGACGCCGTCCACCTTGGTCGCCTTGAGGATGACCTCGGCCCGGATCTCCAGGGCGCGGAGCGCGGCGGCGGTGTCCGTCGTGAAATAGGGGCTGCCGATGCCGGCGGAAAAGATCACGATACGCCCCTGTTCCAGATGGCTGAGGACCCTCCGGCGGATGAACGGCTCGGCCACGGACTTGATCTCGATGGCGGAGACATGCCGGGTGATGACGCCCTCCTTCTCCAGAGCGTCCTGGAGGGCGATGCCGTTGATGACTGTCGCCAGAAGACCCATCTGGTCAGCCGAGGCCCGGTCCATGCCGGCCTGCGTGCCGCGGACGCCGCGGAAGATGTTCCCCCCGCCGATCATGATGGCGATCCCGATATCCAGGTCCCGGACCTCCTTGATCTCGCGGGCGATCGACGTCATCCGCTCAAAATCGATGCCGTAGGTCAGGCCGCCGAGCAAGGCTTCGCCCGAGAGCTTGAGGAGGACCCTTTTGTAAGCGGGTTTAAGCTCCGGCATGGGGAATCTCCGTTCTTGGCGATCAGGGCTTGCCCACTTCGAAGCGGGCGAACCGGCTGATCTTGATGTTCTCTCCGATCTTGGCGATGGCCGAGGAGATGAGCTGGCGGATCGTCAGCTTATCGTCCTTGATGTAGACCTGGTCGAGGAGGCAGACCTCCTCGTAGAATTTATTGAGCTTGCCATGGACGATCTTCTCGATGATCTCGGCAGACTTCTTGCTGTCCTTGAACTGGGCCCGGACGATTTCCTTCTCCTGCTCGACGACCGCGGCCGGGACGTCCTCGGGGCCGATGTACTTCGGGCTGGAGGCCGCGACCTGCAGGCAGACGTTCTTGACGAGCTCCTTGAACTCCTCGTTTCGGGCGACAAAGTCGGATTCGCAGTTGACCTCGACCAGAACCCCGATCCTGCCGTTCATGTGGATATAGGACCCGACGAGACCTTCCGCGGCCTCCCGGCTCATCTTGTCCTGGGCCCGGGCGTAGCCCTTCTTCCTCAGGACCTCGATGGCCTTCTCGAGATCGCCTTCGGCCTCCTTGAGGGCTTCCTTGCACTCCATGACCCCGATCCCCGTCCTCTGACGGAGCTCTTTGACCATATCCGCGGTGATCCCCATGGTGTTCTCCTTATTTCGCCTTGCCCGCGTCTTCTTTTTTCGGCTCGGAAGTTTCGGATGCCTGCCCGTCGGTCCCGGCGCTTTCGGTCTTCTTCTCCTCTTCGAGTTCCTTTGTGATCCGGCTCTTCTTGCCTTCGATGATGGACTCGGCGACCTTCGAGACGAACAGCTCGATGGCCCTCACGGCGTCGTCATTTCCAGGGATGGGATACTCGATATTGTCCGGATCGCCGTTCGTGTCGACGACGGCCACGATCGGGATCCTCATCTTCTTGGCCTCGGCAAGGGCGATCACTTCCTTGGACGAGTCGATGACGAACATGGCCCCGGGCAGCTGAAGCATGTTCTTTATGCCTCCCAGGTTCTTGGACAGTTTCTTAAAGACCTTCTCCAGCCTGGACTGCTCCTTCTTAGAGAGGAGTTCCCAGCGGCCGTCCTCCTTCATCTCCTCGAGTTCCTTCAGCTTCTCGACGGAGCCGCGGACCACACCGAAGTTCGTCAGCAGGCCGCCCAGCCAGCGCTGGTTAACGTAGCTCGCTTCGCACTTGGCGGCGTAGTCCCGGACGATGTCCTGGGCCTGCTTTTTCGTCCCGACGAACAGGATGTCCTTCCCGGTCTCGGCGACGGTCTTGACGAACTGCAGGGCCTCTTTGAAGTTCTTGATCGTTTTCTGCAGGTCGACAATGTAGATGCCGTTCCTCTGGCCGAAGATGAATTCCTTCATCTTGGGGTTCCAGCGCTTCGTCTGGTGGCCAAAATGAACGCCGGCCTCCAATAGCTCTTTCATGGTTACGGATACCAACTCGACTCCTCCCTGTTATCTCTTGTGGTACTGCGGTGCTTTCCGTGCGCCCAGCAACCCGTATTTCTTGCGTTCCTTGATCCTGGCGTCCCGCGTCAGGAGGCTGGCGGCCTTGAGGACCGGCCGGAGCTCCCGGTTGAACTCGATGAGCGCCCTGGCGATCCCCAGCCGGATGGCCTCAGCCTGTCCCTTGGCGCCGCCGCCGTTGATCCTCATAAAGATATCGAACTTGCTCTCAGTCTCGGTCAGGAGGAGGGGCTGTTTGATGATGGTGCGGAGCGAATCCAGATGGAAGTAATCCTGGAAGGGCCTCGGCCTCTTGTTGACATAAAGAGTCATGTCCCCTTTCCCGGTCCTCAGGAAGACGCGGGCAATGGATGTCTTTCTCTTGCCTGTCCCGTAATACTGAATTAGACTCAAGTAGCCTCCTTAAACCGGTATTCCTGGGGATTTTGGGCTTCGTGCGGGTGAACGGGGCCTTTGTAGACCTTGAGCTTTTTGTAGACAGCCCGACCGAGCTTGTTCTTCGGGATCATTCCCCAGACAGCTTTCTTGATGACCTCCTCAGGCTTTTTGTTCAGGAGGTCCTTCAGGGACTGCGTCTTCAATCCGCCCGGGTATTGGGAATGGGAGTAATACTTCTTGTCTTCCATCTTGTTCCCCGTGACATGGATCTTCTCGGCGTTGATCACAACCACGAAATCCCCCGTGTCCACGTAGGCCGCGAACTGGGGTTTGTTCTTTCCACGAAGCAGGATGGCGATTTCCGTGGCCAGGCGGCCAAGGACCTTCCCGTCGGCATTCACCAGCCACCATTTTTTCTCGATGTCGTCTTTCTTCGGATTATACGTCTTCATGCCTGTTAACCTTAAAATAGAACTTTAGTGATTGATTACAATACTAAATCTGGCGAAAAAAGTCAAACGGAACAATCCTGTCCCAAACGCCCGGACCTTCCCGTCAGTCCCCCTGAAAACTATCCGTTGACGATCTATTACTTGGTCTTCTTCAGTTCTTCTTCGAGCTTCTTCCGTTCGGCGGACCTTTTCCTCATGTCCTGGAACTTATCCAGGTTCCTTTCGGCTTCGGCGTTGTAGCGCGCTTCTTTATCAGGGTCGAGCTTGGCTAGAACGCTCTTGTAGATGACGCTCAGCCAGCTGTAGGGCTCGGGATAGTTCGGGTCCAGGTCCCTGGCCTTTTCGATGGCTTTCAGGGCGTCCTGGGCCACGGCCATTCTCTGCTCCTTGGAAAGGTTCTGGAAGCGGAAGGCCTTGGACCAGCGATTGATCCCCTTGGCCAGCCAGGCCTCGGGATTGTTGGGGATGAGCTGGATGCGCTTCTCCTGGTACTCATTGGCCTTGTCGAAATTGCTCATGGCCTGATCGATGTTGTCGGCCGAGGCGGGCAGTTTTTCGTAGTAATCGGCGATGTACGCGTATCCCTGGGGGTTCTCGGGATCGGCCTCAAGCCTCCGGAGATACATCGACTCCGCCTTCCTGGCGACGCCGGGGTTGTCGCCGACGTACCTTTTGTAAAACTCGGCCACGACATAATAATTATTCATGTTGCCGGGTTCGAGCTCGACGATCCTGAGGTAGAGCTTCTCCGCCTCGTTGAACTTCCTCAGCTTGTCATACATGTCGCCCAAGGAAAAGATGATCTCCTTGTTGTTGGGATCGATCTCATGGGCTTTGATAAGGGCGGCCAAAGCCTTTTTCTCGATGTCCTTGTTGAGGGGCGTTTCCACAGCCGGCTTGTAGAGCTGCTTGTAGCTCTCGCCCAGGAAACGATAGGCCTGGATCAAGTTGGGATCGTATTTCAGGGCCGTTTCGTATTCCGCGATGGCCTTACGATACTGGTTGTCGGTAAAGAGCTGGTTGGCCTTATTAAAATGGTAATTCGACTGGAGCCTGCTGATCTTGAGCTTTTCGCAACTGGCGAAGGAGAAGACGATGATGAACGCGAGGACGGCTATCCAAAGACCGTTCGTTTTTCTTCGAAACATCCTAACCTCCTCATATCTTCTTATATGATCTATCCTTGTTTAAGAGGACCGAAACCTATCTTATAAACGAATAGACGCCCAAAGTCAAGAAAAACGGAAAAACCCTCAGCTTTTTCTTAGAAACACCTGGATCGGCGTGCCCCAGAAATCGTACTTTTCCCGGAGGAGCCCGATCAAGGACTTCTCGTAGGCCGGGAGGAGGGACGTCCTGGAGTGTCCGAAAAGGACGAAGGTCGGCGGGGCGACCCCCTGCTGGGTCATGTATTTGACCTTGATCTTGCTCCCGTCCCTGGACCTCGGAGGGTGCTCCTTGTTGATCCATTCCAAGAACTCGTTCGTCCGGGCCGTCTCGATCCTCTTGCGGGAGTTCCGGAAGACCTCCTCGGCCTTGTCCAGGATCTTGATCACCCTCTGGCCCGTCCGGGCAGAAATGAACAGGAGGGGGGCATAACTCACGAACCCGAGCTTGGTGCGGACGAGACTGCGGACCTCTTCGGGGTCGACCCGTTCCGTCTCCATGAGGTCCCACTTGTTCAGGACGATGATCATGGGCTTGCCGGATTCCTGGGCCAGGTGGGCGATGTGGGCGTCCTGTCGGGTCGGAAAATCGCGGGCATCAAGGACCAGGCAAATGACGTCCGCGTTGCCGATGTTCATCTTGGCCTTGACGATGCCCGCCTTTTCCCGGGTGTCGGCGGCGCCGCTGAACTTCCGGATCCCGGCCGTGTCCACCAGGCAGAATGGCTTCCGGTCCCGGAGGATGACCGTGTCCGTGCTGTCCCGGGTCGTGCCGGGGACCTCGCTCACGAGGAGCCTCTCCTCGCCGCACAGCCGGTTGACGATCGATGACTTCCCGACGTTGATCCGGCCCACGATGGCGATGCGCAGGGGCTTTTCTTCCCCGTCGAGGGACAGGGCGGGCAGGAGGGCGGCGATCCTCTCCCTGATCTCATCGATGTTGACCCTGTGCTCGGCCGAGATGGGAATGATGTCCTTGTCCCCCAGCCTGTAGTATTCGGCGAGCTTGTCCTCTCCGGACGGGGAATCCACTTTATTGACGACGACAAGGACCGGCTTGTCGAGCTTTTTCAGCGAGAAATACATTTCCTCTTCAGCCGGGGAGAGGTCCCGCTTGCCGTCGAGGACGAAGACAAGGACGTCCGCCGACCGGGCGGCCTCCCAGGCTTTTTCCCTGACCTTCTCTGACAGGGGCTCGTCCCTCGTCCCGAAGATCCCCCCGGTGTCGACGAGCTGAAAGTTCCGGTCCTCGAGACGGCAGCGGGCGGAGATGCAGTCCCGGGTCATCCCGGGCTGGGAGTGGACAAGGGACTTCTTCTCCCCGAGGAGGCGGTTGAAGAGGGAGGACTTCCCCACGTTGGAAAAACCGATGATCACGACCTTGGGCAATTTTCTCATTTCGACGCGCGCCTTATTTGGCGATTAGGGAATACTGGGGTGATAGCGGCCGGCTCAGGTCGATGTGTCCCCCCAAGGTCTCCCGCTCCCCGCCCTCGATGAGCAGGGAGACCATCTTGATGTCCTTGAAGTTGAACGTGAGCGTATCCACAAGCGCGTAGACCGCCGACATCTCCGAAGAGGAACCGTAAGTGAAATTCTCCGTGACCTCCTTGGTAAGATCCACGTAGGCGGTGCCGTCCTTGGTCACGAAGATCTGCCGGACCCTGGTTTCGGGAGGGAAGGGAGGGACAAGGTCCTTCGCCGACCCTTTGATGAGCTCGACGACGGCCGTCTCCAGGTCGTCGGTCAGGGACGGACCGGCCGGGACCTCCCGCTCCTCCGGGTGGAGGAAATCATCATCCTCCGAAAGGAAGAAGAGCGTGACCTTCCGGGTCCCGACCGTCTCTCGCGAGGCCGACGGGGCCTTGGACGACGACGGTTCGACCTCGTGCCCGGCCTTTTCCCCTGCTCCTCCCCAGAAAAAGATGAGGACGAGCACGGCGAAGACAATGATGAGACCCGCCAGGACCAGCCATTTCGTTTTGGTCATGATTCTCTTGTCAGGAATAGCTCTTGAAGTATTCAACCAGGCTCAGGTAGATCGCCTGGGCCACGGTGTTCTGGAATTCCTCGGACCCGAGTTCCTTCTCCTCCTCGGGGTTCGAGATGAACGCGGTCTCGACCAGGACGGCCGGACAGGCGACGCCGGTCAGGACCTTGAACGGGGCCTGCTTGACCCCCCGGTCCCGGGTGCCGAGGAGCTCGTTGAGCCCCGCCTGGATGTTTTCCGCCAGCCGGCTGCTCTGCTTCAGGTAAGCGGACTGGGCCAGGTCCCAGAGGATCAGCTTGACGTCGTCCTGGTTCTCCCGCTCGATCTGCCCTTCCAGAAGGCCCGAGGTGTTCTCCATATAGGCCAACCGGCGGGACTCTTCGTCCGTGGCGTTGAGGCTCAGGAAATAGGTCTCCGAGCCGCGGGCGTTCTTTCGCATCGAACCGTTGGTGTGGACGCTGATGAACAGGTCGGCTTTGTGGTTGTTAGCCAGCGCGGACCGGTTCTCCAGCGAAACGTCCGTGTCCTTGTCCCGCGTCAGGAACACGCGGAAGGCCAGGTTCTTCTCGATGATGTCCTTGAGCTTCAGGCTGATGGCCAGGGTGATGTCCTTCTCCAGGACGCCGAACTTCCCCTTGGCGCCGGTTTCCAGCCCGCCGTGCCCGGGGTCGATGACGATCGTCCTGAACTTCCTGGTTTCCTGGGCACCGGTCGGCTGGACGGCCGGAGGGAGGGCGGTGGATCCCGCGGGGGTCCCCGTCCCGACGGCCGCCTGGATGGGGGCCGCGGTTTCCTTCGGTTCCTCCGCCGGCTTCAGGTCGATCGTCAGTTCGAAGGGGTTTGCGCGGATCTTGGGCTCGAATGAAAAGCCCTTCCGACGGAGCTCGATGGAGAACACGTAGGAGTCCTTCCCTCTCGACCAGCCCACGGACTCGATAAGATCGCTCTTGAACGCAGCCTGCTGCACCCGGAGAGAGACTTTGGTTTCCACGGAGACGACGAGCGAAGAGGGCTTTGTTTGGAAGGAATAGGACAGGGGAACATTCGAGGACAGGGTGACCCGGCTGAACCCGGTAAGGTCTTGGGTCGACAACTTCAGAACGGGCTGGGTTTGGGACCAGGACAGGGAAAACGACGCCAAAAGATAAAAAACCCCCGCGAAAACCCGTAAACTTCTTCTCTTCCGTTTTTTCGTTTCTTGCAAATACTAAAATGGAGGCGGCGGGAATCGAACCCGCGTCCGAAGACATTCAACAGAGGGTGTCTACATGCTTATCCTCTTCGCTTCTCTCGCCCCGCGGAACCCGAAGAGGAAGAGCGCCGCGGAGCCAGCCCTGCGGAATTTTCGCTCCCGAGTTCCAGGACTGAACTCGTTCGCTATCCTGCTGGTTGACGCTCCCCGGGAACCGCAGGAGTGAACCCGGGAAACGGCTGCCTAATCTATTAGGCGGCGACTGCTAAAGGTTGTGCAGTTAATTTGTTTTCCACCTTTTTATCGAGGTGGGTGGGACCTCGGCATGCGACCCCTGTCTCATTATCTCCGTCGAGACCAGATCGCCCCCATCTCCTCTCAAGAGCTATTATAGGGGATGAAAACTAAAATTGTCAAATATTGACGTTTTCACCGATAAACGGGAAAATGGGGGGCGATGGCGTGGAATCAGGTCTATGATCCCCTTGGGAACTGGGTCGTCTCGACCCTCGTTGCCGCCCTGCCTATCTTTGTCCTGCTCGGTGCGCTGGCCTTCCTCCGGCTCAAGGCCCATGCGGCGGCCCTCCTCGGTCTGGCCTCGGCCCTGGCCGTTTCGGTCCTGGTTTTCGGTATGCCGGCGGACAAGGCCCTGGCCGTTTCCCTCTTCGGCGCCGCCTACGGCCTCTTCCCCATCGGCTGGATCATCCTGAACGTGATCTTCCTTTACACGCTAGCCGACGAAAAAGGAACGTTCAAAGTCCTTCAGGAGAGCCTGACCGGCATCACCCGGGACAGGCGCCTCCAGCTCCTCCTGATCGCCTTTTCTTTCGGGGCGTTCTTCGAAGGGGCGGCCGGCTTCGGCACCCCCGTTGCCGTGACCGCGGCCATCCTCATCGGCCTCGGTTTCGGCCCGCTGGCCGCTTCCGGGCTGTCGCTCATCGCCAACACGGCCCCCGTGGCCTTCGGCGCACTCGGGACGCCCATCATCGCCCTGTCCGGCGTCACCGGCATCGAGATCCAGAAGCTGAGCATCATGGTCGGACGGCAGCTGCCATTCTTCTCCATCCTGGTGCCCTTCTGGCTCGTCTGGGCCTTCGCGGGGTTCAGAGGAATGCTCGATGTCTGGCCGGCCCTGCTCACGGCCGGGGCCGCCTTCGCCATCCCCCAGTTTCTGGTCTCGAACTTCCACGGCCCGTGGCTCGTCGACGTCATCTCCGCGGCCTCCTCCATCCTGGCCCTCATCCTCCTCCTGCTCGTTTGGCGCCCCAGGAATATTCACGGGTTCGGAGGGCCCGAAGTCAGCCAGGACGCCCGGGTCCGGAACGGCCGCGGCCGCCGGGACATCATCCGGGCCTGGACGCCGTGGCTCATCCTCAGCGTCTTCGTTTTCATCTGGGGTATCCCTCAGGTCAAAGCCCTCCTGGACGGGGTTTTTGTCCTCAAGCTCCCCGTTCCCGGTGTCAACGGGCTCATCAATCGCGTGCCGCCCGTCGTCGTGAAGCCCACGGCCGAGGCCGCCGTCTACGCGTTCAATGTTCTGTCTTTCACCGGAACGGGGATCTTCCTGGCCGCCCTGATCTCGGCCCTCGTCATGGGTTACCGTCCGCGCGAGGCCGCCGCCGCCTGGTGGAGGACCCTCAAACGCGTGCGTTTCTCGCTCCTGACCGTGGCCGCCATGCTCGCCGTAGGATACACGACCCGCTATTCGGGACTCGACGCGGCCATGGGGTTGACCTTCGCCAAGACGGGCGTCCTCTACCCGTTCTTCGGGACGCTCCTCGGATGGCTGGGTGTCGCCCTCACCGGCTCGGACACCTCGTCGAACGTCCTCTTCGGGAGCCTTCAGAGGATCTCGGCGGAACAGCTCGGGCTGAGCCCGGTCCTCATGGCCTCGGCCAACAGCAGCGGCGGCGTCATGGGCAAGATGATCGACGCCCAAAGCATCGTCGTGGCCAGCACGGCCACGAAGTGGTACGGCCATGAAGGCGAGATCCTGCGCTACGTCTTCTTCCACAGCCTGGCCCTGGCCTCCCTCGTAGGCCTCCTCGTCATGCTCCAGGCTTATGTCTTTCCGTTCACAAAGTTGGTCGTTAAATAGGCCGGATCTTCCTCGTATCCCGCCTGATCTCTCCCGCCGAGATGGGAGGCGACGTCAGGAAAATGACGACCGCCGCCACTCCCGCCATCCCAATGATCTTTTTTAGGGAGCAGCGGAGAGCTTCGCGGGACTTAATCTCCCCCATCCCTTTTAGCGGATTAAGAGGGGATCAGGAACCTGAAAATACCTGCTTTTTAGATAGACGAGATAGGCAATTATCGGTCTGTTTTGAACTTTAAACGAAAATGAGCGGGAGTGATTTTCTCGAACCTTTTAAAATGCTTGGTGAAATGACTCTGGTCGAAGTAGCCGATCTCATACGCAAGATCAGCCAGATTCATATCCGAATTCAGCAGGAGGTACCTCGCGTAGTCGATTTTCATTTTGTTGACATAGGCTGTCAGCGACAACCCCGTCTCCTCGCGGAAGAGATGGAGGGCGCGGCTGACGCTGAGCCCGGCTTCTTTAGCCAATTCGCGGGCTGTGATCCTGCGCGTAAAGTTCTGGTTGATGCGGTCCAGCATTTTCTTGAGACGAATCTTCCTCTTCTTCTTCTTCATCATCGCGACCTTGGTCATAAAGTTCTCCAGGATCGTTGTGATCTGGTTGAGCAATTCTTCGAGGTCGGTCACTTTGTTGAGCTCGGTGAGGTAAGAATAGTTGAGGCCGAGGAGCTCTTCGGCTTCGACACCCTCCTCGATCGCCGCCCTGGAGATCATGACGATGAGTTCGATGATGCGGACCTTGATCATATCGAAGTTCATCCCGCTCCCAAAAAAGATGGAGCCCAGGAACTCGTTGAGGATCTCGCGGGCGCCGCCGGCGTCTCCCAGCTTGACCTTTTGGATGATCTCTTCTTGCTTGTCGAGGATCTTCCGGGAAATGTCGGGGTTGTCTTTTTTAAGATCCTCGAGAAAGTTGGCGATCTTGTATTGCTGGATGTATTGCTCGTTCCGCTCTTTAAGAGACTTCGGGTCGTTGATGTGGTAGTCCTGGGTCAAGGTCAGAAGATCGGTCACGAACTTCTTGGCTTTTTTGAGGGAGAGGGTCTTCACCTCCAATTTTTTAATGTCGAGGACTTGATCGGGATCATTATATTTTTTGAGGTTTCCTGAGACCTCTTCACGGAAGTCCTTTTTCATCTCCGGGAAGATAGCGAAGCCGCTCAGAAATCCGCCCATCAGTTTCTTGTGAAAAATGATCGGAACGGCGAAGAAAATAAGCCCCAGGGGGCAGGTGGTGATGTAGCCTTCTCCCCATCGGTAGGACTCCTGGACGGCTTTCGCCATTTGAAGACGGCAGTTTTTGACGAGACGGGTTTTTTGGCCGAGGACAAACTTGTAGCAAAACCGGCACCTCTGTGTTCCCCGGACGATCTCTCCATCGAGACCGACCTGGAGCAGGGGCAAACCTGTTTTCGCCTGATAGGCTTTGGAGAGCTCGAGGAATTTTGACTTGGGGATATGACGAATGAGCGGCATCGTATTCCGATTTTTTTCGTCTCGTGACATTAGCCAAATTATACAAGAGAGAAGTAAAGAAGGCTACCTCTTTTTCCCAAAGATATGGTAGAGTATTTCTAATGCTGAAGGTCTATTCTGACATCGCGACTTCTGTGGAGCAAGGGGATTCGGCCGCCGTCAAGGAGCTCACCCGCAAAGCTTTGGCCCTATCTATCCCGCCCGAAAAAATCCTGAACAACGGGTTGGTTCAGGGCATGAATGCCATCGGCCAGAAATTCAAAGCTAATGAAGTCTTTATTCCCGAGGTCCTGATCGCGTCACGGGCGATGAATGCCGGCCTGGAAATTTTAAGGCCGTCCTTGACGCTGGCAAAAAACGGGTTCAAAGGGAAGATTCTTCTTGCCACCGTCAAGGGCGATCTCCATGATATCGGCAAAAGGATCGTCGGCCTTATGCTTGAAGGGGCCGGTTTTGAGGTGATGGATATCGGCGTTGACGTGTCCAAAGAGCGACTGCTCGTCGCTTTTAAAAAAGAGCGGCCGGCTGTGGTCGGCCTGTCCGCCCTCCTCACCACGACCATGATCTATATGAGAGAAATGATCGGGGCTTTTGAATCAGCCAGGCTTAGAAAAAAAGTCAGAGTCATTATCGGCGGAGCGCCCGTCACTCAATCCTATGCGGACGAGATCAAAGCCGATGGCTACTCGCCCGACGCCGCCTCGGCCGTCACCCTGGTCCGGAGTTTGCTCCAATGAAAAAAGCCGCGTGTCAGGCCGCGAGATAACCTCGTGGATACAAGTGCGGACGCGGGCGTCTGAAAGAAGGTTACGCATGAAGATCGCGGTTTCCGGAAAAGGGGGGACCGGCAAATCAACGATGGCCGGCCTTCTCGCTCATTATTTGACCAAGGCGGGATTTCGAGTCCTGGCCGTCGATGCCGACCCCGACGCCAACCTGGCTTCGGCGCTCGGAGTCCCCGCTGAGCAGGTTTCCCGTCTCGTCCCCATATCCGCCCAGCGCGAGTTGATCAAGGAACGAACGGGAGCCAATCCCAAGCAGTTCGGCCAGCTCTTCAAGATGAACCCGCGCGTCGATGATATCCCCGAGGGATTTTCCCTCGAATATCGGGGCATCAAACTCCTGGTCATGGGCGCCGTGAGGAAGGGCGGCGAGGGCTGCGCCTGCCCCGAAAATGTCCTCTTGAAGAACCTTCTTTCCGAGATCCTCCTCAACCGGAATGAAGCCGTGATCGTCGATATGGAGGCGGGAATCGAGCACCTGGGAAGGGCGACGTCCAAAGCCATCGATGTGATGGTTATCGTCGTCGAGCCCGGAGCCAGGAGCATCGCCACGGCACGGACCATCATGAGACTGGCCGAAGAGATCGGCGTTCGGTCTTTCGCCGTTATCGGCAATAAGATCCAGAACGAGGATCAACGGGACTGGATCAAGCAACAATTCCCAGAAGACCTCATCATCGGTCTCGTGCCCTATAGCGAGATCATTCGAAATTCGGACCGCAGGTCTCTCCCTTTGATAGACAGCCTGGATGCTTCTTTGAAGCTGGAATTTCAAGCCATCGCCGACGCCCTCATCAGTCCGGCAGAGCGCTCTGCTTAAAATTCGGAGACGCGTACCGAATTCAGAATTTCTTGGACATATTTCCAGATTATTCGGGCAAAATAACAGCATAAACATACCAATAAACGATTCCGCCATCCTATTACCCCGACCCCGAATCATATAACATGGAATCGGGAATATTTAGAAAGAGAGTTATGGCCATGGCTTTTCATCCTCAATGCCTGGCAACGGGCATCGGAAGCCTGCCTCATACGGACCCGGCGGCCGCCTGTGATGTCGTCTTGAAAAATATCCCCGAGATCCCCTTCTGGCCCCAACTTCCCCAAATTAATTTTCGGGAAGGGATGGAGATCCAATACTGCGAAGGATTGCCCGGTGTTGTTTTCGAAGAAGCCCGGCAGCGGATGTCTTTTGACACGAGCAGCGATATCACCTCCGCGCTGGAAAAATTCTATGATAACTATATGGCGGACAATCTGGACTACTTCAGGATCTCTCCGGAGTTCAGCCATGGCCTTTACGCCATGGAAAAAAAGCTGCGCGCTCAGAAACCCGCGTCTCTTCAATTGTTTAAGAATCAGGTCACAGGCCCGATGACCGTAGGTTTGGGCCGCGTGGACGAGAACAAGCGCGCCATTTATTACAACGACCTGCTGAGGGATGTCGTCATCAAGGGGACCGAGATGAAGGCGCGCTGGCTTTTGAACAAATTCAATTTTTTGGGCTCTCCCCAGATTTGTTTCATTGACGAACCCATCCTTTCCGCCTTCGGTTCCTCGACCTATGTCAGTGTCCAGCGCGCAGATGTCGTTCAATGTCTCCATGAGGTCATTGAGGCCGTCCACAAGGAAGGCGGGCTGGCCGGGATTCATTGCTGCGGAAACACCGAATGGACGATCCTGATCGATGCCGGAGTTGATATCATAAGCTTCGACGCCTTTGAATTCGGCGAAACCATCGCCTATTACGCGGATCGGGTGAAAGGCTATCTGGCGAACGGCGGCGTTCTGGCCTGGGGAGTTGTCCCCACCTCAGCCAAGATCGGCCAGGAAAACGCGGAAACCCTGATCCAAAAATTGGCCACCGTTATCAATCACCTCGCCTCCAAGGGCATTGATAAGAACGTGATTTGGCAACAATGCCTTATTACACCGAGCTGCGGGACCGGTTCGCTGGCCCCGGAGCTATCAGAAAAAGTTTTTCATGAACTCTCCGAGGTCAGCAGGCGATTGAGGCGCTGACTCACAAAGGGTTCTTCGGAGAATTTTGAAGTTACAGGAAACCGATGTCCAAAATTATTTCGACAAAAGCCATTCGCGGGGCACATAAGCTCGTCGCGCGCGCCGAAAAAGAACTCAAAAGCGCCTTGGAAGAAAAAGGCCCTCAGACAAGGGTCGAATTTCCCAACACGGGCTATTTTTTACCTATCTCCCACGGCATCCTGGGCTTGAGGATCGAGACGCTGGGAGGACTCCGGGAGCTCCTCGACGAGGCTAAAAGGCTTCTTCCCCCGATCCCCGCTGAAAGGCTCTGGATGCCCTACCTCGGACATACCCTCGACGCGGGAATGGCCGCGTTATTTGCCGACGAGATCATCGAAGCGATCAAATACACTCACAGCCCTCTCCCCTACCTTGCCGAGACAAGTCCCAGGGACGGCCATCTTTGGTTGGGAGCAGCCAATGATGTCATCATGAGAGAACGCGGGATCGAGTTCGTGGACGGCACGGCGCCGGGGTTTGCAGCCTGTGTCGGCTATTGCCCGACCAATGAGATCGCGGTCAAAATTGCGCGTGAGCTCCAAGAAAAAAATCTTTATGTTTTCATGTCGGCCGCAACCGACGGCAAGTCCATGGCTCAGCAGCTGGCCGAGGAAGGCATCCAACTGGGCTGGGAAACCCGGCTTGTTCCATTTGGTGATGACGTCACCGCCACCATTCATGCCCTTGGGTTTTCGACCCGGGCCGCCCTTTCCTTTGGAGGAGCTCAGCCGGGAGACTACGAGAGAATCCTGCGTTATAACAAGAATCGCATTTTCGCATTTGTCCTGGCCTTGGGCCCCGTGGATGATGAAAAGCACGCCCAGGCGGCCGGGGCCATAAATTTCGGTTTCCCGACGATCGCCGATACCGACATCGACAACATCCTTCCCACGGGAATCTGCACGTATGAGCATGTCGTGTCTCCTGTTCCTCACGATAAGATCGTCGCCAAGGCGATCGAAGTCCGCGGCCTGAAGATCGCCGTCACCAAAGTCCCGATCCCTGTTCCTTTCGGCCCCGCTTTCCAGGGCGAACGGATCCGGAAAGAAGAGATGTTCGTCGAGTTGGCCGGCTCTTCCATGCATGGTTTCGAATTCCTAACGACAAAGAATCTGGATGAAGTCGAGGACGGGAAGATCGAAGTCATCGGACCGGAGATCGATGAGATCGAAGAAGGAAGCCGGCTTCCCCTCGGCGTCTGGGTCGAAGTGGCCGGTCGCCGGATGCAGTCCGACTTTGAGCCCATTCTTGAGCGCCGGATCCACGATTTCATGAACATGGCCCACGGCGTTTTTCATATGGGCCAACGCGATATCAACTGGATCCGGATCAGTCAAGAAGCCAAGGATAAGGGATTCAAATTCAGGCACTTGGGTTCGATCATCCATGCTAAATTCCACGGGGAGTTCGGGAATATCTTCGACAAGGTCCAGATCAAGATTTACACCCGTGATCAAGAGGTCCTTGGGCTTATCGAACACGCGCGGAAGGTGTATCGGGAGAGGGATGAGCGGATCGGGAGTCTTACGGACGAAGCCGTTGAAACCTTTTACTCCTGCACCCTTTGCCAGTCCTTCGCCCCCAACCATGTCTGCGTCATCACCCCCGAGCGGTCAGGGCTCTGCGGCGCCTATAACTGGCTCGACGGAAAAGCCGCCCACCAGATCAACCCGACCGGGGCCAATCAGCCGATTAAAAAAGGCCAGGTCGTGGACCCGGCCAAAGGACAGTGGCAGGGCATCAACGAATTTGTCTATGCCGGCTCCCACAAAACCCTCGAGACTTTCAACGCCTACAGCATCATCGATCATCCCATGACCTCGTGCGGCTGCTTTGAATGCATCTCCTGCATCCTGCCCTCGACCAACGGCATCATGATCGTCTATCGCAACTATCCGGGGATGACCCCGAGCGGGATGAAGTTCTCGACGCTTGCCGGGACCGTCGGCGGCGGCGTCCAGACTCCCGGATTCATCGGGCACAGCAAGCACTATGTGAGCAGCGACAAATTTATCAGCGCCGAGGGAGGAGCCAAACGCATCGTCTGGATGAACAAGGAGTTGAAAGAAGGATTGGCGCCCGTGCTCAAGAAGATAGGCGATCGGGAAGGGATCCCGAATTACCTTGAGATGATCGCCGACGAAACCGTGGCGACGACCGAAGAGGAGGTCTTGGCTTACATCAGCCGGATGAACCATCCGGCGCTCGCGATGGCATCGATGTTCTAGGAATTCCAAGAGTCATGATCCCACTCACGAACTCATGTCCATGAAACAGATCATTTGCCGCATAGAAAAATGCCTCGGATGCAGATCGTGCGAACTGGCCTGCGCCGTCGAACATTCCCAATCCAAAAGACCCGTGGACGCCATGCATGAACCGGTGTTTCCCAAACCGCGGATTCGCGTTGAACTGATTGACGAAAAGGGGGGTGCGCACCGTTACAGGACCCTTGCCCTGCAATGCAGGCATTGTGAGGACGCGCCATGCGCCCAGGCATGCATCTCCGGTGGAATCTGCAAAGACGAAAATACGGGAGACGTCCGCATCAATCCGGAAAAATGCGTCGCCTGCTGGTCATGCATCATGGTGTGCCCGTTTGGCGCGATCGTGAAACACGAAGGCCTTCATCGGGCCATGAAATGCGATCATTGTCCCGATCGGGAAACACCCGCATGCGTCGATGCATGTCCTACCGACGCTTTGATCTATTGTGAAAGAGACAAAATCAAAATAGGTGATTTTATTTTATGAATATCCTGATCATCGGTAACAGCGCAGCCGGCACGGCCGCCATTGAGGCCATTCGAAGATACGACCAGAAGAGTTTCATCATTCAACTGTCGGATGAACCGCATCCCCTCTATTCACGATGTCTTCTGTCATACTATCTATCAGACGCCATTTCCAAGAAAGCGCTTCAATATCGAGACACGGATTTTCATGAAAAAATGCAGGTTCAACTGCATGTGGGTCAACGTGCCGTCGAACTCGATACGAACCAGCAACAAGTCATGTGCAACGATGGAAGCGTTTATCCTTTCGATAGATTGCTTATTTCCACGGGATCGTCCGCGAAGCTTCCGGACAACATACCGAAAGGAATCGAAGGTGTCTGCGTTTTACGCACCATCGATGACGTGGAGATCATAAGAAAGAAAGTCAAACAAGCTAAGAACGCAGTCGTTCTTGGAGGCGGACTCATTGGAATGAAGGCCGCTTGCGCCTTGAGCGAGTGCGGATTGGAGATAAAAGTCGTGGTTCGCTCCAACCGTGTTTTGTCGCAAATGATTGACACCGAGGCCTCACAATTTTATATAAAGCGCTTGCTCGAAAGCAAAATCGAAGTATTGAAACAGACGGATGTTTCCGAGATTCAGAGCAAAAAGAATAAGTTGATGGCGGTAAAGACTGATCAAGGACAAGTGATCCCTTGTGAACTCCTCATCGTGGCCAAAGGCGTTCAACCGAACACGGAGCTCATTCAAGGCACGGATATCAAAAAGCGGCGGGGAATAGAAACGAATCCGTTCATGCAAACCAGTCACAAAAACATATTCGCTGCAGGGGACGTGGCGGAGACCTTCGATATTACCACCGAGGAATATGCCGTCAACGCGTTATGGACATGCGCCGTGCAGCAAGGCCGTATCGCGGGACTGAACATGATCGACAAAACATCGGCCTACGATGGCACGATCGGAATGAACTCTTTAAACGTGTGCGGACTTCCTCTGATTTCCTATGGCATCACCTCTCCAAAGAACGAATCAACATATCAAATATTGGTTCTTGAAAAACGCGAAAGTGCTATTTATAAGAAAATTGTTCTTAAAGACCATCGGATCAAAGGGATCATTCTTCTCGGCAAGATCGACAATGCAGGCGTTCTTTTATCGCTCATTCAACGAAAAGCGGATGTCTCATCGTTCGAAGACGAATTATTGAGCGATCAATTCAATTTTTCAAAATTAGTTGGATATAGTGATCCGTCTGTTTTTGAAAAATATCAAAAGTGTTAGATGTCAACTCATTCGAAGGGAAATACCATGTCCATAACAAGCATCGATGAATCCGTAAATTACTTGCTTAAGAATGCAAAGCTGAAGAACCTCGAAACGGTGTGGGACCGTTCCATCCAACAGGGTCCGAGATGTGGTTTCGGAGAGTTGGGAATCTGCTGCCGTAACTGCAACATGGGACCTTGCCGTATTGATCCGTTCGGTGAAGGCGCTCAAAATGGAGTCTGCGGAGCAACGGCGGAAGTCATCGTCGCCAGAAATTTCGGGAGGATGATCGCGGCCGGAGCCGCTGCTCATTCCGACCATGGACGTGATGTCGCAAATGCCCTGCTTTTAGCCGCCAAGCATCCAGGATCCGGCTATTCCATCAAGGACGTTCCTAAATTGAAAAAGATCGCCAATTTTCTGGGTGTCATGGTCGAGAATAAATCGACAACGGAAATTGCCATCGGCGTGGCGCAGAAGGCTCTGCAGATTTTCGGACAACAAGAGGGAGAGATCCCTTTTCTTCAGCTTGCGCCCGAACCCAGGCAGGCCATATGGCGCCGATTGAACATGATCCCTCGCGGCATCGATCGGGAAATTGTCGAAATGATGCATCGCACGACCATGGGAACCGATCAGGACCACCGCAACATCATGCTCCAAGGAAACGTAGTAGCATTATCAGACGGCTGGGGCGGTTCGATGATCGCTACAGAACTGCAGGATATTCTTTTTGGCACTCCTTCTCCTCTTCGCGGCCAGGTCAATTTGGGCGTTCTATCAAAAGAGGACGTCAATATCGTGATCCATGGGCACGAGCCCGTGCTCTCTGAAATGCTTGTCTTGGCTGCGCGTGATAAAGGGCTATTAAAGCTGGCGAATTCGAAAGGTGCGAAAGGGATCAATCTGGTCGGTATTTGTTGCACGGCAAACGAGATCTTGCTGCGTCATGGATTGCCCATTGCCGGCAACGTCCTCCAGCAGGAATTGGCTGTCATCACCGGCGCCGTCGAAGCGATGATCGTTGACGTGCAGTGCATTATGCCGTCATTACCGGAGCTCTGTAAATGCTACCATACCCACTTGATCACCACATCAGCAAAAGGAAGAATCCAAGGGGCCATCCATCATGCATTTTCTGAGGAGAACGCACTTCAGACAGCGAGGGAAATTGTTCAAGAAGCCGTATTGAATTTTTCTAACCGCGGCAGCGTTGACATTCCCAAAGAGAAGATGGATCTCGT
>Ga0315279_10003335_pt1 | contig 22540 bp, 23 predicted proteins | sample YL17G06_20_MG_FD_203694 | JGI IMG/M metagenome (GOLD analysis project Ga0315279, IMG submission 203694) | Sediment microbial communities from Yellowstone Lake, YNP, Wyoming, USA - YL17G06_20 | ecosystem: Environmental > Aquatic > Freshwater > Lake > Sediment | place: USA: Wyoming | collected... | reverse complement strand
AATGAAGGGCTTGGTGATTAATGAAATGAACCGAATTATATCAACGGGTTTCGTCAGCACTGTATATATCAATGGCTGATATTTAGGATCTTAGATTTTTAAACCAGGGGTTTGAGCAACAGCCCGTAAAGACTTGACCCCATTTCCTTTCCACAGATTCATGGTAGACAGTAAGTAGTTGATTTTATTAACGGCAAATTTACCAAAAATGATTATTTCTGCAGACTCAACGGTTGAGCTAAGGGGCACGGCAGTCTTTTGCCGCGTCCCTCTTAGGCGACATGTTAAGCAGCGACTTTCCCCTTACGTCATCTGGAACTGCTACTCAAGGACTTTCGTTCGAGGACGATCTGCCTTGCGAGAAAAAGTTTTACAAGACTTTGATAAGGTACATCTCTCTTATTTGCGAGGGTTTTGAGTTCAACCAGCAAATCTTCTGGGAGACGAATAGAGATGGATTTGAGCGAGGGCTTCAGATTGGGAAATAAACCCCTTTTGAACCGTTTTGAATTAAAATAATCAAGAGGGGAATGAGCAGCCCAAAATTCTCGCTCCTCGTCTTCATTCTTAAAAGTCGGAATTTTTCTTTTGATTTTCTTCATAAAATTTCCTCTCCTTACTGTTGATGTCCCGTGCGGAGATGACTCTGAGTAAGTTGCCCCTCTTCGTAAATATCACCACAAGGATCCGACCTGAATCTGTCTTGCCAAATGCGGCCCATCGCTTTTCAGCAACCGAGTGCCCTGGGTCTTCGAGAACAAGGAGTGGTTTGTTGAAGAATACCTGCTCACACTCCCAGTTCTGGACATTGTGTTTAACGAGGTTCTTATTGCTATTACCTCGGTCCCACTGGAAACCCACAAAACTGCCAAAAACATTTTCCATCAGATATTATTGTATATGGCAGGGATATACATGTCAAGGCTTTTCTGAGGAAAGGAGAGAGAAATGTGATATGCCGACCGCTGCGCATAACCGACTGGCAATGAAGTGCACCGGATTTGCCAGTCCGCGTTGATGCGATTGTTATGGGAGATGTTTCAGATCCTCCATATCCTTAAACCGGCCGCATGCCTGCTTGTTGGTTTTAAGATCCTCAAGCGAAATGAAGTTCACCGGTATGTCATCTATGTCTATTACCTCTCGTCCCAAATAGCATTCTTCAAAGTTTACACCGGAGGCTCCCGTTATTACTTCGATCCTGACGGGGGGAACACCCATTCGGATAATCTTGTCCTTTTCGATGAATAAGTCTTTAATCGCCTCTTTTTCCGGCATACCAAAATCACGAAGCGCCTGGGCCGTCTTTTCGGCATTCACTTCGCTGACCGCGATCCATATATCCATGTCACCAGTGGCCCGCGGATAACCATAATAACCCACAGCATATCCTCCAACCACAAGGTACTTAACGCCGTGTGAGTTCAGCAGTCTCAAGAAATCTTTGAAGTCTGGATGTAGTTCGATCTGTGCCATAAACCATCCTTCGGTTAATCTCGATTGCATTCAAGCGGTCAGCCTTTCCACGGGATAGCCAATATTGTTTCTCTTCCGTAAATTCATCAAGGGAAGAGATAGTAAGTCGTTTTTTATCCAGACGAGGCATCTCAGTATCCATATCTCTTTATTCCTTTCATTTTTCCCATAACATTATTTTTTAAGTTTATTCTATAATTGGTTGAATTATATGTACATGGAAGAAGAGTGTCAAGCTGTTTTTGGCTGAAAACCACAGAATTGAGGGCGTGTTTTCGATTTAATACTTCAAATTTAACTGTTATACGGAAGTTTTATAATTTGGGAGTTTATTATGTTGAGGACCTATGATACGATGACATATACCCACGTCGTTCAGAAGAACGTTCTGGGTGTCCGTAGTTCCTTGGATGTTTAGCAGGACAATCCCCCCTTGGCGTGACTGCCTATCAAAATTAATCCAAAAGCATCAAATCCCAAGTAAATCCCAATGATCGAAATTCAAAGATTCAAAACAAAATCGTTTTGGTCATTTAAAACTGGAATTTCGGATTGGTCAGAAAATCCCCCCCTCACCCTCCCCTCTCCCCCAGTTTGGGGGAGAGGAAAAAGGTGAGGGGGCCATCCAATTTTCATGATTCGTGGGTGACGAACCCGTCATGAAGGATTACGTAGAAAATAGCTTTCAAATCCCCCCCAACCCCCCTTTTCTAAGGGGGGGGATTAGAGATGAGCCAAATAAATATTTTGACATTGCCTCATTTTGGCATTCATTTGGATTTTGGATTTTGACATTTGAAATTTTGTTTTTGATCTAGTCGTATTTTACCTCTTTCAGAAAGAGGCCATGGGCGGGTGCTGTTGGACCTGCCCTCTTTCTATCTTTGGAATAGAGAACCCTCCGAAATTCTTCGGCACTCATCTTACCTTTTCCCACTTCGACTAAAGTCCCAACCATTGCCCTTACCATCTGTTTTAAAAAACCATTGGCTTCGATCTCAAATCGGATGAGACCGTCTCGCCCCTTCTTCCACTCAACCCGGATCACCTTTCGAATCGCAGTTCGAGTTGGAGATCCCACTGATCGAAACGATGAAAAATCATGTTCGCCGATCAGATTTCGAGCCGCCTTTTTCATCTCTTCAAAATCTAACTTCCGGGGAATATGCCATGCATACCCTCGGTGAAAGACCGACCGAAGATTTCGATTTAAAATCCGATATTCATACACCTTGCTCTTTGAGTGCTTTCGGGCATGGAAACCTTCCTCGACCTCTTCTGCCCTCTGGATCAAAATCTCAGGAGGGAGTAGGCTATTGAGTGCCCTTTGTATTGACTGGACATCTATTTTGCTCTTTGTCTTGAAATGGGCCACTTGGCCGAGGGCATGAACCCCTGCATCCGTTCTTCCGGAAGCAACCAAACAAATGGTCTCACCTGTGAGAAGGGCTAATTTTTCTTCAATCGTTCCCTGAATGGTCGAGCCCTTGGGTTGGACCTGCCATCCCTGATAATTCGTTCCATCGTATTCAATGACGAGCTTAATGTTACGCATCACTCCCCTGAAAACGTATAGCGCAAAGCGCACAGAGCATAGCGTTTAGAGGTCATTAGTCATTGGTCATTAGTCATTGGTCATTAGTCATTGGTCATTAGTTATTACTCACCTATCTATTGCCTACTGCCTACTGCCTACTGCCTTCTGCCTACTAATCTTAGGGCCCATCCTGGTTTGATCGAGATGGCGCCTTCTGGGCATACCTCCTGACAGCAGAAACAGCGAATGCACTTCCCATAATCGAAAATTAGGCCTTTCCCCTTCCTATATAGTGCCTTTGGAGGACACGCTCCGACACATTGATCACAATGGTCACACAAATCTTCCTCAAATGTGGGTTTGGAGGTTAGGGCATTTTTAAGGGTCTTTTGCAAAAACATTGGAAGGTTCCAAGCAGGTTCAGAAGGGGGAGGAAATCTGAACCGTGGAATTCTTACCTCTTCCAACCTTTCTCCAACGACATCAATCTCATCCTTTCCTATCCCCTGTTCGAACGCCACCCGGTTTGTTAACAAAGATTTCCTCGAAATACCTAATAGGTCGCAAACGACCTGGTCAAGGCTTAGTGCGTCTTTGCTTGCCAGGATCAAACCCATTTCGACGGGGTCCCCACTTCCAGGGCCATTCCCCTCCATGCCTACAATTCCATCCAGGATGGTGAGTGAAGGTTGGATGATCTGATATAGATCAATCAGCATTTGAGCAAAAACCTTTCGATCTTCTCCTGCCTTAAGATGCCATAGAGCTTTTCTTGGACCGGGGACACACCCGAAAAGATTCTTCACCCCAAGGGTGAGGAGCATCATTCCATGGGTCTTCCATTTTGGAAGGTTGATGACGACATCTGCCTCCAACACTCTCTGATCTATCTCTAATTGTTTAAACAATATCCCTTCCCTTTTCGGAGGAAAGATGGGCTTATTAAACTCCATCAGAGGGCATTTATCTTCATCCGCCACTCTTTTGATCCCAGCCTTCTCAGCAGCTCTCGTTAAACTTCCGATCGCGGGACTATCTCCGATGAAAGGAATTCCCCCTGATTCCCGAACGATCTGAATCATCCCCTTTATGATGGAGGGATGGGTCGTCACTGCCTTCTCCGGAGCTCTCCCATAAAGGAGATTAGGTTTGAGAAGAACGAGATCGCCACTCTTTACGAAGTTTTCAATCCCTCCGATGAGGTCAATGGACTGTCGAAGCCCTTCCAGGACTTCGGCTTCATCATATGTTTGACATCTCACAATTGATACTGTGGATTTCATCGTAATTGCTTTTGGCTGCCTTGCCACCCAAAACATGATAATCCCCCCCTTCCCCCCTTTAGAAAGGGGGGGAAGGGGGGATTTGAAGGTTATTCCCTAATTAATTTTTTATCCTAAATTTTCTTTCCCTGTGAGTTCCTTAATCAAGATTTCGATCACCGCCGTCTTCATGAGAAGCTCTTCGGGTATCCCTTCATAGCCTCCCTCGGGTTGGTATTTCTCCATTGTTCTTTCGAGAATTTTCAATTTTTTGCCCCTGGATCTCACCAAAGCAGCCTTCCCCTTAGCGATAATGCTCCGATAATAATAACTGGCTTGGCAGGCAGGCCCTTGGGCCGCTACATAAGCAATGGGTTCATCCACCTCAAAACAGACAAAACTTCCCCGACGAATATCCGTCATCTTCTCTCCTCTCCTTGAAGAATGGATGTAGATCTTCCCATCCCAATAAACGAAGTTGACAGGCTTGATGACAGGGAATCCCTTTCGATTGACCGTAGCAATCCTTCCAACCGGAGACTGTTCCAGAATGGCTGTGATGGTTTCTCTATTTTTTATTTCCCTCTCTCGGCGACGCATCATTCTCCTCCTCCTTAAAGCGCAGAGCGCATAATGGAATGCGGATTGCGGAATGTAGATTGCGGAGTACGGCAAATCGGATTATTTCTACGTATTCTGCATTCAGTGTGCCCTGATCACTCCCTCCCTAAAAATAGGGACAAGAGGGGTGATGTCAGTTTGGGTGCAATATGGAAGATCATCTCCCAGTCCCAAATCGATCAAGTCTTTACCATGATTGGAAAGGCGAAGGGCTTCGACCAAATGCTCTCTAAATCGCTGGTAAAGGAGCTGGGCAGCACGGGAAGCATCTGTCAGTCCAATGGTTTTCCCCCCTTTTCTTAAGATCACGTCGATCAACATCCCTCCGCACACCGTGTCTTCCAAGGAGAAATTGCCTTCGTCTCCCGATGGAAAGATGAGAAGGTCCTTATTGAGCTCAAAACATCTCTGTGCTGTGGCCCCAATATTAAAAAAACTTCCGACCATTATCTCTCTGCCAGAGGAGACGAGATGAAATGCCTTTGTTCCATTGGTCGTCGTCAAAATCAATCTTCTGCCTTTCACCTTTTCAGCAACATACTCCTTCGGGGAGTTTCCTAAATCAAACCCTTCGATTTTTCGACTTCCCCTCTCACCTCCTAAGAGGGTGGTGCCTCGAGGAAAAGTCTTTGCCATTTGGAAAGCTTCTTCCACTGTACCGACGGGGATGATCTCTATGGTTCCCTGTGACATCGCATGCACAATCACTGAAGTTGCTCTGAGGACATCGATGACAACGACCGCTCGATTCGAAAGGAAGTTGGCGTTTAGAGGAGAGGGGATAAAAAGAGTGTCGATGTGCATAGGGAAAAATTATCACACCTGTCATACGGTTGCAAGTTCTTTGAGGGATCACTGGCAATATAAACCTTTGCACTTGCCCATGGAATACCTGGGCAGAAATTTCCCTGCAGGGGGTTGAAATTTTTCATAGGAGATGTTATTAAAAAAAAATTGTTGTCTCGTAAGATAGGGATGTCACAGATCTCTTTGGGCGAACAGGAAGGTTACAGAACGGGCATGAGAGTATCCTATGCAGCAGTTACTTTACTGTTTCTGCTGCTTTTTTTCGCTTCCTCTGCCATGGCAGTCGTTGAAGAATACACTCCTCCTCCGATGACCGAGGGAATGTTCCCCTGCAGCAATTGCCATGCCTCCATGCCGGTGAATAGAAAAAAGAGAGAATTAAAAGAAGAGCATGCCGACATTAAATTACACCATGCGGAGACGATGAGATGGTGTCTCGATTGCCATGATGCGAAAAATCGAGATAGGCTGCGGCTCTATAACGGAGATTTGATCAACTTTACGGAAAGCTACCGGCTCTGCGGCGAATGCCATGGGCCACAATACAAGGACTGGAAGGCTGGCATTCACGGAAAACGTGTGGGATACTTTTCCGGTTCAGGCAAAAGGATTTATTATCTCTGCGCCAACTGCCACAATCCCCATGACCCGCAATTTAAGCCATTGAAGCCCGAGCCTCCACCTTATCGTCCGGAACAAAATCAGAATGCGAAATCAAAACAATAAACGGTATACGCGAAGAGAGTTTCTCCGTAATCTTTCCCTCACCACCCTGGCAGGCATTTCTCTGCCGATCCTGTCTTCCTGCACAAGGCAGGAGACCGAGGATTTCCTGCAAAAACATTTTCGTGAGATGACGAAGGAGGAGAAGAAACTTTTGATCGCCAAACTGGAAGAAAGGTACTCGCAAAAATATGGAAAGAGATTCGAAATAAGCACACAGGAAGCCCTTCCCCATACCCTCTGGGGTTACGGTCTTGAGCTGTCCCGGTGCATCGGCTGTAGACGATGTGTCTATGCCTGTGTTAAAGAAAACAATAATTCCCGCTATAAACCTCAACTTCAATGGATCAGGGTTCTCAGGCTCAAGCGAGGAAATCTTATCAATCTTGAAAACTCCGAGCATTACTACAATCCTGAGACGGTCCCAGAGAAAGGCTTCATCTATTTGCCTGTTCAGTGCCAGCACTGCGAGAACCCCCCGTGTGTGAAGGTATGCCCTGTCCATGCTACCTGGAAAGAACCAGATGGATTGGTGGTGGTCGATTACAACTGGTGCATCGGTTGCAGGTACTGCATTGCCGCATGTCCTTACAAAGGGAGAGTCTTCAACTGGGCGGAGCCAAATATCCCTTCCGAGGAGGTGAATCCCTCGGTCCACTATCTCGGAAACAGGCCGAGGATGAAGTGTGCTGTTGACAAGTGCACCTTTTGTATTCAGCGTGTGAGAAATGGAAGATACCCAGCCTGTGTGGAAGCCTGTCCAACAGGAACAAGGAAATTTGGAAATCTTCTCGACCCTAACAGCGAAATCAGGTATATCATCGATCGAAAGCGGGTCTTCCGTCTCAAAGAAGATTTAAATACCGAGCCTAAATTCTATTACTTTTTTGAAGCGTAGTGAAACCCAACAGTTGTATAAAATGTTCTTAAAGGCAGCCAGGTGTGCTGGGCGGATTTCCGGGAAGCCGCCATTAGGCGGGAATCTTCGCAAACCTTTACACCTGCCTGCGCGTAGCCGCTTCGGCGAAGGCAGGGCGGAACCTTTGGCCGTTTCGCTGCCTGGTTTCTAAACATTTTCCAAAGGCCACTCCAGGTGACATGGCATGTTACCCATAAAACATAAAGAAAACCCGCTTCGTAAAGGTTGGGAAGCACACCTGACTGTCTTTATAATGCAATACTAAGGGATACCTATGGAAAAGTTCCGGGAAACATTAAAGGAGACATGGCATTTCTACCAGGGGACGCTATCCCTTGTTATTAGAGGGAGCAAAGCCTATTATGCCTGGTGTTTTTTCCTCTTGGCGATTATATGGGTAGGTTTGTTTTTTTACTTGAAGCAGCACGCCCTCGGTTTGGTCGAAACGAGGATGACCGATCAGGTTTCGTGGGGCCTTTACATCGCAAATTTCACCTATCTGGTCGGGATGGCTGCTGCCGCGGTCCTGCTGGTTATCCCATCCTATATCTACTCCTTCAAACCGATCAAAGAGATTGTCGTCCTTGGGGAACTCTTTGCTGCGTCATCCATTGTCATGGCCATCCTCTTTGTCATGGTTGACCTTGGAAGGCTCGACCGGTTCTGGCATATGATTCCATTTATCGGATTAATGAACTTTCCCGAATCGCTTTTGGCCTGGGATGTCCTTGTCCTCAATGGCTATTTGTTCTTGAATCTCCTCATTCCCATCTACCTCTTGGTCAAATTCTATTATCACAAAGAGCCTAACTGGAAATTTATCCTTCCATTTATATTGGCCTCCATCCCGTGGGCGGTGGGCATTCACACCGTGACCGCGTTCCTCTATAACGGCCTTGCAGCCCGTCCTTTTTGGAATGCATCGATTCTTGCCCCGAGATTCTTGGCGAGCGCTTTGTGTTCGGGCCCCGCCATCATGATCATTATCTTTCAGATTATTCGTAAGATATCAGACATCAAGATTGAGGATAGGGCCCTGTTCAAGATTGCCGAGCTGATTGCCTATGCCATGTTTATCAACCTCTTTCTCCTCACTGCGGAAATCTACAAGGAGTATTATTCGAATACCATCCATATCGCTCCTTTGAAATACCTATTCCAAGGTCTCCATGGACACAACCAGCTTGTTCCCTGGATATGGGCAGCCATGGCAATGAACGTGATCGCCTTTTTCCTCTTCCTTGTCCCTCATACACGGAAACGGTTGAGCACCCTTAATCTCGGCTGTTTACTTATTATCGTTGGGGTTTGGATTGAGAAGGGACCAGGTTTCGTCACACCAGGATTTGTCCCGGACCCTCTTGGAGAAATCTACGTTTATGTTCCGAATCTCCTGGAACTCATGGTGTCCTTTGGGATCTGGGCAGTCGGTCTCCTTGTCTTCACCCTCCTGATGAAGGTAGCCATTCCCATTGAGACGGGGAAATTCAGCCACGTCACTTATGTTGAACGTCGTTCCAGGTGGGAGGAAGAAAACCAAGCTTGGAGACAAAGTTCATTCAGAAAATTTTAGATTCATTTTTAAAATACAGCTTTTTTTCTTCAAAAATACATAATTTATAGTATTTACTTCCAAGCCCCCTCCCCGTAAGATTCGTTACATCTATCGAGTTAGCCGTTCATCACCCAATTTATTCTGCAGGAATCGGACGATCCTCCGAATAGTCCGATTTTGACCAAATGGTTCAAAGTATGAAATTTTTTCTCTTTGGATTGGCGGCCGGGTTCATTTTATTCTTCCTCTTCATCGGTTTGGGTTTTGGCTCCAAAACTGGACAACCGATCTCCTTCAACCATAAGAAGCATCTCGAACAGGGGTTGGAATGTAACTCCTGCCACCCCTATTTCAAAACCCAGACTTTTTCCGGAATGCCTGACATAGCCACCTGTCTGGAGTGTCATAAGGAGCCCATTACAAAAAGTCCGGAAGAGGAAAAGATCAGGCAATTTCAAAAAAAAGGGCAAGAAATCCCCTGGGAGCGGATTTACGAAGAACCTGATCATGTCTTCTTCTCCCACCGGCGCCATGTGGTGCTGGGAAAGATGGATTGTCAGAATTGTCATGGAGATATCGGCCAGAGCGAAAGACCTCCAACGAAACCATGGGGAAAGATGACGATGCGTTGGTGTATGAACTGTCATGCTGGGAAAAAAGTGACCAACGACTGTTTGGTATGCCACGTCTGACAATCCGTGGCCGTGTCACGTGTCGCGTGTCCGGAGTCGGAACGACTGTCGTACCGACACACGGAAAACGGACACGGACACGATAAGGTTTTGAGATGAAAGTCAACCGTAGAGATTTGTTAAAGATGGGTGGAGGCGCTGCGGTCGCTATCGCCTTAGGGGGTGGTTTTTGGAAGTGGTCTCAATTCCCTGCCGTTGAAAAGCCCAATGCCTCTGGTGTCGAAAAATGGGTCCCCACGGTCTGCGCTCAATGTATGGGTGGCTGTGGAATACTGATCAGGGTCATCGACGGATGGGCTGTCAATATTACTGGAAATCCCCTCCATCCGGTCAACCGTGGAACCCTCTGCCCAAAGGGCATAGCAGGCCTTCAAGGCCTGTACGATCCCGACCGCATTCGCACTCCTTTGAAGAGGTCAGGTAGGAGAGGCGAAGGTCGATGGCAGGTTATCTCATGGGATGAAGCCCTCTCTGCCCTCACCGAATCGTTGAAAAAACTGAGGCAGAATGGAGAGCCTCATCGTCTGGCAGTTCTCGGAGGGAGGTATCGAGGATTGATGAGGTCCCTCTGGGAGCGCTTCCTGGAGGCCTTTGGATCGCCTAACTACGTCGACAATCAATTCCAATGGGAAGGGACAAGCATCGAAGGCCTTTACCTCACTCAAGGAATCTACTCCCCGCCAGCTTATGACCTCGAAAATGCCCGATACATACTCTCCTTTAGTTCAGACCTTCTCGAATCATACTGGTCTCCTGTCCAGGCACTGAGCGCCTACGGCCAGTTCAGGAGGGGAAAACCCGACCAACGGGGAAAACTGGTTCAGATCGAACCACGCCTCTCTGTAACGGCTATCAAAGCGGATGAATGGATTCCCATTCAGCCTGGAACGGAGGGAATCCTGGCCTTAGGTATCGCCCACATGATCATGAGGGAAGGCCTCTACAATAAGGAGTTCATCACCCATCACACATTCGGATTTGAAAATTGGACAGACGCAAAGGGTAAAGAACACCTCGGCTTCAAGGAGTTCGTGCTTTCAGAATATGAATCCAATCTCGTGGCAAAAAGAACGGGGGTTGCGATCGATACGATCCTTCGGTTAGCCAGGGAGTTTGCGTCAAACCAACCTTCCCTTGCCATCGGCTATCGAGATCGGCCCTTTTACCAAATGGCTGTCTCCGTTCTTAATGGATTAGTTGGAAACATTGATACCTCCGGGGGTATTCTGATCCCAAGAAGCATTCCTTATCAACCCCTTCCTCCTTTTAAAAAAGACGCCCTCTCAAAAAAAGGATATTCGATGGGGAGGATGGATGAAGGGAAGGAAGTACCGATGGCGATCCATCATCCTTACCTCTTCGCCAAGAATGTAATCTCTGGAAAACCCTATAAACCGGAAATCCTATTTCTCTATTACACGAACCCTCTCTTTTCAAATCCCGATCCTGATCTTTTCGCAAAGGCATTCGCCGAGATCCCTATGATCGTCAGCTTCTCCCCTTACCTGGATGATAGCACCCAATATGCAGACCTTGTTCTTCCGGACCACACGCCTTTGGAACGCTGGCAGGACGACCCCCTCTTTTTGAACAATGGCTTCCCCGTTCTCGGAATCCGTCAACCTGCAATCGAGCCTCTTTACCAAACAAAGGCCACAGGAGATGTCCTGATCGCTATTGCAAAATCTCTGGGGGGAGAGCTTCAGAGGGCCTTTCCATGGAATGATTTTAAAGAGGTCATGATTGATGGCCTCAAAGGGGTCTTTGATGCAAGGCGGGGGGACACCTTCGGCCTCCCATTCGATGAGGGCTGGACCCGGCTTTTGGAGAAGGGGGGATGGTGGGCCCCTTCCTATAAGACCTTTGAGGAGTTTTGGAAACAACTTCAAGACAAGGGTGGATGGTGGGATCCCATTTACGATTTTCAAGAATGGACTCGAGTTTTCCAGAGTCCGTCAAAAAAATTTGAATTCTATGCTCAAGGGTTGAAGCAGATTCATTCTGCCTTTTCTTCAAAAGATTTGAAAGATACATCTCTTCTGCCACACTGGGAGGAACCAAAGAAAACGAAGGGGGAGGAGGGTTATCCCTTTCACCTTCATGTATTTAAAACGATGGCGTTGACAGGGAGCAGAAATGCCAATCAGCCTTGGCTCCAATCCATCGCAGGCTCCTATCTATATGAGAGGTGGGAGACCTGGGTAGAAATCAATCCAGAGACGGCGAAAGGCCTTGGAATCTCCGATGGAGACTGGGTTTGGGTCGAATCCCCCGTTGGGAAGATAAAGGTGAAGGCCAAATTATATAAGGGGGCAATGCCAGATGTGGTGAACATTCCTTTCGGAGGGGGACACCGATCAGGGGGTCGCTGGGCTAAAGGTTTGGGTGAAAACCCTTATCGACTCATTCAGGATGATCTCGACCCGTTAACGGGCTATCCAATGAGTGGGTTAACGCGAGTAAGAATATATAAAGCTTAACTATACACAGCGACATTAATCACAACAAAGGACGTCATTCCTGCGAAAGCAGGAATCCAGGAAAACACTGGATTCCGGGTCAAGCCCGGAATGACAAACTGGATAAGATTTATGTCGTCATGTATACAATCATATGAAATTCGAAATCCGAATATCGAAATCCGAAACAAATTCCAAATCCAAATTTTTAAAATAGCAATGTTTTGGATTTCACACTTTGCTCATTTAGGATTATTTCGGATTTCGTGCTTCGAATTTAGGGGGTTCTAGATGCATCGATGGGGAATGGTGATCGATCTGGATAAATGCTCAGGATGCTCGGCTTGTGTCGTGGCCTGTCAGGCGGAAAATAATATCCCAATCATTGGGCCAGAGGAATCTGCAAAGGGCCGCACCATCCACTGGATCGAACTGATCCCCTATATTGAGGGAGAATATCCTCACATCAAAGCCCGACTGCTTCCAAGACCTTGTATGCATTGCGATCATCCACCTTGTACAAAAGTCTGTCCGGTCTATGCCACTTACATCAATGAAGAGGGTTTGGTTGCACAGATCAATCACCGGTGTATCGGCTGCCGGTACTGTACCACGGCCTGTCCCTACACGGTCAAGTATTTTAACTGGTATGAACCCCAGTGGCCGAAGGAGATGAAAGAATCGCTGAATCGGGACGTCTCCATCAGAACAAAAGGGGTGGTGGAAAAATGCACCTTCTGCCATCACCGACTTCTCAAGGCAAGAGAGAGGGCAGATTCCGAAGGGAGGGAACTTCTCCCCGAGGACTATGTCCCTGCATGTGTCCAGGCATGCCCAAGTGGCGCCATGTTCTTTGGTGACCTGAATGATCCCTTCAGCACCGTGTCCAAACTCTCTCGGGAGAGAAGGGCCTTCCGTCTGATGGAAGAATTAGGAACAGAGCCTAAGGTGATCTACCTCTCGGAGGGAATGTGATAGAAGAAAAGAGACTTGGATTGGAAGAGGACGCTATTCTATTCGAGCCGATCAGGAGGACCGGGAGACCTTTTTACTTCACCCTCTCTATTTTGATTGCCGTGATCCTTTGGGCAGCATTGGCCTACAATTATCAGTATCGCCATGGGCTTGGCGTGACCGGACTTGCCAGGCCAATTTTCTGGGGGGTCTATATCACCAACTTCGTCTTTTTCATAGGTATCAGCCATGCGGGAACACTCATCTCGGCCATCCTCCGCCTCGCAAAGGCCGAATGGCGAAGGTCGATTACTCGATCCGCAGAAGTCATCACTGTCCTTGTCCTCTTCTTTGGTGTCGGGAATATCCTAATGGATTTGGGAAGGCCTGACCGGATGTTGAACATCATTAAATATTCTCAATTTCAATCCCCTTTACTCTGGGATGTCTCAAGTATTTCAGTCTACCTCACCGCCAGCTCCATCTATCTCTTTTTACCTCTGATCCCGGATATCGCCCTTCTCAGAGATCATGCCGGGAAATGGCATTGGTTTTACCGGATCTTTGCCCTGGGCTGGAATGGAACAGAGAGACAGCACCGACGCCTGGAGAAGGCGATTGCCTTCATGGCCATTCTTGTCATACCGGTCGCTATCTCTGTCCATACAGTTGTTTCCTTTGTTTTTGCCATGACGATCCAGCCGATGTGGCACAGCGCCATTTTCGGCCCCTATTTTGTTGCCGGTGCCATCTTCTCAGGGATTGCTGCCCTCATTGTGGCAATGAACTTGATCCGGAAGGTCTACCACTTAGAAGATTATCTCAGACCCGTCCACTTTAATAATCTGGGCATCCTCCTCTTGGTGATGACGCTCCTGTGGTTTTATTTCACCTTTACCGAATATATCACTGTCCTCTACGGAGGAGAACCCCTTCACATGACCATCTTTTGGTCTAAGTTCACAGGAAGGTTCGCTCCCTACTTCTGGGGAATGTTCTTATTCTGTTTCGTCATTCCCCTACCCATTCTTGCTTTTAGAAAAACCCGAACCGTGACGGGTACATTAATCGCTTCAATTTCTGTCATTATGGGTATGTGGTTAGAACGTTTTGTGATTGTCGTACCGACATTAACAACCCCGAGGCTTCCCAATGAGACGATCCTCTATTCCCCCACTTGGGTGGAGTGGTCCATTTTGGCTGGCTGCGTCTCTTTTTTCATCCTCCTCTATATGATTTTCACCAAGGTGTTTCCCATTGTCTCCATCTGGGAGGTGAGGGAAGGGAGAGAAAAATCGATGACCGAAGTTCAAGAAAGGATTAAAACCTATCTCCCTGGAATAGGCATCGAGTAACCATCAATGCAAAATGGTCGGTTACCAATGATCAATGATTAATGAAAAAAGAAGATGAGCGGAACATGAGTGATGATAAGAAGTATTATTATTGCTAATTGCTAACTGGCCATTGAACATTTTGCAATGATCTTTTCAATGGAGTTCCTTATGCGGAAAACCACTATCATCGTTGGAGCTGTTATTCTTCTGATCGCCTCATTTGCCTTTGCCCAGGTTCTTCCCGAAGATCCTGCTAAGGGGGCTCGCCTCTTTGTCAGCAAAGGATGTGTGCGGTGCCACGCCCTCAAAGGTGAAGGGGGTAGTATTGGACCCGACTTTGGAAGGGTGGATCTCGGTGATACCCAATTGGATCTGGCCTCAAAACTTTGGAACCATATTCCCTCCATGATTGTGGGAATGGAGAGGGCGAGGATGATCAAACCCAGCCTCACCGGGCAGGAATTTACCGAGATCTCCGCCTATCTCTACTTCTTCAAATTCTTTGATAAGCCTGGAGAACCGACTCAGGGAAGGTTGGTCTTTAACGAAAAACATTGTAGCAACTGTCATCCGCCTTCCGGGAAAGGCAAGGAGGGTGAGCCCGGCCTGGATCAACTTCCACAGAATATCTCGCCGGTCTACCTGAGTGAGATGATTTGGAACCACGGGCCCGTCATGATCGCCCAGATGGTAAAACTTGGAATCAAGTGGCCCACCTTCGAAGGAACGGAGATGATGGACCTCTTGGAGTATATCAAAATAAATGCGAGGGGGCCGAAGGAAGCCGCTTTCATCACCCCGGGAAACCCGAGGGAAGGCAGGCAAGTTTTTATAGCAAAGGGCTGTATTAAATGCCACGCTGTTCGGGGCGAAGGTGGAAAGGGAGGGGAAGATCTTGGTAAGAGAGCAAAGACATTTTACAAAAGCCTCACCCAGATCGCTTCCAGTATGTGGAATAAGGGGCCGACGGTTTTAGCCAATATGGCCCAGACCCAATCCGGTATTCCAAAATTCACACCGAAGGAGATGGCAGATCTCCTCGCCTATCTCTACTTCCTCCATTTTGTCGATGAACCTGGGAATGGGAGCAATGGAAGAAAGATGTTTTCGGAACTGGGATGCTCGAGATGCCATGGTCTGGATGGGAAGGCGGGCGAATGGATGAACATCAGCCTCTCCAAGTACCAGAAGGTTCTCAATCCCATGGAGATCGTCGCTGGCATCTGGAACCATAGCACAGAGATTGAACGGGCGATGAAGGAGCAGGGGATATCGTGGCCAAGATTTAAGAAAGGGGAGATGGCTGATCTTCTCGAGTTTATCCGCACAAAGAAATAGTGGTGGGGCCCCATTTTTGACCCTCGTATGCGTCTCATTCCCCTCCCTTTGTAAAAGGAGGCTGGGAGGGATTTTAACATAGGAGATATTGAATGAAACACATTACCATCTGGCTCGTCATCAGCTTTCTTTGTTTAGGAACAGGTGGCATCTTATACCAACGAATTTCAGAGGCCACAGCAAAAGAAGAGTATATTCTCCCAGGAAACGTAAAGAAGGGATGGGAGGTTTACACAGCGAAAAAGTGTGGTCTCTGCCATTCCATCTGGGGAGAGGGAGGAAAAGGCGGGCCTGATCTCGGAACCCTACCAGAATCTTATGTCAGCCCTTCGCAATTAGCGGTTTTAATATGGAACCATGGACCAGAAATGTGGGGAAAGATGGCCGCAAAAAAAATTCCCCTCCAGAAAATAGCCAAAAAGGAGATGGCCGATCTCTTCGCCTTTCTCTACTTCATCCGGTATATGGATGAGCCGGGAGACCCGAAAAGGGGAAAAATTTTGATGGAATCCAAGGCCTGCATGAAATGTCATACGGTAAAGGAAGGCAGAAAAGAAGATCTTGTCCGCTGGGGAATGTATGTGAATCCCATTCTGTGGGCTCAGATGATGTGGAATCACGCTCCTCAAATGGGAAAAGAGATGGAGAGATCGGGGATCTCAGGAGTTGAATTCAGAGGAAATGAGATGGTCGATCTCATTGCCTACATCCGAAGCCTCCAGGGCAACGTCGAAAAGGTTTACCTGGCTCCCGGAGATCCCAAGTCAGGGGAAAAATTGTTTAACCAGAAAGGGTGTTTTCAATGTCATACCTCCGGAGGGAAGATGGATTTAAGGAGAGAAAAGAATTTTCCAAAAACCTTGGCTCAGTTAGCAGGGACGATGTGGAACCACTCACATAAAATGAACAAGGAGATGGAGCAAAAGGGGATCGTTTACCCTTCCTTCTCTCCTCAAGAAATGGCCGATTTGATCGCATACCTTTTTTCAGTTAGATATTTTGATGAACCAGGGGACCCTACTCGAGGGAAAACCGTCTTTACCATAAAACAATGCATCCTCTGCCACACGAAGGGAGCGAAACGACCAAGCCTGGCAAACTTGAAAGGTCAAATCTCTCCCATCTTTATGGCCCAGGCCATGTGGAATCATGGGCCGGAGATGCTGGAAAGGATGAGGAAAACTAAGATGCCCTGGCAGAAAATCAATGAGAAAGAGATGGTGGATCTGATGGAGTATCTGAACCGAGGAATGCCGTAAATAAGAATTGCAGATAGCAGATCGCAGATTGAAAAGGATTTAAAATCTAAAATCTGAAATTTGAAATTGGAATCTCTTAGGAGAAAGAGATGGTCTCTACAGAATGGTTGAAAAAGACGGAATTATTTGGATCTCTCAGCGAATCTCAGTTGACGATTTTACTTTCACATTCTTCTGCTGAATCTTTCTCTGAGGGAAAAACAATTTTTCGTCAGGGCGAGGAGGCGAATCGGTTATACATCCTGATCGAAGGAGCGGTCGATCTTTCGGTCAAGACCGGGGAGAAGATCGACTTTATGACCTCCAAGATCGAAAAGGAAGGAGCGATTTTCGGAATGCCGTCTCTCATCGAACCTTTCCGCTACAATGTAACCGCAATGTGCCTAAAACCAACTAAAGTTTTAATGATTGAGACCGTTCCGTTGAAGAAAAAGATGGAGGAAGATCCGGAGATGGGGATGGAAATTATGAAGAAATTGGCCTCCATCTATTTCAATCGGCTCAATGAGATGCGCTCAGGAGTTTCTAACCTTCTCAAAATTTTTAAATTTAAGACACCATGAGGCAGACTTTTTCTAATCGTTTTCATGTTCAGATCCCAGACCAGAAATGGTTCGAAGAAAATATCGGGTGTGAGAATGCCTGTCCTGTAAACACCCGAGCTCCTCAATACATTGCAGCCATCGTTAAAGAAGATTACAATCTGGCCTTCGAAATCAACAGGGAAGATAATCTCTTTCCGGCCATCTTGGGCCGAATCTGTGTCCATCCTTGTGAGGAAAAATGCCGAAGAGGACTCCTCATCGACTTGCCCATCTCCATCTGCTCATTAAAGAGAGCCTCCGCTGATTTTAAAACCTCTTTCCTGAAAGCCCCTACGACCTTCGGAAAAAGGGATAAGAAGGTTGCGATCATCGGTGCCGGCCCTTCCGGACTCTCCGCCGCCAATGATCTTGCAAGGATGGGATATTCCGTGACGATCTATGAAACATTTCTGGTCCCCGGGGGCATGCTCAATGTCGGAATCCCCCGATACCGCCTTCCTAGGGAAGTGGTGAGTCAGGCAATTGAAGAGGTGGAGCGATTGGGAGTGAAGATCCTAATGGGAACGCCCGTCGGAAAAGAGCTAAATTTAGAACACTTGCAAAAAGAGTTTGACGCGGTCTATATTGCAGCCGGAGCCCATAAGGCCGAGGAATTGGGGATCTCTGGAGAAGAATTGCAAGGTGTGATCCACGGCGTAACTTTTATGCGAATGGTGAATCTGGGGGAAAAGTTAGAGCTCGGCCAGAGAGTGGCTGTGGTCGGGGGCGGGAATACAGCGATGGACACGGCACGTTCCTCCCTCCGACTGGGGGCGAAGGAGGTCTTCATCTTCTACCGGAGGACAAAAGAAGAGATGCCGGTAGATGCTCGAGAACTGGAACAAGTAGAAGAGGAAGGAATCAAGATCCATTACCTTACCTCCCCTATTCAGGTCCTCTCCGGGGATGGAATAAAAGTGTCGGGCCTCAGGTGTATCAGGAATCGATTGGGCGAACCTGAAAAGGATGGCCGCAGAAGGCCGATTCCCGTCGAGGGATCTGAATTTCAGATCGATATCGATCTCTTGATCCCGGCAGTGAGCCAATCACCGGATATCTCCTTTCTTCCTGAAGAGATCGGTCTTGAAATTTCCAGATGGGACCGTCTTGCGGTCAATCCAGAAAGCTTTGGAACCAATGTCCGCGGTATCTTTGCCGGCGGAGACTTCATCACGGGCCCGAGGGATGTGGTCAGAGTGATCGCCGATGGAAGGAAGGCAGCTCTTTCCATCCACTCTTATCTCAGTGGAGAGAAGATCGAAAAGAGCCCAGCTTATTTCACGATTGTTCCAGAGGTTAAGGTCGATCCCGATTTGGAAAAGATACCCCGACAAAGAATCAATACCCTGCCCGTTCAGGAACGGAAATCCATCGATAAGGAAGTGGAATTGGGCTTTTCAAAGGAAAGGGCGGGAAAAGAGGCCATCCGATGCCTTCAATGTCACATCTTCACCATATTCGATCGGACCAAATGTATCCTTTGTGGCGGCTGTGTGGATATCTGTCCAAAATACTGCTTCCGAATGGCAAAACTCGATGAGATCGAAGGGGATGAGAGACTTCCAGAACTACTCAAATCCCTTTATGGAGTCCCCATGGAAGAAGCTCAGAAACGCAACCTCGCCACAGCCATGATAAAAGATGAATCCCGCTGCATTCAGTGCGGTCTCTGTGCCAAAAGATGTCCAACGGGTGCGATTACAATGGAGATGTATCACCGGGAATCAACTCTTTATAGAGAAGAAGGAAGATGAAAAAAGGAATCCTCCAACATCTGTTAGATTCGGCAGTGTGGCGTTCCATCTTCAGAACCGGAATACCGGATACCGATCTGAAACGGTCCATGGTGATCTATCACAACTTCTTTCTCCATATTTTCCCGGCGAAGATAAAACGGCACGGCCTCCGTTTCTCCTACACCTTCTGTCTCGGAGGGATCTCCTGCCTCCTCTTTATCATCCTCACCGTCACCGGTATTCTTCTCATGTTTCACTATACACCATCCATCGAAAGGGCTTACTTCGATATGCAAGCCCTTGCACTTATTTTCAATGGTAAGATTTTACGAAACTTGCATCGGTGGTCTGCTCACGGGATGGTGGCTACAGTCTTCCTCCACATGGTCAGGGTATTCTACACTCGTTCCTACCGGCCTCCTCGTGAGTTCAATTGGGTGCTTGGAGTTGTCCTTTTCATCCTCACCCTGGCTCTGAGTTACACAGGATACCTTCTTCCCTGGGATCAACTGGCTTATTGGGGAATTACCGTAGGGACCACCATCATGAGCTATACGCCCTTCATTGGAAACAACGTCCGTTATTTCCTTCTGGGAGCGGATGAGGTAGGCCACGAGGCTTTGCTTCGTTTCTACGTGGTACATTGTGTTGAGCTCCCTTTTATCCTGGGTGTTCTGATGGCCGTCCATTTCTGGAGGGTGAGAAAAGACGGAGGAATATCAGGACCCCTTTGATGATAGTTCGGAGTGACGAGTTCGGAGTCAAACATTCCGCATTCCGCATTAAATGATGAGGCGACGATGACTACTAAAGATAGCGATAAGGTTTTCATCAAAGACCCCAATAAGACCTATGGTATCATGGAGATTGTGGACGGAACTTCACCGATGGTGGAGAAGGCTCCAGAAGACACGGTGGAGACCTTTCCGCATTATATTATCCTTTTGACGATCTGCTCTTTAGCCGTTACCTTTGTTCTGTTGATCGTCTCCCTCTTCTTCGGCGCTCCGTTGGAAGATCTGGCGAATCCCCTTGTTACACCCAACCCCGGCAAGGCACCCTGGTATTTTACGGGGATTCAGGAGTTAATCCATTACACGAATAAACCGGTCATCCCTGCGATCATCATCCCTGTTCTCATTTTCATCTGGCTTTTCTTGATCCCCTATATCGACAGAAAACCTCAGACACGGCTCAGTTCACTTTTTAACCGGATCTTCATCGGCGGTGAGAAACGCAGAATACTAATCACATTATTCACTATATTCATTTTCGGAGCCTTGATATTCACCATGATCGGCTCTCTCTTCCGAGGACCAAACTGGAGCTTTGTCCTTCCATGGAAATAATTCCACCTCTTCCTTCCCCCTCGATGGGGGAAGAAGTTAATTTCCCCTCCCCTTTGATGGGGGAGGGTATGGGTGGGGGTGAACAGAAAATAACATGGATTCAAATTCAACCACCGATAAGAAGCCGATCTCACGAAGAAGATTGATGGTCTATGCCTGGATTGGGGCGGCGGCTATTGTGCTTGGGGAATTGATCGGTGGCACTTTTGCCTTTCTCTGGCCAAGACGAAAGGGGCCCAAAGTTGAAACGGTTTTCATCGCTGGCAAAGTAACCGATTTTAAGGTGGATGAGGTCATCCCCTTTCGTAAAGAACGAACCTTCGTTCTGAGAACGGAGGGAGGGGTTTTAGCAATTTCATCCATCTGCACTCATCTCCATTGCATCGTTAATTGGAATGAGGTGCTCAAAAAGTTCGAGTGTCCTTGCCACGGTGCCAAATTCAATCAGAATGGAGAGGTTCTTGAGGGACCACCTCCTCGACCTTTAGATCTTTACAAACTCCAAATTGTTGCGGGAAACCTGGTAATTGATAGGGCCAGTCCAATCGAAAGGAGCAAGTTTGACCCTTCCCAGTTGGTGAAGGGTTAAAGAGACTCATGGACAAAAAGATTTTCACAGCTTTGGTATTAACAGTAGCTATTGCCGTCTTTCTATCTGTTTATTGGCTATTGGAACCTCATCGAGTGAAGGTGGAGGCCGAAAAAATGAGATTGGAGGCCGCTAAAAAGGGGAAGGCCCTCTACATGACTCACTGTGCCCGATGCCATGGAGAGACAGGAGGCGCCCGAAAAGGGATCAGGGCCATCCATTCGAAGAACTACCTTGAAAATATGAATGATACCATCCTTTATAAAATCATCGAGCGGGGAATCCCGCGAACGGGGATGGTTGCCCTTGGAGATAAAGAGGGAGGTCCACTAAATCCTGAACAGATTGATCAGTTGGTAGCCTTTATTCGAAGCTGGGAAAAGACAGCACCCACATTACCCGAGGAAGTCTCACCCAAGGAGGGGCCTGTTTTTATCCAGGAGGAAGTCGCCTATGTTGGGTCTGAGTCTTGCATCGGATGCCATGAAGGCCTCAACAAGAAACATATTGAAATCTTGAAAAAGTCACCCATGGCAACCAAAGCCTTTTCCCTCATCCAGAGCGAAAAGGATAAGACAAAATGTATCTCTTGTCATGCGACTGGATTCGACCCAGAAAAGAAAACCTATAAAGAGAAGAATGTAGGATGTGAAGCTTGCCATGGGCCTGGAGAGAAGTATCAGGAGATGATGATGGGAGCCAATGCTCTTGAGGGTGGGAAGATAGCGAGAGAGAATGGGCTGAAATCTTGTACTCGATGCCATAAGGCCCATATCGGAAAGGAAGAGCATATTCTTCTGGCAAGAAAAGGGGCACTTGCCTATCCATAAAATAATTCTTGATTTATCGTAAAATTTAATGCTATTTAAGACGAAAGTCATTCAAGGGGGGTGAACGGATAAATCCGTTTACCCCCTTTTTATTAAAAGCAGGAGGGAGGTGGAGGGGAGTTAAGAGTTAAGAGTTGAAAGTTAAAAAGTTTGAGATTTCATCCAAATTAATGAAAGGAGGATAGATTTGATGAAAAAAGTTTTATGTGTATCTTTCATTCTGTTTGCTTTCTTGGTAGTGTCACAAGCTTACACAACCCCCGCCAAAATGGCGCCTGGGCTATCGAAAGACCCAATGACCGGTAAAGCCTATGCAGGTTCCGAGAAATGCAAGACCTGCCACAAAGCCAAATACGATTCCTGGAAAAATACAATTCACGCCTGGATGGTGTTGGGATAGAAATACGGCGCGCGCAGTTTTAAGTGGAGAGTTACCAATTCATGCACCCTTTCGGTATGTGCAATGGGTTCCTAATTCCACCATGACCCACGTTTCCGCAAGCCCCCCTTTTC
>Ga0315279_10003334_pt1 | contig 22544 bp, 12 predicted proteins | sample YL17G06_20_MG_FD_203694 | JGI IMG/M metagenome (GOLD analysis project Ga0315279, IMG submission 203694) | Sediment microbial communities from Yellowstone Lake, YNP, Wyoming, USA - YL17G06_20 | ecosystem: Environmental > Aquatic > Freshwater > Lake > Sediment | place: USA: Wyoming | collected... | reverse complement strand
CGCACCAACTCGACGTACAGGCGCGCGGTGCGGGCACCGTTTTCGAGATCGGGCCGGTAGCGCCCGTTGACCAGTGGCCGCGCCACCTCGAGCACGCGGTAGTTGCCCGTGTCGGCAATGAGCGTCGTCTCCCACTCCGCCCTCACCGTGCTGCCGGCTTGGATCAGCCCCTCCGGGTCGAAGACATCGGCGAGCGTGACCGACTGCTGGTAGTAATAGCGCTGCGCGTCCGACGGGTCGAGCAGTCGGGCCTGCTCGGCGGTCATCCCGCCTCGGTCGGCCGCTGGGTCGTCGTTGGGGTAGCGCCACACCACCTGGCCGGCGCCGTCGAGCTCCACCACCGAGCCGGCGCCCGAGTCCACGACCAGCAGATTGCCGCTGGGCAGGGTGCGCACGCGCGCCGGCCGGTTCAGCGTATCAAACGTCATGTCCGCGTACGAGTAGTTGATCGGGATGCCGCCCAGTCCGGGGGTCGTCTCCGGCCGCACGTGCCACGCTGCGTCCTGCACCGTCAGCGCGCGCCCGCCGGCATCGGCGGCCAGCAGGCGGTCGGTATCGGCGATCACCGTCTCGGGGCTCTCCAGGCCGGCAACCCCGCCGACGCCTGCGACGCTGCCCGACCACACGATGCCTTCGTCGGCGACGGCGAGGCTGCACGCCGCAGCCGCAGGGACGCCGGTGGCCAGAACCTGTACGAATTCGGGACGCGCCGGGAACGCCCACAGCGGGTACGGGGCATCCGTGGTGGCCTCGGGTGCCGCTGGAAAGCCGAGCAGAAGATACCGCTGCATCCCGTTATCGTATGCGACCACCATCACCGTGTCACCGGCCACCACCGGCGAGCTGACTAATCCCCATCCGTCGGGCGCCAGGTACATCCACCGCACCATGGGCGCGACATCCATCACCTGTTCCTGCAGCGCCCCGGCGCTGAAGTAGCGCACGCGCACCTGTTGTGGCACATAGCGGCCCTGCGCCGCGTCCCACACCGGGCAGGCAAGGTCGCCGAACACACCGGGGCCGAGGCGGATGATGTTGTTCTGCGTATCGACCCGCCAGTTGGCCTGGCCGCCGGACACCTGGGGGATGGCGTAGCGGGGCGAGGTGTCGGTCAGACTCGTGGAAATCCACACCGCGGCGCCGGCGCGCCCGGGCGGCACCACCTGGTTGGGGTCGGCGCTGAACGGCGGCGAGTTGAGCCCGTCGTTCGGCGGGGCGCTCGCATCTATGTCATTCGGGAACACGGGACTGGCGGTGCCCGGGTTGACCAGCTCCGGCGACGCCTTGACGTCGAGCGCATACATGGCCCCGGACGGGACGATGGACTGGTTGCTCTGGCCGCCCAGATCGCGGAAGAACTGGTAGTTGGACACCGCAAACAGCGTGTCCCCGGCATAGGCCGGGGTAAAGGAGAAGCTGGAGAAGTAGTAGCCGCCAGGCCCCGGCGCTTGCCCGCGGTAGCGGTCGCCGATGAACCGCCACTGCAAATCACCTACGTGCGGCGCAGCCAGCGAGTAGCTGGCGAGCTGCCCTTCGCTCGAGGGGCTGGGGTCGGCGTTGACCGCGTCGCTGCCGACATAGACCCTATCGCCGCCGACGCACGGGGTCGCGTGCCCGCCCTCGTTGACGAACCCGCTGACCGAGGCGGTGCGCGAGCCGACGCCGTTGAGCAGGCCGTTGAGCGCGGTTGGCGTGCCGGGCGTGAGGCTCAGGGGGCGCAGGTCGCGCCAGTTGCCCTGGGTGTCGCGATACCTGATCCAGATGTCGCCGAAGCCCAGCGGATACTTGTTGTCCAACGCCGGCCCCCAGCCGAACATCGACCAGTTGGTGAAGGTGATGGAAATCTGGCCTCCGCTGACGCTGCGCACGTAGTTGAGCGGCTGGGCCGGATCACCGCCCGGGTGCGCCGGATCGCTCATGTGCGGCGGCACCTGGATCCATAGGCCCCCGGGGTTGCCGTAGGCGTTGGGAAAATAGACCTGCACGGTCTGGTCCGCCGAGATGTCGTCCACGGTGCCGCTGGCGTTCAGGTCCGCCACCCATGTTTGATCCCACCCCGGCGCCGGGACGCGCACCATGAGCGGAGTGACGTACAGCCACCCGACTGCCGAAGGCCCCGGCCGGGGCAGGCTGTTGCCCGTCATCACCGCCGCCTCGACCGGCTGCGCCGCGGCCGGCTGCCAGAAGGCGTCGTACGCGCCGATCTGCGCCACGGCCGGGGAGTTGTAGAAGCTCGCGGCCCGTCCCGCGCGGGTTATCTCGAGGCTGGCCGCCGGCCATTCGAAGATATCCGGGGCGACCGCCGGCCTCGGCCCCGCCGCGTCGTAGATGTTGAGGTGCGCGTCGCGATTGGGGGCCTCGAGCGTGCCGCTGTCGGTGGTCAACAGCGCCAAGAAGCTATCCACCGCCACCGGTCCACAGCTCACTAGACCGTTGTTGTCCTGGGGATCCGGGCGCGCGTAGTGCTTGACCGTGGCCGACCATACCGGCAGGACATTGGGGTAGGCCGGGTCGTTCACGATCCCGTCGGCATCCGTGGCGTCCGCCAGGTAAGCGTGGAGCGAGCAGTCCTGCTCGTCCGCGGTCTTGACCGCCACCGCCACCAGCCGCCGTGGACGGGCGCCGTCGTAGGTGGTGATGATGGCGGGCGCGCCCACGACCTGGCGCGCCGGTTCCGGCGTGCGCGGGTTCGCATCATTGGGGTCTTGCGAGGGAACCGTCACTCTCCACAGCAGATCGCGCCCGGCGCCCACCGCATAGTCTATCTCGCCGTCGTCGCTCTTGATCTCGGGGGAGCCGCCGATGGCCCCCGGGACGTTCGGGGTATCGCGCAGGTCGCGATCCAGGTGGGGCCTGGTGTCCCACGCACCGAGGATGCCGCTCGCTGAGCCCGCGAAGGCCAGGCCGCGCCCCACGCTCACCGGCCCCCCGAGCGCGCCCGACAGGGTCTCGACGTCCCCCCAGGCCAGTAGGGGCGGGGTCGGCAGCGAACCGGGATACTCGCCCCGGGAGCGGACGCGGCCGTGCGCCCCGGACCAATCCATCCACCACTGAATCATGTTGTACGCCAGCTTCATCTCCGGCAGCGCCCACTGCGGCAGCTCAGTGCCGGTCAGAGGGACGGGAGAAGCAGCCGCCAAGTTCGCGTACCAGTCGCTGATGGCCGCGGCCACGCCGCAGGCGGTCAACACGATACAGCCGTCGCCGTAACGCCCGGCCGCGATGATCGGATAGTCCGCGCCCGTGGCCGTGTCGTAGTCGCCCACCACTTCCTGGGGTATGGTTACGCTGGCGACCGCCAGATTTGGGTTGTTGACGCCGCCGACGATGCCGTCCAAGGGGCTGAGGCCCGCCGGATCCACGCTGTATGCATACTGCTGGCCGAGCCACTGCAGCTCGTCGTTGCTGAGCGCGTAGCGGCTGCGCAGTAAGGGATGGTTGGGATCGATGGCCACCCTTGGAGCCCTGGTCACGGTGCGGATACGAGTGCCGAACTGCACCGGCGGACGCAGGAAGAAACCGCCGAGCTGCGGATTGTCGCCCGGGTTGGGGTGATCCGGCTGATTGTCCACCCACAGCAGTCCGCCCTCGTCCACCCAGCGCTCGAGGGCCTGCTGCTGCTCGGCCGTCAGACCGGCCCCCGTCCGCATCACCGGCAGCAGCAGCAAGTCGAAGTTCTCGAGCAGGGACAGGTCGAGGGGCGTGACGCCCATGTTGATAGCCCAGTAGGCGGGCTGGCTCTTGTCCAGGCCGGGGATGGCGAGCGGATTGATGATCTCCCATCCCGGCGGCCGCGGCGGAGAGAACTTGAAGCCCTGCCCGGCGAGGGGGATGTAGACCGCATCCGACGACAGCAGGTGCAGGACGTAGGGGCTGGGCAAAGTCGCGTAGTTGGAGGGTACCAGGATGCCGGCGCGGATGACGCGGCGCTCCTGGACATAGCTATCGCGGTCGCGCCCCGAATACAAGGGTTGTGCCAGAGACAGAGCGCAGCCTATTGCTGCGGCCGTCGCCAGGATGATGGTTGATCGTCGCGATCGCATGTTCCGAATCTCAATTCCGCCGCTGATTAGAGCCTATCCTAAAATCCTCACACGGTATCGAGAATGTCATTCTGAGGCGAAGCCGAAGAATCCCCTACGTTCATGCAACCCCGATAGGGGACCCTTCGCTTGCGCTCAGGGTGACAGCTAACCTTGTTTAGGATAGGCTCTAACGCGGATAGACGCGGATGTTTTCTTTATGGATGCTTCAGTAATCTGCGTTCATCGACGTTCATCCGCGGCCAGTCCTCTGAATCAGATCCGCTCCCCCCAGGCGATCATGGCGGGGCTGACCGGCAGCTTGGGCAGCCGCGGCCGGCTGCCGGGCTGGCCGGCGACGAGCGGCGCGCGCAGGGCCGTATCGTACACATAGCTGATGCCGTATGAGCTCCCGCTGAGCCAGCCGGCATTGGAGCCGCGCCACTTGGCCACCCAGTCGTTGACATCGGCAAGGGGCGCGGTGCGATTCTCGGAGATGGCGCCGAAAATGGTGATCTGCGTATCGATCGGCTCGCCGGGCAGGGGTTCCGGCGGCGCGGCGGGGTCGTAAGCCGGGGCGCCGCCCGTGGGCTCCGGGGCGGTGACATAGGGCCCGGGGATGACATACCAGCTCCCGTGCTCGGCATACACGGCGGCGTCTATCTCGACATCAATGCGGAAACGGATGCTGTCTGCTGCAACCCAGTAGAACCGCGGACTGCCCGAGGTCACCTGGAAGCGGATCACCTGCGAGCCGACCGCGGTCGGCGGGAACGTAACGCGCTTCACAGCTCCGTAAAGCACGTTGGGGATGGACTCCTCAATGGGATAAATGGCGTTGGTCTCGTTGTTGTGCGGATTGGCGGCGACCACCGGCGGCGGAGCGAAGAGCCAGTATTTTGTGCGGTAATCCACGCTGCCGTCATTATACACGGGAAGTGGCCCGCTATCCCAGTTGTAGGGAACGCCGTTGATCAGCAGTTGCATGATGGCGGCCCCGGCGTGGCCGAGCGGCAGCCAGATGTTGGGCTGCCCGGTGTGCGTGAAGTACATACCGATGGGTCGCGCGCTCGCGCTGGTTGGGCACAGGACGTCCAGCGGCTGGCCCGGTCGGACCTCGTAGTAGGGGGTGCCTTCGACCGACACCTCGGGGGTGGGCTGGAGCGCCTGCGACATGCCCAGCGTATTCAGCACCACCGAGTCGCACGCCAGCAGGGCGAGCTTGGAGTCACTTTGTGCAGTCGTCGGCACACCCGTGTCGGGATCCGTGATCGCCGCCGTTACCGGGCCCATCAGGTTGCCCTCGATGAAGATGTTGCCGCCGGAGACGATGGTGAGGTGGTAGTTGCGGTTGGTGTCATTCAGCGGCGTCCACGTGTCCTTCAGCGGGTCGTTGGGGAAGCGGTACGGCTGCGGATTGTCGTAGTAGCGGCCGGGGGCGCCGCGCTGCGGCGGCAGCACGCCCTTGACCGCGACATCGCCCGCCGCATAGATGACGCCGTTCTCCGGGAACGGCATATCGAGCGGCCCGCGTCCGATCGGCAGCCCCTGGCGGTTCCTGAACTGGCCGGTCCCCTGGCGCCAGGTCAGGCGCAGCTTCGGCGGCGGCGAGCCTCCCGCGCCGCCGGGGTCCAGCTCTATGACCACGGCATCGGGCGCATACGTGCCGCTGGCCGCTATCCACTCCGACCGCATCCGCTCGTAGTCGTGGTTGTATTTGATGTGCTCGGGGTTGTTGATGTACAGCCCCTTGCCGTAGCCGAACCAGCCGGTGTTGACCTGGCGACCTGCGGGGACGCCGTAATCCCCCTCGCCCGCGATCCACGTCCCCGAATCGCGCGTCAGGGCGAGGTAGCGCGCCGGATCAAGCGTCGGCGGGTCAATGTAGCGCACCCAGCGGGGGTAGCGCTTCCCTCCCTCCGTAACCTCTCGCTGCAGTCCGTCGCGGTAGAAGCCTCCCAGCGTCGTGAAACTCGCGCTGTCGCTGGGCAGCACGGCCTGTGGCGCCCCGCTGTCCACGGACACCAGCACCTGCGAAAGGGGGCCGTTCCACAACCACTTCGTCCCGTCCCAGGCCGCCGCAGGCACCATGTAATTGCTAATGTCGCCGGCGACCGCGATGTTGTCCCCGCGGGCGGATGACATGTTCACCTGCACGTCGCCGTGCCAGTGCAAGTCCGTGTTGACGCGGATGGGCCCGTCGAACACCGTCTTGTAGAGCTGCCACGGCCAGGTCCGGTTGGGCCACCCGAGCTCTGGATTCTCGTAGAGGTACATGCGCGCGTTGGCGCCGAGCGACGCGGGCAGCGGGCTCTTCTCGCCGTTGGCGACAAAGCGGACGTAGTCGGTGACGAGAATCGGCTTATAGGCGACCATGCGCCGCCGCAGGAACGGGTTGTCCTTGAGCGTGGCCACGCTCTCGAGCTTGATGAAGCGTGAGTAGGGGTCGCCCGGCTGCGGATCATAGGTCACGGTGAGCTGAAACTTGCCGTCGCCGTAATCGAAGGTCGCCGGCGGCTCTGGCCGCCAGTCCGCGCCGTCGGGGCCGTGGACGAGGTTGTAGTCGGCGTAGCGCAGGCCGGCCTCGGCGATTTCCTGCAGGGCAATGGTCAAGGACTGGCGCTGCGCCTGGCGCAACTGGGCGGCGATGACGGCGATGAACAGCGCCGCCAGCACGGCCACCACCAGCATGACCAGCACCGCCATGATCAGGGCCTGGCCGGATTGGCTATTCAGTTTTCCCATTCGATTGGACATATCTCGTGCACTCACCCGCGAGCCATCGTCCGCCCGCCTCCCCGACCGTAGGGGCCGGGTTCCACCCCGGCCCGCATCCGGGGACGGGACGATCAGGAGATCGTCCCCTACACCGCGACGCGCCGTCCGCCTCACCGCGGCACGTTCTTCAATTTCACCTTGGCGACGAGGGTCGCGTCCTGCCGTGAGGCCTGCGGCGTACGCGCCGCGATGTCTCGTTTGCTCACCGTCAGGCTGATGTTGATGATCGCCTTGGTCTCATAGGAGGCGACCACGAGCTGCTCCTCGGGATTGTTGCGGTAGCGGTAGCGCACGCGGACGATGTCGTTGATCCCGGGATACTCACCCGGCGTGGAATCAAAGATAATCCGGATGCCGTCCACCGCGTAGCGGCCGGCGCCGATATCGGCCTCACTTGCGGGCATCGGGTCACGCTGAGTGTAATAGGTGACCTCGCCGGTGGGGCTCTCGACCCATACGGTGGTCGATCCGCGCACGATCCGCGCCGAGCCCGGATTCAGGTCATCCACAGCTTTGACCGACGGCAAGTCGTATCTGTACGCGTCTGTGGGGTCCGCCACCGCCACGTCCGCCGCCGGGAAGTCGAAGCGCACCTCCCCGCGGTCGTAGTCGAGGCCGAAGGCGAACTCCGCCTGGAGGGGATCGGAGACGACGCGCGTGGGGTAAGTGCCGGTGTCATAGACGGCGGTGTCCGTCAGCGGGTCGGGATTAGCCGGATCGGCTGGACGGTAAACCCACACATGCCCGGTGTCCGTCCGGGTGTGGGTGTAGTAAGCCAGGACGCGCGGGCTGCCTTGATAGACCTTGACTTGCCCCTTGGACACGAACGCGGGCGGCGAAGCTGCGGGGTTCCACTGTGCGAAACCGACCCACAGCGGGTAGCGCGCGCGATAGCGGCTGTAGTCGCGCGGGAAAGCGGTCGTCCACGGCACCAGCGCTTCGTCGGTTACCGGCTCCGGGGCGAAAGACGCGGTCGGCACGTCGTAGTCCACGTTGTCGGGCGTCAAGCCGACCGCGCGCTCGATGTACCAGCGGTCGCGCTCAGCCTGGCTCGCATACAGAGTGACTGCCTCCAGCCACGGATAGCCGGGCTGGGAGGTTGGCCACGTGCCATTGTAGACATGGCCGTCGCGGTACCAGAAGGTTGCCCTGGTGAGCGCCTCCCCGGAGTCGTTCCATTCGTCCGTGAGCTCACTGCGCTCACCCGGATCTGGGATCTCTGTCCGCGCCAGGTAGTAGGGGTTGATCGGATTGGCGCCCGGCAGGTGGAAGGGCGCATAGGCGTAGCGCGGATCGCGCAGCGCCGCCCAGTAACGAACCCCCGCTGCCTGCGGCTCGATGGGGGCCGCTCCTTGCGGCGGACTGACCGGCGCCAGGAAAGCGATAAACCTCCCGTCCACGGGGGGATCGAACACAAACATCGCTTCCGCCAGCTCGCGCGTCATGGCGTCCATCGCCAGGCGCGCCGCGGACAGCGCGTCGGCGCGCGCGATGCCCTTTTCCATGAAGGCGAGGCCGGCCAGGATCGGGTAGCCCACCAGCAGCAGCAGCAAGATGATGAGACCGATGGTGACCAGGATCTCGATCAGGGTGAAGCCGCCTCCGCCCCCGTGGAGGCTGCGGCGGACAAGGCCGGCCTTATTGTTGCGCGTCATTTCCATCTTCGTAGGGGTCGGGTTCCACCCCGACCCGTATCCATTCCGTCCGTACGGGTCGGGTTCCACCCCGACCCGTCTTCACGGCAATCCCAAGAACGCCGCGAATGGATAATCCTCAACTTCGACGACCAGTCCTTTGCGCACAGGATTGGCTACCACATACTCGCAGATGCCTGGCAGGTCTTCCGATTTGCGAACTATGTGATCATAGCAATACCGCTGCCACAATTGGTCTGAGCAACCGCACGCCCGAGCAGTGCGAGCCACAAATGACTTGAACCTCCTGGCGAAGGACGGGATCGAAGCCGAGCCATCGGGCGGCCAACATACCAGGTGAACATGGTCGGGCATGATGCAGTACGCCAGAACTCCGACTCCGCTCAATGCCTGCAGCGTCAGGAGCGTGTTTGCCGCCTCGGCCGCCAGTTGGCGATTCTCAAATGGCCGCGTTCCTTCGCGCGCCCGAATGGTCAGAGAATAAGCCCAGCCAGGCTCGCCATAATCATGCCCAAGTAGGCGCAGCCTCTTGCGTTTTGGATATTCCTGCTCAGGCAGTTCCGTTGCCATTGTTCGATTCTGCGGGTCGGTCAGGAGACCGACCCATACATTTTGGGATTACGGCCGGCGCAGGAAGCTGTCCACCGCCACATGTTGCCACCTCTCGGGCGACAGCTCCCCGTTGACGGCCGTGGTCGTGCCGCGTCCGGCCCACAGGACGCGCGCGCGCATGCTCGCGCCCTGAATGCGGATGTCGCCCCACGCCGGCTGGTGGTCGAGCTTCACCAGCGCGCCTCCGTCCACTGGCGCGATCTGGTGCAGCTCCCCCACCACCGGCACCGGGTTAGTGTCGGCGGGCGCGTCGGCGTACATATAGTAACTCGCGACCACGTTCTTGGCCAGCTCGGAGCGCCCAAAGTCAACTTCGTTAGTCCCCTCGCTCCACACCGCTGAACGGTACCCCGGCGTGCCGCCGGTCATGACCGCATAGTGGGAGGCGGCTTTAATGGGCTGCACCGTCCAGTCCATCTCGCCGCGGTAGTAAACGCGATAGGTATGCCCCGCCTGGGCCGGGCCAGACAGCGTGACGATGCCGCCGTTGTAGTCCACAGCGACATTAGCCGCCGGCAGGCGCGAGCCGGTCTCGGTGTCGATGATGATGACCATGGCGTTGTTGCCGGGGACAGAGACAGGGACAAGGCGGTTGGGGGCGACCGGTTGGCGGGGCGGGTTAGTGTAGGTGGGTGACTTGACCGGCGAGATGGAGAGCTTGATCTGCATCCCGGCGTCGGGGACGCGCTCCTCCAGCAGGATCTGCCAGTCGCGGACGCGGTAGTCCACGTTGACCGTGCGGCCGGCATCGGTGGGGTAGAACAGCACGTGGGCGGCGGGATCGGCGATACCGCCGTCGAGCGCGAAGTGTCCGGGCCCCGCGGGCGAGCCACCACTGTCGAAAATGAAAGCCTGGTTGACCCGCTCGCTCAAGGGCACCACGCCCTGGAAGCCGCCCGGCGAGCCGGCGCCCCCCCACAGGGGTATGGGGCCCTGGCCCAGCGGGCCGGTGGGCGTGCTGTCATATCCCGCGGGCACGGATACTATCTGCGCCGTGACCCAGGTGTCGTACTTGCGCTCGGGCGGAGCGTTGGGATCCGGGTTGGGGAGCAGATAGGTGAACTCCACGCGAAACTGGCGATCATAGCCGGAGCCGGGCACATAGTCGAAGCTGATGGTGCCCTGGTCGTAGTTGATGTAGTAGCGCCCCCAGTCCTTGGGGGCCGGCGCGGCGCTGTCGAGCAGGAAGCCGACGTCGTCCACGCGCTCGTATTCGGTGGTATAGATGAGCAGCGGGGGGCCGTCGGCCGGGTTGTCGTAGAGGTGATCGAGGGGGCCGTAGCGCAGGCGACACAGCGGGACCGTGACGGCTCCGCCCACTTCGATGTCGCCGACCGGCATCATCTCCCCGATAATTGTGCGGGGCAGGTAAGCGCTGTCCGCCTGCCAGTTGGGCCTGGCGGGATTGGGCACCAGGCTGTTGGGGTCGTAGTCGGTACGGTAGATGAGGCTGCCGGTGGAGCTGTCGCCCCATACGATTGCCTCCGGCAGGCTGCCGACGGAGAGGCGCCAGCGCTGGATCTCCTGGTCGGCGAGGCGGGCGGCAATGGACTCGTAGCGGCTGCGCTCGATGGCCGCGAACCCCGCGGGGAACAGGCGCAGGGTCGCGTACGCGCCGATGAGCAGAAGGATCAGCGCCACCAGCACCTCGACCAGGGTGAATCCCCCTTCGCCAAGGCTTCGGGGGACAAGGCCTCTGTCGCGCGCGGCGGCGCTGCGATGGACCAAGATGTGGGGCAGAGCCTGCCCTGAGCCTGTCGAAGGGCGCCCCCGCCGGTCCATGCCTGGCGCCGCCCCAGCGGCGCCAGCACAGCCGAGGGCGGCTGTGCCACACTTGGTTTCCCAAGACCGCCCGGTGTGCCGTACCGATTTTCCGCTGGCAAAGTAGCCTGGCATAGCGACCGAGATGAATGAATGATCTGGATAGTGCTCGTCCGATCCGCCCCGGCGCGGCCCGGACGGGCCGATCAGGAGATCGGCCCCTACCTTACGTGCCTGCCGCAGGGGCCGGGCGGCTAGGCCTGCGGCCGCCGTGGCGGCTCCGACAAGTCGGAGCCTAGCCACTCCGCCCCGGCCCGTTCGTCGAGGCGTGCCACCGACAGCTAGCGCGGCTGCTCTGCCTCGTACTGGTCGAAGCGCGACGGCGTGGTCGCGAAGTTGCTGACGCTGCCGTCCACCCACAGCACCAGGTCATGATCGCCGGGGCGAATCCCCCCGAGCGTGGTCTCGTCCGCGGGCGGGGTGTCTCGATGCCGCGGGCACCAGGTTACCACGGTGTTGTCGGGCGGGAACGGTTGCCGCAGGTTTCGCAGCCCCTGGCCGGGCCAGATGCCCGACCGGTCACGCCGATAGTTCCAGTCGTAGACGTTATAACCTCCCAGGTAGGGCCAGTCCGTGTAGTCGGGTGCGCCCGCCGGCGCCCGCGGGCAGTGCAGCATGCGCACATCCCTGAGGTAGTTGCTCGGCGGCATCACGTACTCGCCCGGCGTCGCCTGGTCGTGGACCCAGTAGCCGTAGTGGAGCTGCGACAGCCCCAGCCCGTGCAGACCCTTGCTCTGATCCCACCATTCGCCGGCATCGGGGGGGAAGCCCATATTATCCGCCCGATACATGAGCAGCGCCTGGCCGATATTCTTGAGGTTGTAGGCGCACGCGCCGGCCTGATGGCGCAACTGCAGGGCGCGGAAGACGGGGACGACCATGGCGGCGAGGACCGCCATGATGCCGAGCACGACCATAACCTCGATCATGGTCATGCCTCCGGTCGGTGCGGAGCGGCGTGCCATAGAACTCCACTACCTTCCGCGATCCACACGGGCGCGGCCGCCCCCGCCGCGGTCTGCGCCGTTGCCTGCCGGCGCAGAGGAGTGCGTGCAGCCTGCTAGGTGCCCGGCTGGTTTATCCAATCTTTGATGGCGATCTGCTCGAGTCCGGCGTCGCCGCCGACTCTCACGATGACGTCCTGGTAGGCCGCCGGGCGCCCGAAGTAGTCGCGGTGGTAAGGGCAATGAGTGACAATCGTTTCGTCGGGCGCCCAGTTATTGTACAGTCCGACGAACTTGATGGAGGTCGACAGGTAGGTGCGGCCGACATCCGCGTCCGCGTTCGCCAGCGAGAGGTGGCTCAATCCATTCCCGTTGTAGCCGAAGCGATTGTAGAGCTGGTAGGGCGCGCTGGGAGGTGTGGCGCCTGACGGGTTGCCCGTGACGGTGTAGGCGGTGTGCAAGCAGTTATAGGTGCTGTAGTGCTGCGTGAAGTACTGGCTGGTAGTCCACAACGTGCTGAAAGCCGCGCGGTCAGCACTCGCAAGCAGGTACTGGTAGCGGCTGACGTAGTCAGCCACGGTCGTGCTATCATTGGGGCAACGCAGGCTCCTGTTGCTGCTCAGATAGTCCCGGGTGTAGAGTGCGCTCACCCCGCCGTCACCGATCAGAGGCTGGTAGTCCACCGGATACCCCTTGTTGTCCAACTGGTAGATCCTGATCGCCACCCCGATGGCGTGCATGTTGCTGATGCACGTGGCCTGACGCCCTTTCTCCTGCGCCCTGGCGTAGACCGGGATGACGATGGCAGCCAACACGGCGATGATGCCGATGACCACCAGCAACTCAATCAAAGTAAACCCGCGGCGACGTCCGCCGCTAGTCCGCCGCGCGCCGACGATGGCGCCCGCACCTCGACCCCGAGCTACCTCACTGCAAGCACCCATTCTCCTGCCCTCGCTTCCCCAGAGTTTCGCACGCACACTTGCCACGGCGCGATTCCATTCTAACATACCCCCCGCGGCGTCGCGCCTAAACCAGCGGCGCGGTGGGCTCTCCGGCTCTTCCCGCAATCGTTTTTCGCCCCCCTGCACGCACGAGCCTGCCCTCGTGCATCCGGGCCCCCCTCGGTTTGGCGGCGGCGCCAAGCCCCGACACGCATACTCCCGTCCGCCGCTAGACCGCCCAGGTCGAATACCAGGCCGAATAGGCCTGCAGCAACAGGCGGCTGATGGGGCCCGGGAACAGCATGACGGCAAGCGCCATGACCGCCATGAAGGGGCCGAACGGGATGTACTCCTGGCGCTTGCGCAGCCGCATGGCGATGAGGGCGGCGCCCACCACCGCGCCGGCGACCACCGCCAGCCCGAAGCTCAGCAGCGCCAGCCCCGGCCCCAGGAGAGCCCCGATGGCTGCGCCCAGCTTGAGATCGCCTCCCCCCATCCCCTCCTTGCGGAAGATGAGCAGGCTTAACCCCTCGACGGCAAGGAAGAAGGCGCCGCCGACGACGATGCCCGCGACCGAGCGCGGCACCGACAAGACCCACGAGGTCCAGGGGACGTGCACCGTAAGCAGGGGGCGCTGCCACAGCAAGATGCCGGCGATGTCAAGCGCCAGGCCGACGCCGACGCCGATGAACGCGAGCTCGTCCGGGATGATCATGTGCTCGAGGTCGATGAAGAAGATAGCGATCAGCAGGGCGCAGAACACGAGCTTGGCCCCGAGGGCGGCCACGGCCGGGGCGCCCGCGGTCCAGACATCCTGCGAGGTCAGCCAGGCCGCAACGAAGGCGACCCCCGTGATCAGCTCGACCACGAAGTAGCGCCACCCGATGCGGGCGCCGCAGTAGCGGCACTTGCGCCCCAGGAGCAGGAAGCTCACCAGGGGCACCAGGTCGAGGGGGCCGAGCCGGTGGCCGCAGGCCGGGCAGTGGGAGGGCGGGTTGACGATGGACTCCCCACGGGGCAGCCGGTGGATGCAGACGTTGAGAAAACTCCCAACGACGGTGCCGAGGATGAACAGGATGATGGACGGGATCACCTGCGGCATTACGCCATCACGCCCCCCCGGCCAAGCTGTTGACGACGGCGATCAATGGCAGGAACATGGAGATGACGATGAACCCGACGACGCCGCCCAGGCCCACGATCATGACCGGCTCCAGCGCAGCGGTGAGGCTCTGCAATGTGGCCTCGACCTCGCTCTCATAGAAGTCGGCGATCTTGCTGAGCATCGCGTCGAGAGAGCCCGTCTCTTCGCCGATGGCGATCATCTGCACCACCATGGGCGGGAACAGCCCGCTCTTCGCCAGCGGGTCGCCGATGCGCTCCCCTTCACGGATGGCGGCGCGGGCGGACATGATCGCGTCGGCCATGATCTCGTTATCGACGGCGCCGGCGACCGTCTCCAGCGCCTGCAGAATGGGCACGCCGCTGACCAGCAGGGTCGAGAGGGTACGCGAGAACCTGGCGAGCGAAACCTTGTGGTTGAGCTTGCCGAACACCGGTATGCGAAGCCGAATCCAGTCCCACTGGCGCTTACCGGTGCGGGTCCTGACATAGCGGCTGAAGGCGACGTACAGCAGCACCACGCCCAGGATCAGCAGGTACCACTTGGTCTTCATGAAGTTGGAGAAATCCACCAGCACCTGCGTCGGCGCTGGCAACTGCTTGATATCCAACTCTGTGAACAGCTCCATGAAGCGCGGGAGGATGAAGGTCACCAGCCCGAGGACCATGCCCGTGGCGAATACGACGACCAGGGACGGGTAAGTCATGGCCGACCGCACCTTGCGCTTGAGCCGCTGGTCCTCCTCCAGGAACGTGGAGAGTCGGTTGAGCGTCTCGTCGAGCACACCGCCGACCTCGCCCGCGCGCACCAGACCGACGAAGAGGTTGGAGAACACACCCGGATACTTGGTGAGGGCGCGCGATAGAGTCTCGCCCGCCTCCACCGTGGCCTGGATGTCGCGGATGATCTGGCGCAGGCGCACGCTCCCGGTCTGCTCCTCCAGCACCGCCAGGCAGCGCACGAGGGACACGCCCGCGTTCATCATGGTCGCGAACTGGCGGCAGAATATGGACAGGTCGCGCCCGCTGACGCGCCCGAAGATAACGAAGCCGCCGCGGCGGGGCGCCGCCGCCTGCTCCGCGGGCGCGCCGCGCTCCTCGGTGACCTTCTGCACCCAGAAACCCTTCTCGCGCAGCCGGCGCACCAGCACCTGCTCGTTCTCGGCTTCGGTGCTGCCCTTGTGCACCTTGCCCAGGGCGTCTTTCGCGACGTAGCTGTAGACTGCCATCTTCCGATCTCCTCGCCCCTAGCCGGATTGCTGTCCCTTGGTGAAGAGCATCTTCTTGAGCTCGTCAACGTTCATCGCCCGCGACAGCGCCTCCTCGTAGGTGATGAGCCCGCGCTGGTAGTAGTCCCTCAGGCACTGGTCCATGGTCTGCATTCCGACGTGGGCGCTGGTCTGGATGACGGAGGTGATCTGATGGGCCTTCGCCTCGCGGATGAGGTTGCGGATCGCGGCGGAGGCGATCATGATCTCGATGGCGGCGATGCGCCCTGGCATCCCCGCCCGCGGCAGCAGCTGCTGCGAGACCACCGCCTCCAGGTTGTTGGAGAGCATGATGCGGATCTGCTCCTGCTGGCCCACCGGGAAGACATCGACGATGCGGTCCACCGTCTGGGCCGCGTTATTGGTGTGAACGGTGGCGAACACCAGATGGCCGGTCTCGGCGGCGGTGATCGCCAGGCGCATGGTTTCCAGGTCGCGCATCTCGCCCACCAAGATGACATCGGGGTCTTCGCGCAGGGCCTCCCGCAGCGCGATCTGGAAGTCCTTGGTGTCCTGCCCCAGCTCGCGCTGGTTGATGATGCTGCGCTTGTGCGTGTGCAAGTACTCGATCGGGTCCTCGATGGTGATGATATGCTTGGACGTCTCCGTGTTGATGAGCCCGATCATCGCCGCCAGGGTGGTGGACTTGCCGCTGCCGGTGGGGCCGGTGACGAGGACCAGCCCGCGCGGCCTGCGCGCGAGGTCCTCCAGCACCAGCGGCAGGTTGAGCTCGCGCACGGTGGGGATGCGCGCCGGAATCAAGCGCAGCGCCGCGGCCACGGTCCCGCGGTCGCGGAAGACGTTGACGCGGAAGCGCGCCCGCTTTCCCAGCGCGTAGGAGCAGTCCAGCTCGTAAGTGCTCTCGAACTTCTGGATCTGCTCGTCGGTCAGGATGTCGTAAACTATACGCTGCGAGATGAGGTCGCTGAACTGGGTGTAGTTGATCGCCCGCAGCTCGCCGTCGACCCGGATAACCGGCGGAATGCCGACCGAGATATGCAGGTCGGAGGCATTCTTGTCGACCACGATCTCCAGCAGCTCATCGATGTGAACATCCGAGAGATCCCGGATGAGGGCCTGCGGCGCTTCCTTGGGAAGTGCGACCTCTTCCTCGACCCCGGCGGCCTGCTCCGTCTGTGCCTGCTTGGTGGCCGCGTCCATCAGCGATTAGCCTCCTCTTCGAGCCAGGCGCCCCTCAAGTAAGCTCCCCGCCGACGCGATGCGGGGCGGGGAGCTCAGGGCATGGCGAAAACGGGGACATCAGCGCGTCCCCTGCGTGAAGACGACCCGCATTACCTCTTCAATAGTGGTGATACCCTCGATGACTTTCTCGAAACCGTCATGCTTCAGGGTCTTCATGCCGTTGGCGATCGCCGCCTCCACGACCTCCGATAGCGGCGCGCGCTTGACCACCAGGTCCTGGATCTCGTCGTTCATGAGCATGAGCTCGAAGATGCCGGTGCGGCCGTAATAGCCGGTGTGCATGCACTGCTCGCAGCCCCGGCCGCGGTAGAACACGACGTCTTCCGCGTCGGCGACGCGGAAGCCCACCCGCGTCAGCGCCTCCATCGGCGGGCGGTACTGCTCCTTGCAGTTGGGGCAGATCTTGCGGGCCAGGCGCTGCGCCAGCACCGCCGCCACCGACGCCGAGATCAGGAACGGCTCCACCCCCATGTCCACCAGGCGCGTCACCGCCGACGGCGCGTCATTGGTGTGCAGGGTGGACAGCACCAGGTGGCCCGTCAGCGAGGCCTGCACCGCGATCTCCGCCGTCTCCAGGTCGCGGATCTCGCCGACCATGATGATGTCGGGGTCCTGGCGCAGGAAGTGGCGCATGGCGGTGGCGAAGGTCAGCCCCGCCTTGCGGTTGACGTGCACCTGGCTGATGCCCGGCAACTGGTACTCCACCGGGTCCTCGATGGTGATGATGTTCTTCTCCACCGAGTTGATCTTGTTGAGGATGGCGTACTGGGTGGTGGTCTTGCCCGAGCCGGTGGGCCCGGTGGACAGGAACATGCCGTTGGGCTGGACGATGATGCTCTCGACGTCGGCCTGGATCTCGGGGAACATGCCCAGCTTGCTGAGGCCGATGAGCACGCTCGACTGGTCGAGAATGCGCATCACGGCCTTCTCGCCGAACACGGTGGGCAGGGTCGACACGCGCAGGTCGTAGTCCTTGCCCTCGTGGCGGATGTGGATGCGCCCGTCCAGGGGGATGCGGCGCTCGGCGATGTTCATGTCCGCCATGATCTTGATGCGCGAGATGAGCGGCGCGTGGACGTATTTGGGGATGTTCATGCGCTCGTGGAGCACGCCGTCGATGCGGTAGCGGACGCGCACCCCGCGGCGGTCGGGCTCGATGTGGATGTCGCTCGCGCGTTCCTTGATCGCGGTCTGGATGATGACGTTGACGACGCGAATGATGGGCGCTTCGTCGGCGAGCTGCTGCGCGCGGTCGACATCCTCCTCCGCGCCGGCGCCGGCCATCACCTCGGTCTCGATGCTCGCCCCGCCGCCGCCGACCCCCAAGGCCTGCAGCGCGGTCTGCAGCGAGTCATCGGCGATGGTGCCGCCCGAGTCGCTGCGCTGCATGGCGGCGATATCCTCGGCGCTGGCCAACACGGGCTCCACCTCGTAGCCCGTCATGAGGCGGATATCGTCGAGGGCGAAAACGTTGGTGGGGTCCGCCATCGCCACTACCAGGCGATCCCCGTTGCGCCTGATGGGGATCGCGCCGTGGCGCTGGATCATGCTTTGGGGAATGGACTTTGCGGCTTCCTCGTCGATCTTGGAACGGTCAAGCTCGACGAAGGGAACGCCGATCTGCTCGGCATAGGCGCGCAGAACGTCCTTTTCCTTGACGTAGCCCTTGTCCACCAGGATGCGGCCGAGCCGCTCGGTAGTGGTGGTCTGTATGGCTAGGGCTTCATCAAGCTGCTCCTGCGTGATCAGCCCTTGACCGAGCAGGATCTGCCCTATGGGCTTCTTCGGTCCGCGGGACGTTGCCATGCCCTATACCTCAGTGACCGAGGCCCCCTGGTTACCGATCATAAGTCAATGAATGCCGTGGCAGCCCACAGGACTGATTCATTATACCACAAATCGCCATACCGCGTACAGGGGCGCCCCGTGCCTGCGGACGACACGCTCGCCCGGCCCGACCGCCCTGAATATACCGAACGAGGGACGGTCGTTAAACCCATTTCGCGTGCCGGCTGCTATCCCAAGCGCCTCACTCGGGTGATTCGCTGCCGCGCCTCCATATCCTGCTGGCTGGACCCGCGATTTCGCGTCTCAGCGGCGCCGGCCTCCGGCGAGCCAGCCCTACTCACTTCGCCAGCGCCCTGGCTACCGCCTCTTGCATGATGTCGGTCGGCGCCCGCCGCCCCGTCCACACGGTGAATGACTCCGCGCCCTGCAGCACCAGCATCCGCAGCCCCCCCAACGTGCGACAGCCGCGCCTGCGCGCCGCCACCAGCAGTCGCGTATCCGATGGATTATACACCATATCGTATATCAGCATCCCCTCCCGCAGCCAGCTCGCGGGCACCGGCGCCGGCTGCTCGTGGTGCGGATACATGCCGATGGGGGTCGCGTTGACCAGCGCGTCGGCTTGCGCCACGGCGGCGCGCAGCGCCGGCCTTTTCCACTCGATGACCGCGCCCACCGCCCCTCGATCCGCCCGACGCGCGAGCTCAGCAGTGCGTGCTCCCCGCTCCAGCTCTACCTGCAGCGCCACAACCCAAATTCGCGCAGCCCCCATCTGCGCCAGCGCCACCACCGCGGCCCGCGCCGCCCCGCCCGCGCCCAGCACCACCGCCGTGCGCCCGCGCAGGTCCTCCCCCGCCTCCGCGAGTGACCGCGTGAAGCCCGCGACATCGGTGTTGTAGCCGACCAGCTTGGCGTCGCGGCAGTGCACGGTGTTCACCGCCCCCACCAGGTTGGCCGGCGGCACCACCTCGTCCACCGCCGCCAGCGCCAGCTCCTTGAGCGGGATCGTAACGTTGACGCCCACGACCCCCTGCGCCGGCAATGCCCGCAGCGCTGTGGCCACGTTGTCGGGTGCGACCGCGAACGGCAGGTAGCACCAGTCCATCCCCAAGTGCTCGAAAGCGGCGTTGTGCATCTGCGGCGATACGCTGTGCCCGATCGGGTACCCGAACACGCCCACTAGCTTGGTCTGGCCCGTGATGTTCATTGTGCCTTGCCCCCGCGCAGCCGACGCAGCACGAACCATTCCAACAGGCGCATGATCTTGGTCGGCGGAAAATCACGCCCGCTCAGCGGCCGCACCAGGATGGTGAACAGCCCGGCGCGGTTGCCGCCCATCACGTCGGTGAACAACTGGTCGCCCACGAGGGCGGTCGTTGTCGCCTCGGTGCCAAGCAATTCCATCGCCCGGCGCAGCCCCCGCCGTGAGGGCTTGCCCGCCGGCGCCAACCACTGCGCCCCGATCTCGTCCGCGATGGCGGACACCCGCGTCTTGCTGCGCGCATTGGAGGCGATGCACACCCGCAGGCCTGCCCGCTGCGCCCGCCGCAGCCAACGCCGCACATCCTCGCGCACGTCGTTACGGTTCCAATCAACGATGGTGTTGTCCAGGTCCACGATCAGGCCCTCGATGCCGCGCTCGCGCAGCCTTTCGAGGTCGATGTCCCAGATCGCGTCCGCCATCATATCGGGGCGCAGAAGCTTTGACATCGGGGATTATCATCCACAGATTAGCACAGATTGTCACAGATTAGGATGTCATTCTGAACGGAGCGCAGCGAAGTGAAGAATCTTGCCCTCGACCCTTGGCCCAACCAAGACCCTTCGCTTGCGCTCAGGGTGACAGTCAACCCTTCCGAGGATAGGCCCGGCTGCCTCATCCCTCACAACTCCCTGCGCACGAGTGCGAAGTCTCCGTCTTCCCGGACGATATGGAAGCCATTCCTGAGCCAGAAACTCACCGGCCCGCTTGGGTTGTTCGGTGAGTCCTTCCTAGCGAAGGTTTCCACCGCCTGCGCTCCGCGGGCGCGTAAATCCCGCAGAATGGCCTCTACTAGTGCAGAGCCGACACCTCTCCCCCTCGCTTGGGCTGGCACAAAGAGGCACGATACGAATATCGCTTCCTCACTGGGAGGGGCACATCCATACTCGTTGACCTTAGGAAGATACTTGGGTGGGGAGAACTGCGCGTAGCCCACCAGCTCCGAGCCGAGGAAGGCGAGTTTGCCGCATGGCCCATACTCAGCCTCCACGTCACGGAGCCATTGTCTCTTCGTCCCCTTGCGCTCACTGAGTGAACCGGGCCACTTACTGGGATCAGGCTCCTCCCAGTACAAGCAGAACTTGCATCCGGCATCTCGACCCTGCGCCCTTCCCGACCAGTCGAACAACAGGTGAAAGCTGGCCTCCGAGACATCCACTATCTCAATGCTCATGAGGCCCGCCCTCCACCGGCACCTTGAATGACCCACTGGGTCAATGGCATGCGTTACCGTAGGAGCGCAACTCATTGCCCCCAGTCCGATCTGACCTTCGCCTGCGGCCTCGGCGCTCTCTGCGGTTCAATTCCCGGCATCCCCGAGCCGCGCCGAGACCGCCTCAATCCCCAGCCGCAGCGCCTCGGCCCGGCGTTGCGCCTCCTCGGCGCGAGAGCGGGTCTCGGCCACCACCTGCTCCGGCGCTCGCTGCACGAAATCCGCGCTCTCCAGCCGACTGCGCATTCGCTGTGCCTCGGCCTCCAGCTTGGCGAGCTCCTTTTGCAGCCGCGTTTGCTCCATCGCCAATTCCTCGGCGGAGGCCGCCGTGGATACCGCCACCCGCACTTGCTCCCCCTCCCAGGGCACCACGTCGGTCACGAGCTCGGCCCCCGGCGCCGGCTCGCCGATGTTAATCGAACCCGCGCGCGCCAGGTGCGCAATCATCCCCTCGCCCGCGGCCAACACTTTCGCTGCCCGCGCGCTCTCAGCAGTTAGGGTCAAGTCAATCGTCGCCGCCGGCTCCACCCCGCGCTCGACGCGCAGGCGCCGCGCCGAAGTCACCACCGCCTGCATCAGCGCCATCTGCGCCTCGGCTTCCTCGTCTCGCAGGTCAGCGCTCCCCTGCGGCCACGGCGCGATCATGATTGACTCCCCGTCATGGGGCAGCGCTTGCCACAGCTCCTCGGTGATGAAGGGCATGAACGGGTGCAGCAGCTTCAGGGTGCGCTCGAAGGTATAGATGAGCACGTCTTGAGTGTCCCGACGGGCCTGTGAACCCCTCTCCCTCTCAGGGAGAGGCTGGGTGAGGGTGCGCGTCGGCGCTGTCTTACCCCCACCTGCGTCCTCCCCCCGGAAGGGGGGGGAGTCAACTTGCGCATCCCCACTTTCCGCGAGCTCACCCCGCAGCTTAGGCTTGGCGATCTCGAGGTACCAGTCGCACAGCTCGCCCCAGAAGAAATCATACAGGGCGCGCGCCGCCTCGTCCACGCGGTAGTCGGTCAGCGCGGCGCCCACTGCTGCGACGGTCGCCTCCAGCCGGCTGAGTATCCAGCGGTCGGCGAGCGAACCGTCTCCTGCCAGCCGCCGGGGGTCGGGCCAAGCCGCGCGCGCTCTCGCGTAGGCCGCGTCGTCCAGGTTCATGCGCACCAGCCGCACGGCGTTCCAGATCTTGTTGGCGAAGTTGCGGCTCATCTCGATGCGCTCCTCGGTGAAGCGCACGTCCTGGCCGCTCGAACACTGCACCAGCAGCCCAAAGCGCGTGGCGTCGGCCCCGTACGAGGTGATGAGGTCCATCGGGTCCACGCCCGTGCCCAGGGACTTGCTCATGCGCCGCCCCTCCCAATTGAGGATGGTCGGATGCACCAGCACGCGGTAGAACGGCACCTTGCCCGTGAACTCCAGGCTCGTCATCACCATGCGCACCACCCACAGGTAAAGGATGTCGCGCCCGGTGATGAGCAGGTCGGTGGGATGGAAGCGTTCGAGATCCGGGGTCTCCTCCGGCCACCCCAGCACGGCAAAAGGCCACAGCGCCGAGCTGAACCACGTGTCGAGGACATCGGGCACCTGCTCGATGGACGCGCACCCGCATGCGCAGCAGCACTGCGGCGGGTCCACCTGCACCGTCAGCTCGCCGCAGTCCGCACACACCCACGCCGGGATGCGATGCCCCCACCAGATCTGGCGCGAGATGTTCCAGTCCCGCAGGTTGTCGAGCCAGCCGAGGGTGTAGCCCAGGAAGCGCTCGGGGATGTACTCGATCTCTCCGCGACCCAGGCTCTTTTTCGCTAGGTCCGCCAGCTCGCGCATGGCGACGAACCACTGGTCGCTGAGCAGCGGTTCGATGGCGGTGCCGCACTTGTCGTGGTGACCGATGGAGTACTCGTGGTCCTCGGTCTCGACGAGTAGCC
>Ga0315279_10003333_pt1 | contig 22547 bp, 18 predicted proteins | sample YL17G06_20_MG_FD_203694 | JGI IMG/M metagenome (GOLD analysis project Ga0315279, IMG submission 203694) | Sediment microbial communities from Yellowstone Lake, YNP, Wyoming, USA - YL17G06_20 | ecosystem: Environmental > Aquatic > Freshwater > Lake > Sediment | place: USA: Wyoming | collected... | reverse complement strand
CTGACGTTTTTTCCTGAAAGTAAGAAGAAGTGATAGTTCATGATATTTATGTAGTTGATATAGTAACAGAAGTTATTTTGACAGGTATAGTCTGTCTTTATTCATAGTTTTTGCTTCTTATATTGTCCAATATTTCCGTTTTCATTGTTATATAACGTTTATATTTTGACTTTTTTGAAAACATGATAAAAAATTCAGGTGTTTGTGTAGAATACCTTTCCGAATTACAGATAATGTCATTCTGCTCTTGACTTTTAACATAAGAGAATGACAATTTATGTCACCCTGAACAGAGTGAAGGGTCTTTCTAAGTCATAAGTGAAAAACTCGTATTTCTAATATCTTTTTCTATTGGGCGGTTTCTTCTCAAAAAGAGTCTATTAATCTTATTATCTATTAATACAACCACAAATTTCTATCCAAACTACGATACTGTATGGCTTCAGATATATGCTCTGTCTGAATTATATCACTTTCAGCAAGATCAGCAATGGTACGAGATACTTTAAGTATGCGATCATAAGCCCTTGCACTTAATCCCAATTGCTTTATTGCTGTTTCGAGAAGCTTGCTTGCTCCATCCACCATCCTGCAATACTTTCTGATCTGTCTGGATTGCATGTGGGCATTACAGTGACCATGTTCTTTGGCAAATCGCTGATTTTGTATATGTCTGGCTTTATTCACTCTCTGTCTTATATCATGGGAACTTTCACCTGTCGGTTCACTGATGAGTTTCTCGTAGGGAACTGCTGGCACTTCTATATGGATGTCAATTCTATCTAGGAGGGGACCTGAAATCTTGGACATATATTTCTGAACTTGGCTTGGGGTGCATTTACATTCTTTCTGCGGACTGCCAAAAAACCCACAAAGGCATGGATTCATTGCAGCGGCAAGCATGAAACTGGCTGGATATGTTAATGATGCAGCAGCTCTAGCGATTGTGACGACTCCGGATTCTAATGGTTGTCTCATTACCTCCAAAGTGCTTTTATCGAACTCTGGCAATTCGTCAAGAAACAATATACCATTATGGGCAAGGCTTACTTCTCCAGGACGAGGTATCTTACCTCCACCGATCAATCCTGCATCTGATATGGTATGATGTGGTGACCTGAATGGTCGTGTTGCTATCAATGCAGAATTCGTAGGCATTGAGCCTGCCACACTATATATCTTCGTTGTCTCAAGTGCTTCTTCAAGCGTCATGTCGGGAAGTATGGTCGGTATACGCATCGCTAACATGGACTTACCTGAACCGGGAGGCCCTACCATGATGATGTTATGTCCTCCTGATGCCGCTACTTCTAACGCACGCTTCACATGCTCCTGTCCCTTTACGTCAAAAAAATCAATGGTGTATTCACTGCTTTTGACGAATGCTTCGGTTATGTCATATTTGAATGGTTCTATATTGACGCCATCATTCAGGAAGTCTGCAACTTGACGTAGGTTCTCTGCGGGGTATATCTTTACTCCATTAACCACAGCCGCTTCTTTAACATTGTCTTTGGGAAGTATCAGACCATCAATGCCATCATTCCTGACACCAACTGCTATGGGAAGTGCTCCTTTGATAGGACGAATACTTCCATCCATAGACAGTTCACCAAGTATAGCGAGTTTATCTAATTTATCCATACTGACCTGCCCAGTTGCCACAAGAACAGCTATGGCAAGAGGTAAATCAAAGGCTGAACCTTCTTTGCGGATGTCAGCCGGGGCAAGGTTGGCAGTAACACGCTTGTAGGGGTATCTGAATGCAGAATTCTTGATGGCAGCAGATACTCTGTCTTTTGCTTCCTTGACTGAGGCATCAGGCAATCCGACGGTGTTGAATGAAGGCAAACCTTCGGATATATCAAGTTCTACTTTGACGATATAAGCATCTATGCCCAATACAGCCGCGCTCTGAACTTTTGCTAACATTCTTTCTCCTTTCGGCTGTATTATATATAGATGTGTTCTGCTTGTCAAGTTTCTTTTCGGTGGTACTAAGCAGAAGAATCTTGTCTACGGTATTTATTAAGGAAAAAACACAAAGGATTTAAGATTTTAAATTTCGATCTGCCAGCAATTCTCACCTTTAGACATGGTGAAAGATACCTTTGAATCACGGACTTTCACATCATACGTGCCACGGAAGCCACGAAAACGGCATTCTCCTTTGCCATCAGTACGTCCTGAAACTTGAGTCCACCATTCTCCCTTGACCATCTGCATAAGTCTTTCATATATAGGCTTAGGAGTCAAGTCTTTACGCACTAATCCAGCAGGCGCACCTTGCCATCCGCCGTCCATGAAATCCCACCACGTTATCGCTTCCATTGCTGGATGGCTGAAAAGCAGGCGATAGAATTTCTCAACGTAATCAAGCTGACTTTTCTCACCTTCTGCAGTAGAGAGCCAGTCAGTGTGCTGTTTGTGCCAATCATCATCATCTTTCAAATGACCACTAAGCACTGTCAATTCGGTAAAATGTAGCGGAACACCAAAACGCTTGTAAGTTTCGCAAACGTCCCAAGCACGCTGTAACGTCCATGTACCTCTGTGCATGTGACTTTGAATACCGATAGTATGGAAAGGTTTATTCGCTTTCTTTAGCCTTTCTAACTGCCTTTCATATTCAAGGGATACGTTAAAGTCATTGACGAGTAAAGTTGCATTGGGATTAGCTTTATTCGCCCAGTCCAGAGACAGACCTACACACACGTCATCGCCGTATTTCTTCACCCATCTTCCGACAGGATTCGTAAAACGTGCAGAGACTGTCGCCTCGTTAATAACGTCCCAGATGTCTACAAGACCTGCGTAATGCTTCACAATGTCCGTCACACGGTTTCTAAGCCGATCCTCAAGCTCTGTCATGTCAGTCGGCGCCCATGCTGGAACGACCTCATGCCAGACTAGCGGATGACCCTTTGTAGTTATACCAAGCTCCTGACAGCGTTTCGCCATTCGATCAATATTCTCATAGTTTGGCTTGTCTTTCTCATGCTCAAACCCGCCCCAATAAAACGGTAGTGTCGCATAATTCAATAGAGCAGAGAATTCTTCCTCATAGGTTTTATTCATTTTATCATCACTGTAATGTCCAAGCTGGAAGATGTTGCATCCAAACAGGAATTCGTGCTTTTTTTGCTGAACCATAACCTCTGCATCTGCAACAGGCTTTCCTGCTGAATCAGTCACAGTTACGACGGTATCTTCCATACGATGCTTCTGGATACGGTCATTAGCGTTTTCGAGGATTTCATTTTCTGATGGCATAATTGATCTCCTTTTTTAAGTATCGCATCCTTTTTTATTGTGATTCGTTAAAATCTTTTACGGTAGTTTAACACAATAACTATCCAGATTCAATAAGATAATGAGAAAAGAATTTGACGTTTTAGCCATTTAATGATAGAATTTACTGTCAAATAAAAGTTATTGATACCCATAAGGAGCAAGTTTATGAAGAAATCCCTGATTACACAATTCGTATTATTGATTATGTTAAGTTTTTTTCTAGCTGGATGCGCCATTTTCGGCGGTCCACGTACACCGCCAATTCCACCAAAGGATGCTAATTTCTACGTTCAGGAGGGAGATAAATACCTGAACGAAAATAACTTCAATATGGCAGTGGATTCATATTCCAACGCCCTGAAAAAAGGACCAAAATCCATAGAAACGCGAAGAAAACTGGCAGAAAGCTATACCAAGCTTGGCAATAATGACCTTGCACTGCAAGAGTTTTCAAATATTATTCAGATAGACCCCAATTATAACCTTGCTTACAATTACAGAGGATTCATTTATAGCAGTCAGAGCAAATGGAACGAAGCTATACAGGATTTTGAGTCTGCCTTAAAGATCGAGCCGAATAATCTTTATACACTCGCTCATCTTGGTTTAGCCTACAAGATGGCTGACAGGATTGATGATGCAAAGAATACCTTACAAAAGGCGTCTGAACTTGACCCGAACCTTGATGATCCCGAAAGCAAAAATGTACATAATTATCTTGGTCTGGTATATAAAGACGAAGGTTCTTTAGATGAAGCCTTAGCTGAATATAGCAAGACTCTTGGGCATTTCCCTGATGACACCAAAGCCCGTAACCGTATCGGCGAAATATACGAGGCACAAGAAAAATATTTTGAAGCGGCTGACGAATATAATCAGACGCTAAAAATCTCTCCACAGGATTCTTTTGCAAAATCGAGACTAGAGGCACTTCAGCAGTCGGGTATAAACACTTACTACGTTATGCCTGTTGAGATAGTGAAAGATGACGTTGAACAATACTTCGCCAATGCACCGGATGCCAGCCAATACCCTGATGCTGGTGCGATTATGCTTCTGAGCAAATTCAGTTATGAGCTTTCAGACAAGGGCTTGATGCGTTATACACTACATTGGATCGTCAAGATACTTAATGAGAGGGGTATTGCTGAATTCGGAGAAATTTCAGTTCCATTTAATTCTGCATATCAAAATATCGGTGTAAACGTAGCAAGGACGATCCTGCCCGATGGAACAGAAATCAAAGCCGCTGAGGACGCCTATCACGATATTACGCTCCCCGGTGTAGCAGAATATAATATGTACTCTAACATAATGCTCAAGATAGTCAATATGCCAGCTTTGGTGCCGGGTGCAATAATCGAATATAAGGCAACTGTTGAGGATGCACAGGAAACAGGAGAAAAAGCATGGATATGGGGCGGTATGGATTTTCAAAGTTTAGAGCCTATCTTAAATGCCAAATGCGTTCTTCGAGTTCCAAAAGACAAAAAAGTCAACTGGAAACAGAATAACTGTCAGATTGACCCGGTTGTCATTGAAGATGAAAAACATACAACATATATATGGATCTCAAAAGATAACCCAAGAATCCTGCTCGAAAACTCAATGCCTCCATTGGAAGAAGTCATTCCGAGTCTTTTCTTTACTTCTGATGAATCATGGGATGAGGTTTACAAGTGGTACAAAGACATTGCCGACCCGGCAGAAAAGACTGATGCAAACGAGATATTCAATATTGGTCTTGAGTTTCAGCCTGAGCTTGATAGTGGAAATATTTCCGATAGTCTAAGAGATGCGTTCAAGGCTAAAGATTTTGAGCTTTCTCAGAATGCCACTGTTTCGTTGGAAGAAAAAGATACCCGTTGGCGAATAAATGATGATAAAAAGATATTTTCTATTAAAAAATCAGAAAGTGCCTTAATTGTCTATGATGAGATCATAGAGCAAAAAATTCAGGAACTAATCGCTGGAAAAAATACCGAAGAGGAGAAAATAAAAGCCATATACGAATTCGCGGCTTCTGATATAAGGTACGTAGCCATAGAGCTAGGAATGAGCGCTTATGCACCAACTCCTGCAATTGACGTGTTTTTGTATAAATATGGCGATTGTAAAGATAAGACTACTCTGTTGATCGCCATGCTGCGTCACATAGGCGTTGAAGCGTATCAGGTTCTGGTCAGCCCTGCCCCCGGCAAATCGGTGAACCTTGCACTACCGTCGGTTGCTCAGTTTTCACACGTAATAACTGCTATCCCGCTAGGTGATGGAAATTATGTTTGGCTTGACCCTACTGCTTCAACGTGTAAGTATGGAGACCTTCCCGCAGGCGATCAGGGACGGAAAGTCTTTGTTATCGGTAAAGAAATCGGAGAATTCGTTGATACACCAGTCCATCCATCAGAGATGAACAAGATATATTCCACAAGCGAGATTACGCTAATGGATGATGGAACGATAAAAGGCTGGGAAAAGACAACAGCTTATGGGCAGGCTGATATTTACTTGAAATCCGTTTACAGATTAATGAGACCCGATGAACGCAAAGAATTGTTGGAAGACATACTCAATCAGCGTTACCCCGGTGTGGAATTAAATGACGTGTCTATATCAGACGTCAGTAATCTGGATATTCCTACGGAAGTAAAAGTAGAATTCTCATGCCCTGAATACATTTCGGCTCTCGAGGGTACTATAGCATTTCCTCTGCCAAGCGAGGATTTTTCATCTTATGCAGGGCTTGTAGGAGGAAAAACCGAAAGGCATTACGATTTTCATCTTGGATATAATATGGCAGTAGAAAAAGACCTTACGCTTTCTATACCAAAAGGATATAAGATCGCTTCCCTACCGAAAGATGTAACGGTTAATCACGACTTCGGAACATTTTCAAGGAAATACGAAAGGATCAATAATACTACGGTCAAATATTACACTTCGTTGAATTTCAACACCCACATCATCTCGTCGTCTAATTATGCCGAACTGAAAAGCTTATTTGAGACAGCGGCAAGAGAAGATCGGGCGCAAATAATTTTGATGAAGCAGTAAAATAGTGATGATATTGAAAGGAGCTGTGATTATGGGAAATATAACAATGAAGAAAGTTGCGGAAATATTAAGAGTAGATGTAATAATTGAACCAGATGAAGATGTATACCATGCCTATTGTCCTATTTTGAGAGGTTGTCATTCTTCAGGAGATACTGAAGCGGAAGCCTTTAATAATATCCAAGAAGCTGTTAGACTTCATCTTGAAGTGATGATAGAGGACGGAAAAGTTATACCGGGGATTATGGTAGATTAATGAACGCTATACTCATAAGTCTCATACAGTTCCTTTATCCTGCACAGTGTCGTCATTGTGAGGAAAATCTTGATCCCGCAGATGGTCACTATATATGTAAATCCTGCTGGGAAGAGGCTAGATTTATAGAGGAACCATTTTGCCAGACGTGTGGGTATCCATTGAATTCCCTTGCATCTTTACCAGAAAAGGTATTTTCATGCGATAATTGTCCAAGTGATGTGAAATTCAGAAAAGCAAGGACGATCACTTATTATTATGATTCGGTAGTTGGGACAGCTATTAAACTATTGAAAGATCGTGATAAGACAATCTCGGCAGTAGGAAAAGCTATTATATTATTGAAAGATCAGGATAAGACAATCATGGCTGATCCGCTTGCAGACTTGATGTTTAACACTATGCCAAGACTTTTGGACGTGCAGGATTACGATTATATTATGCCTGTACCAATACACAAGAAGAAGATGCGTAAACGTGGCTATAACCAGATGGAGTTGATAGGCAGAAGGTTAAGCACAAAAACAGGCATACCTCTGGAAGTAAGAAGCCTTGTCAAAAGTGTTAATACCCCGCCACAGCGAGGTTTGGATGCAAAGGACAGGCAAAAAAACATAAAAGATAGTTTTGAAGTTCCAGATCGATCAAAGATTGAGGGCAAGCGGATTCTACTGATTGATGATGTTATGACTACTGGTGCTACTGTGAGCGAGTGTGCGAAAGTTCTCTTGAAGGATGGTAAAGTCAGATACACTGACATATATGTGCTAACTCGTACTGCTCAATCGAGTGATTTTTATGATATATAAAGCGTTAATTTTCTATTATTCATCTTGTAATGTATTATCGAGGTTTGTTATCATTATGTTAAATTTGTAATCATGATGGAGGAAAACAATGGTTCGCATACAAATTCAACTAACCGAAGATCAGGCAAAGTCACTCAAAAAACTGTCGGCACAAATGAATATTTCTATGGCAGAAATAATCCGTCAGGGAATAGATGCCTACCTACGAAATTACGGAATGACGAATCAAGAAGAAAGACGTCAACGAGCCATTAAAGCCGCTGGACAATTTCATTCTGGAAAAACAGATTTGTCTGAAAATCACGATGAATATTTAGCGGATGTATATCGAAAGTGATCCATTATGTTGATGTTTCAACTTTTGACTGTTTTTGATATAAATGACAAAAATCATGAAAGGAGAAAAATATGCCAAGCAAAAAGATAGTATGCCTCGGTGGAGGTAGTGGATATTTTATAAGAGCATTGGGTGACATAGTTGTGATGCCCGGTCTGGCAGGCAGTGAGATAACGCTCTATGACATTGATATGGAGAAATCCGAGATCATGGCACAGCATGGCGCCAGACTTGCTAAAGAGAGCGGATTAGGGATAAAAGTCCGTGCCACAAAAACACTTGACGACGCCATAGACGGCGCTGATTTTGCAGTCTCATCAATCGGAGGCGCCGGCACGTCAACAGGAGGAGTTTACGGCACATCTGCGCACATACAAGACATTCTGATACCAGCGAAATACGACATTCATCAGGTCGTTGGAGACACAGGCGGACCTGCAGGCATGATGATGGGTCTCAGGAGTGCTTTGATATACGTCAATATCTGTCGTGAAATGGAAAAAAGATGCCCCAATATCATATTCCTTAACCATTCAAACCCGATGGCTGTCTTGTGTCGTGCTATGGAGAAATATACTAATATAAGGCAGGTTGTGGGTGTATGTCATGGCGTGCAGGGTGGAATCATGAGTATAGCCAATATGCTTGGTGTATCACCACACGAACTTGATTGCGCATGGATAGGCACGAATCATTATCATTGGTTCACACGAATCTATTATCAGGGCAAAGACATATATCCAGAAGTGCGCAAGAAGCTTGCAGATCGCAAAAATCCAAAGGGTGAACTTATGACACATAAGCTTTCGCAGATATATGGTCACACTATTGTATATCCGCCAGACGATCACGCATTTGAGTTTTACCCGTTCACTGCAAGACTATCAAGCGTTGACGAAATGCCCTACGGTTTTGCCGAAGAAATGAAAGAGAGATACGCTCATTATGAGAAAGCCGCATCTATAAAGGTATCCGAAGAAGAAGCGAAGGTTCAACGGAAGAAATATCTCAAAGAATTTGCACAGAATCTTCAAAATGTTCCATTACCTTCTGCACCATCTGATCCGCTTACGGGTGAGGGATTGGGAACATTGATGGAAGCCGTATCTCTCGGTAGAAGACAGGTTCAGATCGTCAATATTGCCAACAAGGGCGCCGTTCCCAACCTGCCTGATTATGCTAACGTTGAGATCGAGGCGGTGACAGATTCTTGTGGTGTCAGAGGTATATATATAGGTGATGCACCAACATCGTTGAAAGGATTATTAGAGAGAAGAATAGCGTGGCAGGAACTGGTCGCTGACGCCGCAGTCAAAGGCGATAAGAATCTTGCGATTCAAGCGTTATTAATTGATGAAATGGCAATTCTTCCAGAGAAGGCGGAACTAATGCTTGATGAGTTGCTATCAGCTTCTAAGAGTATGTTGCCACAGTTTAAGGATATATAAAGGCAATATCACAGAAAGGCGTCGGCTTGCCAGCTATTGATCATGAAAAGTGTATTGAGTGTCTTGTATGTGTTGAGAATTGTCCACGTAAGGTGTTTGAGCAAGTAGAAGACAAAAAATAATCTTGAAAGTGAGGTATTTCCTATGCTTAGAGTTTGGGCTCAGGATTGTATGACTCGCATATTCCCGAATTCCAGAGTGCCGGAATATGCAGAAAAAGAGGTATTGGTACGTGGGGCAAAGAACGAAGTCGCTTGCTTCCAGATAGGAGTTCATGGTCCTTCCAGAGAATTTAATGACTTACGAGTCGAAACCTCAGACTTGAAATCCGAATCAGGTGCGGTTATATCGAAGGAAAATATTGACGTTCTATACGCCGGGTACGTTCCCATTCACTGGCATTCGGCAGGAAATACACAGGATGATCTGGAAGGGCAAGCTCCCGGATTCTATCCCGACCCATTGTTTACATCATTTTGGCGTGGTGTAGATCGTGTGCAATTCCCTGACGTGATGAGTTTGTGGGTACGGATACGCATCAATGAATCTGTTCCAGCAGGTGAGTATAAAGGAAATATCAAAATCTTGTGCAAAGCCGGTGATGATAACGTTAAAATCGAGTTACAGGTTTTTTCATTCACTTTGCCAAAGAGATCGCACTTCTTAATGACAAACTGGTTCCTCCCCGGTCTGATTATGAAGTTTCACAAGCTTCAGCCGATGACAGATAAATTCTGGCAGGTGATCGAGCATTACGCTTGTAATCTTGAGGATCATCGTCAGAACGTGGTATTGACACCGCTTTTCTGTATGAGCAATATCCCGCAATTGATTGATGGCAGGACTCAGGGGCAGTTGATAGACGTGGTTGAGCCTGATTCAGGAAAATATGAATTTGATTTTCATAACTTCGACAAATGGGTAAAATTATTCTTCGATCATGGTTTTGAGATCATCGAAGGTTCTCACCTTGCAGGCGGATCAAAAAATCCAGCAGGTATATTGATCCGAAAACAAGATCATGCTGAGTATCGCAGGTTCGAGTCCACTATGGACAACGATTATAGAGCGTTCATGTCGCAATTCCTGACCGCTTTGCGAAAGCACCTTCAAGACAACGGATGGCTTGGAAAATTCTATCTACACCTCTCCGATGAACCACATGGAGATCAATTCGAGCCATACACAAGCCTTGCGAAGTTCGTCAAAGGGCTGGTGCCAGAGATACCGCTTATGGACGCTATGGGTGATGGTCAATATGCTCCTTTCGTAGATCATCCTGTCCCGCTTGAAAGTGCTTACGAGGCATTTGTGCAGAGCAGCGGTATACCAAGAGAGCAGATATGGTTTTACTACTGCTGTGGACCGGGCGGACCGTGGCCAAATAGATTTATAGATTATCCGCTTATTCGTGTCCGTATATTTACGTGGTTAGCTTTCAAATATGGCGTTCCCGGATTTTTGCACTGGGGTCTTAACCATTGGGACTGGCATCCGCCATATTACTCTGAACACACATATAATCCTTATGATAACACTACCGGTGGGTCACTTCAGGCTGGTGATAGCTATCTAATTTATCCCCCGCTTATACCGAGTAAATCAGATGATCCTGTTGATTCTATCAGATGGGAGATTATACGCAAAGCGATGGAAGATTATGAATATTTGTATATGCTGAAAGAGCTTGCAAATAATGGAGATGAGCAAGCGAAAAAGCTTTTTGTGCGGATAAATGAGAGCGTTGTGCCAAATTTCACGGAACACACACGCAACCATCATTATCTTGAGGAAATAAAAACTCAGGCAGGGCAGATCATAATGAAATCTACTGTAAAGTGAACTACCTTTAGGACAAAAATTGATTAGCCACGGATTCACACGGATTTTCACGGATAAAACAAAATTCAAGATTGAGGATTAGGAAATTTATACACAGTTGATGTATCTAATCTTTAATCTTCTAATCATATCCGTGTTAATCCGTGGCTAAATTCCTGATTCAACACACCAAAGGCTTCAACGGAGGAGTGATCATAATGCAGACTGTTACTCTTAGACGAACTGGATTGAAGATGTCACGCATGGGATTTGGAACCGGCACTCACGGCTGGAACGGAAGCTCTGAACAGACGAGGATCGGGCATCAAAATCTGGTGAACCTTATAAAATTAGGATACAAGCACGGTATAACCTTCTGGGATTCTGCTGATGTTTATGGTAGTCATCCGCATATTGCAGACGCTCTTGAAGGCATTGACAGATCGTCTGTCACCATACTCACTAAGTTATTCTCGAAATCTCCTGATGATATTCGCAGTGACGTTAAAAGGTTTTTGAAGGAATTACGCACAGATTACATTGACATACTACTCATGCACTGCATATCTGAGGCTGATTGGCTGAAAAGATACACTGGCGCAATCGAAGTCCTGAAAGAAGCGAAAGATAAAGGTATTGTAAAGGGGATAGGTATGTCCTGTCACGACTTCGGGGCATTAAAGATAGTCGCATCTACGGATTGGATTGATGTAGTGCTTGCAAGGATAAATTACAACGACACAAACATGGACGCAAAAACCAGTGAGGTTGTGCCAGTCCTGAAAGACATATACAACGCAGGCAAAGACGTTTTAGCCATGAAAGCCATCGGTCAGGGGAAACTGAACGCAGATGTGCGCAAGTGTTTTGAGTTCATATTAGATCAGCCCTACATTGACGCAATAGCAGTCGGTATGAACAGCGAAGAACAGTTGATGCAGAATATTTCTCTGGTGAATGAATTATCTTAATTATAAGACAAAGACAGAGATTACAGTCCCTATTAGAACCACCCAGAGAATGTCTACCTTCAAAAACAGCGCAGCGAATGCCGAGATTGTAAGGAGAACACGAGGGATATCCCATGGAATATCCAGAGCAAATCGAATGGTAACGCTCAGAAGAAGTCCTACAAAGGAACACAGTATACCAGCAATAGCTTTGTTGAAATATATTGAAGCTTTTAACCTATCAAAATAAGGCACAGTGAAAACTACAAACAAAATAGAAGGTAAAAATATACTTATAGTTGCAATAACTCCTCCCAGTAAACCATTTAACAAGCAGCCGATGAACGTTGAGGTAATCATTATAGGTCCGGGAGTGACTTGACCCAGAGCAATACCATTCAAAAACGTAGTATTATTCATCCATGAGTGTGCCTCAACAATCTCGTGAAACATAAGAGGAATCGCCCCAAATCCACCGCCAAAGGCAAACAATCCGACCCTAAACATAACAGTAGTGACATAGAACAACTTTCGATTAAAAAGGAAAAGCAAAATCAATCCTAATAATATAAATGTCGCTACTGAGATTATAAAGACCAGTGAAGGAAGTTTTGTACTTGATTTTGTTGTAACAATCTGTTGAGATGATTGCCTGTTATAAAGCAAAAGACCTAGAATAGCGGCTAAAGGGATTACGATAATAGGGTTTATCTTGAATACAAACATAACCGCCGCAATGATAGCGATGGTCATATCATTCCATTTTTTCAGAGAAATCCTGCCATAAGATACAGTAGCATTGGCAATAATAGCAACAACTATAACCTGAAGCCCATTAAATGCTGAAACCACTTTAGGTAAACTATGCGAGTGCATGTATAAAGCTGAAAGTCCCATCATGAGGAGAAATGCAGGAAAAATAAAACTAACGAAGCTAATAACAGCACCCTTTACTCCACGAGATCTTAGACCTACGTAAGCGGCTGTTTGTGTAGCAGTTGCGCCGGGTATCATCTGACAAAGGGCAACGCCATCTTTAAACGATTCGTTATCAAGCCAGTGCTTCTTCTCAACAGCCATTTTTCGGATATAGACCACCATTGCTGGACCGCCAAATGCAGTTGATCCTAGTATTAGAAAGGATGTAAATAATTGTCTCAATGATGGGTTATGGTTAATATTTCGATCTTGTGGTTGGTTCATACTAAATAATGAATAGTGTCTGACAGTTTTAGGGGATCTGCCAAACACTATTGTAGTATTAGTTATTCTTTAGGTTTATCTTTAGTCTTATCCTCGCATGGATGCTTATCCTTTGCTTCAGGATGACATTCTGATACTTCCTTAGGAGTACACTTTTTCGGATCCTTTTCTTTAGGACAGCAGCATTTAGACTTCTCTTTACACATTGTCTTTTCACCCCCTCATTTGGTCAAATCCTGAATAAACGCTGAACATTCTTGTAACTTTTCAGGAACTAGCTCATAATGCACCCAATACCCGCGCTTATTTCCCTTGATCAAGCCTGCATTCTCTAAAACTTTTAAGTGCTGTGATACCGCTGGCTGTGACACGTTCAATTTATATGCCAGCGCGTTTACGCACAACGATTGTTTTGATAGAAGCTGAATTGTTTTTAGTCGCGCATCATTTGACAATGCTTTGAATATCTTTATAGTATCTTCCATAATCAAAAGTGGTAATTTATTGCATCAGATAGCAGGCGTAGGAACATCCTCCCATGCTGTTGCTTTGTCAACTTTTTTAACGTTTACAACTTCTCCTGTTTCAGTATTTATATCAATTAAGGCAATTGGCACCCTAGTAGTATCAAATGACAGCAATTTATCTCCGGTAATATGCTTGCCATAATTGTGTTCTACTTCATCAATAATAACTCGTCTATAGGGACAGCTAGCGCATTCCAAAGATGGATCGTCTACACCAATTGGACAATGGTGCCTTCTTGCAATAGCTGGATCAACATTGTGCATCTTTGCCATGTGAACTGATGGCGAGGTTCTTAAATGCTGAAAAGGGTGCAATACCCAATCTTTTATCATAGCGATAGTATTATGTTGTTTAAACAAATGAAAATCATCGCCTGTATCGGCAATCATGCCCTGCATAACGTAATCGGCTGGCATCAAGTATCCTAGATAATCTTTATCGTCTTTCAGGAGATCCAGTTTGCCATCGGCATGGGTCTTTATAATGCCGTTAAGCACGTTTGCGCTTAACCCATTATCTTCTGGTAGAATAGATATAAGAGCAATGTTATTTTTGGATTCAAAGGGGAGCGATCGCAAAGTAATCCCTCGAAAGATAAAGCCTGCCCCTATGACTATTGCGATAATCAACACAGAGATGACAGCATATCTAAGCGAAGTCCTTGGGATAAATTGCTCAATGAAAGAAAAACGCCTTTCTATAAACTTTGGGAAAAACATGCCTGTGTTTTTCATGTATTGTTCATAAGTTTTCCCATATTGGTTTAACATTCTCCTTTGCTCGTTTTTTGCTAGAAAATAGTAAAGGACAAACATCAACGATAACGTGGCTAGCACAATGAACCTTGGCCATAATATGCTCATGCCAACACCCCATATCCCAAGCGCAAGATATTGCGGATGGCGAATATATTTATACAAACCCTTACTTGCCACGCCCCACTTAAATATCTTGCCAAGATAAACCTGCAATGCGCAAATGATGAAAGTAAGAGTGCCAACAATAAAAAATGCTGAACCAAAAATGCGAATAGTTTTAAGAAATAAAGTTGGCGGCAGAATCATGTGCGGTAAAAAGAAGCTGGTAAGCCATCTAGTAGCTGAATATTGATCTAACCACTTAAATACCGGGTTAAAAACAGAATAAAAGAAGAACGCAAATGGACTTATCATTATCATTATCTCAAAAGCTATAATAAAAAAAACAATTATACTACTACGACTAGCAATTATTGCTAGCGTTTCCTTAATTTTTACTTTTTTCATAATCCACAAATTCCTTTCAATATATGATATTATTGTTAAACAATTCTATTTTATATAAGTATATAAGTATATAATAACATAAAAATAATCTTTTTGTCAAATGAAAAACTTAAATCTATTGAAATATCGTTTTTGATGTGAGATAATATCAAAGCAATTCATACCCATAACTTTACATAGAAAATTACCAGTTTGGGAGGTTTGAGATGATATATTCACCTGATTATATGTCAACAATATTTGGTTCTGTCGAAAGTGAAAGAACAGTCCTTAAAGCTGTACCTTTCACTGATGTAAAATTAACTGATAAGTTCTGGGCGCCTAGAATTGAGATCAACCGTACTGTAACTTTACCGCAATGCTTCCATCAATGCGAGATCACCAACCGTATACGGAACTTTGATGTTGCATCGGGTGCTGTTGAAGGGAAATTTGATGGCATATACTTCAATGACTCCGATGTCTACAAGGTAATTGAAGGCGCCGCTTATACTCTCCGGGTTCATCCTGACCCTGAACTGGATAAGTATCTGGATGATCTGATCGCTAAACTCGCATCCGCACAGCAAAAAGACGGTTATCTGAATACCTATTACACCCTCGTTGAACCCGATAAACGCTGGTCTAATCTGCCTGTTATGCACGAATTATATTGTGCTGGACATTTATTTGAAGCGGCAGTCGCTCATTATCGTGCTACTGGAAAACGCAACCTTCTGGACATTGCTATCAGATTTGCTGACTATATTGACAGCATATTTGGTGAAGACCGTATGATTGGTGTCGCAGGTCACGAGGAGATCGAGCTTGCCCTAGTTAAACTCTACGAAGTCACAGACGAGATAAGGTATCTCAACCTTGCAAAGTTTTTCATTGATAAAAAAGGTCTTAAAGGCACAGAGTATAATCAGGATCACCTTCCAGTCCGAGAACAAAGCGAAATAGTCGGTCACGCTGTCAGGGCAATGTACCTATACACAGGCGTCGCTGACGTGGCGAAATACACAGGCGATCAGGCTTTGATGGCAACGATGGATCGCATCTGGAATGACGTAACATTGAGAAAAATGTATATCACTGGCGGTATAGGTCCTTCTGCGCATAACGAGGGCTTCACTGTCCCTTATGATCTGCCGAATGAGTCTGCTTATGCCGAAACCTGCGCTGCTATCGGTATGGCATTATGGAATTATAGATTACTTTTATTGCATGGTCAGTCAAAGTATGCAGACGTGCTTGAGAAAGTCCTTTACAATGGCTCAATATCTGGCATTTCACTGGACGGTGATAAATTCTTCTACGTCAATCCTCTCACAAGCAGAGGCAATCATCATCGTCAGCCTTGGTATGGATGCGCCTGCTGTCCGACAAACGTTGTCAGGTTCATCCCGCAAATACCGGGCTATGTTTACGCTACAACATCAGACAGCTTATGGGTTAATCTATACGTAAGCTCACAGACAAAGGTGAAACTTGATTCTGCTGATGTTGAGTTTATTCAGGAAACCGACTATCCATGGTCTGGCGCCGTAAAGATGACCGTCAAGCCATCTAAGCCTGCAAAATTTGACGTTAATATGCGTATGCCCGGCTGGTGTAGTTCCATAAAGGTCAGCGTCAACGGTCAACTGACTGACACAAAGCCCGGTGACAATGGCTACATCAAGATAAGCAAAGAGTGGCGATCCGGCGACATCATCACACTGGATATGCCCATGCCGATCCAGAGGGTCGTTGCAGACCCGAGAGTAAAATCTGACGTTGGTAGAGTTGCACTCCAGCGTGGTCCTGTGGTATACTGCCTTGAGGCAATGGACAATAACAATTCGGTGCTTGACGTTGCCCTTCCGGGAAACGCACAACTAGAAGAAGCCTTCAAGCCTGATTTATTTGAAGGCGTTACAGTCCTGCAAGGGGATGCGTTAAGACGTAAGGATGTGGATTGGGAGGATACCCTGTATCAACCTGTATTAGATGACGAAAAGGCAAAAATCACAGCTATACCATACTACGCATGGGATAACAGGGACGCCGGAGAGATGGCTGTATGGCTTCCTGAGATCACTGCACTCGCTGAGTATAAATTTGCTAATATGTCAGCATCTTATATAAATGGATATTGACTTTAAGGAGGTTCATAGTGAGTACGAAAGAAATACGCTGTGCAATATGCGGTATAAGGCATGAGACAAATACTTTTTCTACACTGAAAACCGAACTCAAAGATTTCCATATTTCACGAGGTTCGGAAATAAAACTTAGTGAGTATTGGAATTCCTTCGAAAACGTCAAATGGGTCCCAATATTGTCAGCGGGAGCTAGTCCGCATGGTCTGGTAAGCAAATCTGCCTATCTGAAGATGAAGGATGATCTCATCGGATTGCTGAAAGATAATCTGCCACTTGATGGTATCTATATGTCCTTACATGGTGCGCTGGAGGTCGAGGAAATAGGCGATGGAGAAAGCGATCTGGTAAAAACCGTTCGAGAAATCGTCGGTTGGGATATTCCTATATCAGCAAGTTTAGACCTTCATGGAAACATAGCACCTGCTTTGGCAAACTCAACAAATATCCTCACTGCTCTGCGTACCGCGCCTCACGTAGATGGTTCTCTGACAGAAAGACGTGCGATAGGACACCTAGTGAAATGCCTGAAAGATGGGTTCCAACCGGTTAATATTATGATTAAAATACCTCTCCTCTTACCCGGTGAATATGCAGTTACAGAAATTGAGCCTGCCCGTTCATTATATGCAAGGATAAATGATATAGAGACTCAAGAAGGAATTTTGGATGCGTCCATACTTATTGGTTGTGCATGGACAGATTCGCCATATAATACCGTTAGCGTTATCGTTGTGGCTAAAGAGGATAACCAAAAGGCTCGTGATTGTGCAAAATCTCTAGCAAATGAAATCTGGACCCGACGTGCAGAATTCGGACCAGAAGTTGAAACAGTTTCAGTGGATGAAGCTGTCAAGAAAGCCATTGAATCAAAAGAAAATCCATTTTTCATATCTGATTCAGGGGACAATGTTACTGCCGGTGGAGCCGGAGATATTCCATTGATTCTTGAAAAGCTATTGAACGCAGATGCAACTGATACTGTTATCGCAGGTATTTCAGACCCCGAAGCAGTAAAGCTATGTATTCAGGCAGGTGTTAATTCGAGAATTACGCTTAATATAGGGGGAAAACTCGATAAGATTAATGGTTATCCCCTTCAAGTAACAGGGATTGTTGAACATATAAATCCACCAGCACTTGCTGTTTTGAAGGTTAAAGGCGTGAGGGTAATTTTAACATCTGACAGGAGAGCTTTTACAGGTCCATATAGCTTTGAACAGACAAATATAGACCCCATGAAACAGAAGATAATAGTGGTTAAATTAGGATACCTTTTCGCTGACCTTCGCTCTATTGCGAGGAAGTCTGTTATGGCATTAAGCCCGGGGTTTACAAGCTTGTTGCTGGATACGTTACCATACAAACGCATTATCCGTCCTGTTTATCCTCTTGATACCGATTTCAAATGGGATGCAGATTTCGCCTAGAAGATTGGAGTTTTATGAAAAAAGAAATAACATTAAAAGTCAATAGCAACAGTTACAATATGACGGTAGATACAAGGATGACATTGCTTGAGGTGATCAGAGATAAGATCGGATTAACCGGCACAAAGGAAGGTTGTAGCGTTGGTGAGTGCGGAACATGCACAGTTCTAATGGAAGGCAAACCGATATATTCATGCCTCATGTTGGCTGTGGATGCTGAAGGAAAAGAGATATTAACAATCGAAGGACTTGCTGATTTTGAGGGTCTGCATCCTATACAAAAATCCTTCATAGATCACGGCGCAGTACAATGCGGATTCTGCACACCGGGAATGATACTTACTGCAAAGGCATTGCTCGATGAGAATCCCAATCCTACAGAGGAAGAAATAAAAAAGGCGATCTCAGGCAACTTATGCCGATGTACCGGGTATTCAAAAATCATCGAAGCTATAAAGGTGTTGAGTGAATAAACCGTGACATTCTATTTCAATGATACTAACAACAAGTCATTGATCTAATCTATGGAGGTTACCATTATGACGTGGTTCATCATATTTTCGTGCCTTTCTGCTATAACCTCTGGAAACAACCTTATCTACAATGTAGATTTCGAGCTTCCTTCACTTGAAAACCCACCGTCCGGCTGGGCTATGTGGGGCGCCGATAAATATAAAATCCCGGACAACTATACGAGAGATACTGTTAACCCACATAGCGGTAAAGCCTGTTTTCGCATTCATCATCCGTCTGGAACGGCAGGATATATCGTTTCTGCTCCCGAATATGCAATCCAACCTAAAAAGGACATAATGTATACACTATCCTTTTGGGCAAGGACGGATAAACCGGGAACTTCTGTCTTCTACTTTGAATCCTATTCCAGCATCAGACCTTTCGTTGATGCACCCTCTCCCGGTCAATTTCTGATTGATGCTGATAGTGATTGGAAACAATATAAATTTGAGATAAATGAGGGATGGGACTTCTTCGCTCACAAAAGTCGTTTCATCATGCTTGGTTTCAAGGCGACAGAAAACGATCAAGAAGAGAAAACTCTATGGATTGATGATGTTGTGGTTAATGAAAGTAAGAGTTCCAGAGAAGGGCGCATGATTGATGATTCTGCTTTGGATTACAATCCGCTACAGCACCGATTGATACCAGGACAGCAGTTAGATTTCACACTGGATGCGGAAAAACGACTTCGCCAAGTGACGAGAGATACTGGTGGAGTATCGTTCCATCGGGTTATGGGATGGACAGGAGTTCCCTACAATAGGAATGGAGAATATACTCTTTCACCAGAACTGGAACAAGCTGTACGGGATATGCAACTGCCTATGACACGATTCTATGCGGTTGGTGATGAACCTTTCGGGCTGGAAGGAGCTATAGACAGAGTTGCAGAGATGTGCCAACGAGTCGGTGTGCCGGAGGGTCACACTGTTCTGGAGTTAGAGACTCAAGGGGCTAATAGTAAACTGTCGCCGGAAGTGTGGGCAAGAGGTGTGCAATACTCACAACATCAGGGTTATAAATTTCACCATTGGGAAGTTGCTAATGAGCCTTATTTAATGCGATCGGGAACAGCGTTTCCATCACCAGATGCGTATATTGATCATTTTAAGGCTGTGAGTAAAGCCATTCGTAAAGTTCAGCCAGATTCGCAGATCGGCATTGCTATCAATCCGGGAAGCCTGATATGGGGGAATTATGTTCTAAAACAGACTGCGGAGTTCTATGATTTCGTTGTGGGGCATCATTACGACTTCATTCAGAATGTCAACAAGTGCAGTCTGGAAACCGCGGTTTTGACCGAGAACTTCAGAAAACTTGACTCGATATTGAGACTCAACGCACTTATCCGAGCTTATAACCCGAACCGGGACATATATCAATATGACACCGAATGGGGTATGTTTGGCGTAGGACCAAATGGTGAAGAAGCCGATTATGTAGACCGCAATGCGAATATCTTCGGAACCCTCCATCGGGCTGTGCGCCTGATCTATTATGCTCGTGAGGATATTCTACGGGGTGCCAGTTCATGGGAAATGTTCTGTCGCATCAGATCGCAAGGGTTTGGCATCCTCTCGCCGGATGCGCCTAGCAAGAGGTTCATGATATATTGGCTCTATTACTATTTCAACAGGCATATAGGTGAATGGGTGCTTAACATGGATGGTACTGCGCCTTATAACTATCCTGCTGAGATAGACGGCGCCAACACCAAATTAGAAACTCTGTCTGGACCCATCACTCCGACTTTGGCAACGATAAGCGAAGATGGAAAGACGATCTATCTCATCATCGCTAATGGATCATGGGATCAATCTACTCCCTGCCGTGTTAATTTCCGAAACTTTGAAGTTAATAGTGCCGCTGGAACAGTTCTGTCCCATCCTGACCCCAACGGTAAACCACTGCTTGAGCGAAAGGAGGATGCTGTCACTGAATTGTCCGTTATGGCAGACGAAAAGCATATTACATGCACTATCCCTGAACATTCTGTAGTTTTCCTGATGGTGCGGAGAAAGTAATTTTATGTTGCTTTGACAGTGAATGTTTGTTAGAATACTGATACTCAAAATTTACTCTGTGAACTTTTGTGCTTCAATTCCCAGCATGAATACCGCGATTCACATGGCAATCGCAGTATACACATTTTTGATAATTTCGTAAAGCATAAATCTTAAAAGAGCAAAAGCTTTATCGCATCTTTCCAGTCTGTAAGAAATCGCTGATATGACATTCTGTACTTGTAAATAAGCCTTATCCATGATAAGATCAGCAATAGATTATATTATTATGAAATAAATGTATAGTCAAGAACTTAACACACCAGACGGAATAAAGCAGTATTTTGATACTGAATATTCTTATGAATGGTGGGAAAGGATCAATGATCTTGGGAAAGAGGATAAGACGTATTATGATAATCTGACCAGAGAACGACTGTTAGAACTGTGCAAAAAATATGGTGCTTCGTATATAGTTTTTCCTGTGACAAAGAAATTGGGCTTACCATCATGAATCCCCTCAAACATCTGGAAAATACGACGCATAGTTGGTCGCTGTGTTGGTTTACCCACCTGGTTTGGGATACTCTCATCCCGACGGATCAACTCAGTACGCAACTTCCTCTCTGCTAAAGCATACACCAGCAAGGAAAGACCCATGACCATTAATAACGCCATAATACGCTCTGGCTTCTCTAAAAACAGGCTGGAAGCGAAAAACATGGGGTCTTTCAGAAAGCGGAATCCACGTTCTACTGATGCTGCTTGTCCTTTGTAAGCTGCCAAGATCATCTGGGCAGGTAGTTGCTCTTCATCTAGTTCGTTAGACCCCAAGACAAACTTACCTTTGCTCTTGAGAACTTCCACTATTGCTTCTTCTTTGTCCACTACCTGACCCACAACCTTCCATTTTATATATTCTGCTTTCTGACCTTTCTTAGGTCGTCCGGGTTGTTGGTAATGGAACACCTTCTCCAACTCCACTTTAGCTTGGTGATACTCCCACTGTTTCTCAATCGTGGCAATGGCGGATTCAGCAGCTTCATTGGAGTCAAACTCCTGTTGAATCAACTGTTTAAGAGACTTCTCCGCCTCTTCTCGCTTTTGAGCCAGTACCTTTCGGAAGGTTGCTTCTTCACGTTGCTGCTTTGGAGAATACTACCAACCATCGCTGTTTGACACCACTGTAGATGATCTCTGGAATAACCATGAGTGATACGAACTGCTTTTGGTTCTTCTGATAGCGTGGTACGCCCTCCAGACTGAAACTGGTGTTATCCAAGTGGACGAACTTATGCTCTATCCAAACACATTCAATGAATGGGTGCAAGCGAATACTTCAGTGATACCTGTTTGATAGAGCATATCCAAAGCACGAACCAAGCTGTCATCATTGAAGTCTTCCGCAGTCAGACCCTCCCGAATTAGTATGTCAACTGGTTTGTTGTTGAAGAATTCTGGTGTTCTGTTCTTCCGTTACTCGACGGAACGAGATCTGTTCTTC
>Ga0315279_10003331_pt1 | contig 22557 bp, 15 predicted proteins | sample YL17G06_20_MG_FD_203694 | JGI IMG/M metagenome (GOLD analysis project Ga0315279, IMG submission 203694) | Sediment microbial communities from Yellowstone Lake, YNP, Wyoming, USA - YL17G06_20 | ecosystem: Environmental > Aquatic > Freshwater > Lake > Sediment | place: USA: Wyoming | collected... | reverse complement strand
CGCGTGCCCAGCGACTTGCGGTACCAATCGGCAACCATATCCAGGCCGTCGGGGTTCAGCGACGGAACCAGCAGAAAGATGGTGTTTTCCAGGATCAGGCGATGGCGCAGAGTATCTTCGGTCAGCAGCCGGTAGACGTACTCGATGGCGGCCAGCGTGGAGGCCACTTCGGTGGAGTGCACCGTGCAGGTAATCAGGACCACGGCCTTCCCTTCGCGGATCAGCCGGTCGGCCGCTTCCTCGGGAAGGCCGCGCGGATCGGCCAGGCGGGCCTGCAGGCTCCGGTAGTGCTCCAGGCGCGCCATGTTGGCGGCCGAAGAAATCGTGACCAGCGCGAAGGGCCGGCCGTCGGTGGTTTTTCCCAGTTCCGCGTACTTGACCCGCTCCGGATCGCCGGCTGCCACCTTCTGGAAGTAGCCGATCACCTGGTTCCAGTCGGCCAGCTTTCGATCTTCGCCCATCTGGAATCCCAGCACCTGCCTGGGTGCCGGGACGGCTGCCTGCACCGCGACGGCCGCCGACAGCGCCAGCACTGCAAGTACCGGCACGATTGCCGCTGCTTTCTGTCTCACGAGTTTCTCCTGGGTACCGCGTCCCGTTCCTTTGTGGGCGGATTCTATCAGAGGTCGCGGGCAGTCTAAAGTGCAAAGTCCAAGGTCCAAAGTCCAAGGTCCAAAGTCCAAGGTCCAAGGTCCAAAGTCCAAGGTCCAAAGTCCAAGGTCCAAAGTCCAACGTGCTTCCAGCGTGCTACAGTGGGGACATGGAGACTGCATACTACTCGATCATTTCCTCGCCGCTGGGTCCGCTCACGATTTGCTGCACCGAGAAAGGACTGCTCCGGCTGGACCTGCGGGGCGGCAGGCCCGCCCATCGGCGATTCGATTGGGTGCGTTCGGAAGAAAAAACCCGGCACGCGGCATCGGAACTGGCCGAGTATTTCGCGGGGCAACGCCGGCGCTTCACCATTCCCCTGGACCTGCGTGGCACGCCATTTCAACGCCAAGTCTGGAAGGCGCTGTTGGCCATTCCTTACGGCCGCACGCGCTCCTACGGCGATATTGCGCGGCAGATCGGCCGGCCCAAGGCCTACCGCGCCGTTGGCCAGGCCAACCATCGGAACCCGCTGGCGATTGTGGTGCCCTGCCATCGGGTGGTGGCGGCGGACGGCGGCTTGGGCGGTTACGGCGGCGGTCTGAACATGAAGCAGTTCCTGCTGGACCTGGAGCAAGGCAGACGCGGATAGAGGCTGCAGCGGCAACCCCGCTTGGCGGGGTCACCATCTCAATCACTGGCCAGGGCGGAGCCCTTGGCTAGTGCACCCAGCGGTCTTCTCGTCCCCGCTCTTCCTTGGTGCGTTCCTGCTTGCGCATGTACACGTCGAATTTGCTGCGGGCTCGCCGCAGTTGCCAGCGCCGGCATGCCTGCCTAAGCCGGACCGTCCAGGGCAGTTGTTCCGAACCCCAGGAGGACGAGGCGTAGCGGTGGCCGCGGCGCGGAAGCCAAAGCCGGATGTACAGGAAGCCGAACAGCATGCCGCCCAGGTGCGCGATGTGGCTGATACCGCTGCCCGGCTGGGCCCATTGCATGAAGAATTCGATGCACCCCATCAGGATGGCGAAGTACTTGGCCGGCAGCGGGAACAGGAACATGAAGTAGACCGGGGTGTCGGGGAACAACAGGCCAAAGGCCAGGATCAGGCCATAGATGGCGCCCGAAGAGCCGATGGTGGCCGACACCAGCCCGCTGCCGCTGAGCGCGGCCACCAGCACCACCGAGATTCCGGCGGCCACCCCGCACAGCAGGTAGTAGGCGGCGAAGCGCCGGGTTCCCCAGGCTTGTTCAATCGCCGTCCCGAACATCCACAGCGTCAGCATGTTGAACAGAAAGTGCGTGAAGCCGCCATGGAAGAACATGTAGGTGAAGACCTGCCAGATCATTCCATAGCGCAGCACCAGCGCCGGCACCAGGTACAGCAGCCCCAGCGGCGTGGCCAGCAGATCCAGATTGAGGAGCGCCGGGATGACATACAGCGCGGCATTGATGATCAGCAGGATCTTGACGGCCGGCGTCAGGATGAAACCGCCGAATCCCAGGGATGGACGGTAGCGATAGTAGTTGCCCATGCCGAAATATTGCTCCTTCCAGAATAGAGACTTTTCGGAATTCTGTCCAACAGGGAAGAGCTGACGAGCTGACCAGAGCTGACGCGGGGGCAGGGAAAAAGGGTCGAATTCACCCGGCCCGCAGCAGGCGGCCATCCAGCGAATGGGCTAATTGATTGGCGGGCAAGCGCCTGGGCGATGGAACGCCAATTGCTCTGCTCTTTGGTAGTTGGATCTTGTGCAACCACCCGAGCAAGGGGCGCACGCTGTTGTGCGCCCTCTTTTTTATTTGGCGGTGCACCGTCGGCCCGCGGCGCTATTGAATCGCGATTGTAACCGTGTTGGAGGCCGCGCCGCTTATGCTGAGCACCAGCGGCACTGCGTTTCCCGAGGGCGCTGAGTCCGGCACCTGCACGTTGACCTGATAGAGGGCCGCGAATCCGGGCGCCAGCCCGGAGAACGTGACCGCCGCGCTGACCCCGCCGATGGTCGCCAGCGGCCCGGCCAGCGTGGTGGAGAGCGGGCTGGCGGGAGCGGCCGCGCCGCTGGCCGGCCGGCTGGTGACATCCCCCAGCCCGGTGCAGAAGACAGAGATGTATTCGCCACGGCGTACCGGCCGCGACGACCTGCCGGAGATGCTGTTGGCCGGGGCGGCCACTTCACCGCCGGGCGCGATCAGCACCGCCCCTTGGCCGGTGCCCTGCGAGTTTACGGTAAAGATGCCCGGGGCAGCCGCGGCCAAGCTCACGGTCTGCGGCGCGGTGGTGTTCCCGCCGGCCGTGACGGTGAGGCTGGCCTGCGACTGCCCCAGCAGCTCGAACGGCACCAGGAAGTTGATTTGCGTGGGAGAAACATAGAACAACGGCGCGGCCACCCCGTTGATCCGGATGCTGACGCCGCCAAGCGACATCGGAAGGGGCACGGTAGCCGCCGACTGCTGGCTGGAAGCAAAGTTCGATCCGAACAGCGAGGCGATCATGCCCCCGCTCAGCCCGCTGGTGAAACTGGCGCCGTTCAGCACGCCGCCCGCATTGATGAGCGGCACCGCGGCCGTGATGGTAAAGGTTGCGGGAGCGGAGAGGGCGGCCACTGGCGGCGGGCTGAGCACGGTGATGGCGGCGGCGCCCAGGGCCGCTATATCGCCCGCCAGGATGCTGGCCTGTAGTTGTGTGGGGCTGACGTAGACGGTTGCCCGGTCCAGGCCGTTCCAGCGCACAACCGCGCCGCTGGAGAAACCTAACCCGTTCACGGCCAGGGTGAAAGCCGGGCCGCCGGCAGGCACGCTGGCCGGCTGCAACGAGCTGATCGACGGCAGCGGGGCGGTCACGATCTTGGCCACAAACGCGGTCCCCATGGCCCCGGCCCGGTTGGTGGCAAACAGCGGGTTGGCGGTGGGAAAGTTTTGCGAATAGGTGGTGCCGGTCACGTAGGCGCTGCCGGCCGAATCCACCCCCAAGCCCCTTCCCTCGTCGCTGCCGTTGCCCCCCAGCCACGTGGAATACAGCAACGTGGACGCGTTGGCGTTCAGCTTGGCGACGAAAGCGTCGGCGCCGCCGCCCGCCCCGTTTTGCAGGGCTTGGGCCGCCGGGAAGTCGCTGGATTGTGTGTACCCGGTCACATAGGCATTGCCCGCGGCATCGGCGGCAATGGCGTAGGCCGCATCGTCACCGCTTCCGCCGAGATACGTGGAGAAGGCCAGCGCCATGCCCGTAGCGCTCAGCTTGGCGACGAAGGCATCCACACAGGCGCCGCCTGCCGAAGCGCGTGCGCATCGGGGTTGCACCACGCCAGCCGTCACCGGGAAGTCGGCCGAGGTAGTTTTCCCCGCCACATAGGCGCTGCCGCCCGCGTCCACAGCAATCGCGTAGGCAATATCGTCGGATGAACCGCCCAGGTAGGTGGAATAGAGCAATGCGGAGCCGGCGGCATTCAGCTTGGCCACGAAGGCATCCTGACCGGTCGCCGTGCCGCTGGCATAGAGAGTCGCGGGCGCGGCCGGGCTAATCACCAGCAGGTTGACGGGGCCGGAAGGCAACCCGCTGCTGACCGGCGTCCAGGAGGTAGTCCGGTCGATTTTATAGACGCCGCTGTCGGTGCCGGCATAGATGGTCGAAGGAGGGTCAAGCACCAGGCTGTAAACGGGCCGCGACAAGCTGCCGCTGGGATTCCAGGTCGCGCCCACGTCGCTGCTGACAAACGGGCCGGAATCGGTGCCCGTCCATACGATGGCGCGATAAACCGGGTCTATGGCCAGGGCATAGACACGAGCCGCCGGCAGCACAGCGAACAGATTCTCCCAGCTCTGGCCGCCATCGGTGGACCGCCAGAGCCCGCTGCCGAGCGTGCCGGCGTAGAGAATCAGTGGATATTGGTAGTCAGCGGCGATCGCCGAGACCGGGCTGCAGCAGCCCAGGTAGACCCAGGTGCCCCCGCCGTCGGGACTGCGATAGATGCCGGAGTCGGTCCCCGCGTACAGGGTGGATCGATCCCAAAGACTGAAGACCAGGGTGCGCACACGAATGCTGGGATCCAAATTGGTGGCCGTCCAGGCGAGGCCATAGGTGCTGCTGCGCAGAACGCCCGCGTCGGTGCCGGCATAGACCTTGGAGCCATCCGCCGGATCCACCGCCAGCGCGGTAATCGACCGATCCATCAGCCCCACCCGAGTCCAGGCCTCGCCGCCGTCGGTGCTGCGGTAAAGGCCCTGATCGGTCCCGGCATACAGGCGGGAAGCATCGTTGGGGTCGATGGCCAGCGAGCGCACCGCCGGGGCGCTCAATCCAGCGCTGCTCGGGCTCCAACTCGCTCCGGCGTTGGCCGTCTTGAAAAGGACGCCGGCGCCCAGCGCCGACTGGAAGGCATTGGTTACCGGAAAATTCGCGGAAGCCGTTTGCCCCGCCACAAAAGCGTTCCCGGCCGAATCGACGGCAATGGAGGTGGCAAAGTCAGACTGGTCCCCGCCCAGGTAGGTGGCATACACCAGCGAAGAGCCGGCTGCGTTCAGTTTCAGGACAAAGGCATCGCTCGCGCCGCCCCGCCCCGTTTGCAGCGCTCCCGCGGTCGCCCGCAAGCCGGCCGAGACGATCGACCCGGTCAGGTAGGTGTTTCCGGCGCTATCGACGGCGATACCGGTGGTTTCATCCACCGGCAGGTAGGTGGAGTACACCAGCGCGTCGCCGGCCGCGCTCAGCTTGCTGACAAAACACGGAGCGGCGGCGGCTTGGAAGGCGCCGGCGGTGGTGGGGAAATCGATGGACTGCGTTGTCCCGGTGACGTAGGCGTTGCCGCTGGAATCCACGGCGAGGTCGCGGGCCGCATCCGCCTGCCGCCCACCCAAATAGGTGGAGTACACCAATGCCGTGCCCGCCGCGTTCAGCTTGGCGACAAACACGTCCGGCAGGCCCACCGGCGCGCTCTGCAAGGACCTGGTGGTGGGGAAGTCCGACGAAGCGGTGGTGCCGGCGACGTAAGCATTGCCCGCGGCGTCCACTGTGACGCGCCAGCCCGCGTTGCCGCCGCTGCCGCCCAGGTAGGTCGAGTAGGTCAGCACCGGGTCGATGAACAGCGTCTGGGAGCGGTCGTAGTCGCCCAGTCGGAAACGAACGTCGCCCTGCCGGCCCAGGGCATAGCGGCCCGCGAGCTGGCGCTTCCCGCCCTTCGTCTGCTGGTAGACGGCCGGGGCGTGGAGGCGCACCTCGCCGCCGCCCGCCCTCAACACCAGGTCGCCGTCAGAATCGACTGCCACACCATCCGCGCCCTGGACGGCAAAGTGAATGGAACGGGCATCGGCGCCCGGGGCCACTACAAAGTCGTACTCCAACTGCCCCCGCGTTCCGTAATAGATAAGGTCAATTCCTGGATAGACGCCGCGGTAGACGACTCTCTGGAAGGTGCCCACCCCGGTCGGCCAGGACGCTGCGTTGTTCCCCAGCAGGTAGTTGGTCTTGCCCGGCAGGGGGTCGGCGCCCGTGACCGAAGCCGGTTGCTTGGCCTCCAGCAGCCGCAGGCGAATCACTTCGGCGCGGTTGGCCGCCGCGCGGCCGGGACGTTGCAGCGAGAAAACGGCGTCCCGGTCGGTGAGGAACAGGGTGTACCCCTGGCCGCGCGACAGGAATTTCACCCGGGGGTCGGTCTGTCCCCGGTTCTCCTCGAAGCTCAGCGGCAATTGGCCGAAACCGGCCACCGCCGCCACCTGCCGGCCTGCCGCGGCATCCGCGCGGGGACCGGCCACGGCAAACGGCGCCACAAGAACCAGCAACAGCACCCCAATCCACACAGCCAGACCGCATGTGCGGCAACCGCACGACGAGCTGTGACGCATACCGTGTCCCCCATTAAGCAATTCGCTTCCCCTGCCGCCGCTCGCCGCCGGCCCGATCTACTCAGAGCTGAACGGCGTCGGCAACCGAAACTATGAAGAGTCGCCGGGGACGGATTTCTTCCCTTCTGCTGGCCAAGTTAGAGTAGAGGTGCAAGCGATGTCAACACTCAATTAGATCGCCGTGTGCGTCGCCGGTCGCTCGTGATCCATCGCTGCTAATATGACAATCATGCCCGGTGCGGAACCCGCCGACCAGCGCCCAGATGCCGCAGACCGTCGGAATCGGTCCTGGCCGGCGGTCTTGCGGGTGTTTTACGAACCGCGCGCTGCCGGCCCTGACCTCGCCGGCTGCCCGCTTTGGCTTCCCCTTTTCCTCCTGGCGGTTTCGGCGGCTCTTGCTTCGTATCCCCTGCTGTTCCGGCTGGGCGCGCCGGCCCTGGTGGATATGAAGGCCCACAACACTCCCGAGGGGCTGACCCGCCCGGCCATCCTGGTGTTCCTGGTCCTCCAGTTCGCCGCCCCGCTGCTGATGGTGATCGCGGCATGGCTGGCGGGACGGATCGTGGACGCCTGGCTGTTTTTCGTGGTAGACGCGGGGGCGGAGCGGCGGCCGGTGATCCGCACCACCGCTTATGGAATGCTGCCGCTGGCGGCCGGCAACGCGATCGTGGCCGCCGTCCGCGCCCTCGCCGGGCCTGACTCCAACCCCCTCAACCCGCTGGCCTCCAATGTTGCCTTCTTCCTCAGCCCGGCCGAAACGCCGGTGTTCTGGTATGAGTTCGCCTCGGGCCTGGATGTTTTTTCCGTTTGGGCCATATTGGCGACGGGCTTCGCGCTGGCCGGCCTGGTCGGCCGGAAGGTGGGCGCCGTGATACCCCCTCTGATCGGCGCCTGGCTGGGGATGCTGGCCCTGCGGGCTTGGCTGCTGGCGTAGCCAGGGCCCCTCGCGGGGGCTGTAGCGGCGATCCCGCTCCGCGGGGTCGCCATCTTCAACTTGCCGCTGCCGATGGCGGTCCGAAAACCGGGTACTGGGCTAACGGCGTCTTGCCAGCCGCAGATTTCCCTTGCCCAATCGTAGCGGATGCAGCTATGGAGTGGGGGCTGTTTTGGCGCGCCCCTTGACACCGCGCCGGAAGGCGACCGCTGCACGGGTCGATGGCAAGCGGCCCGAGGGGCGCTATGCGGCTTCGTGCCCCGAATTAGCATGAATGGCACAGACCACGAAAAACCTGGAATTTTTGCTTGCAACGGGTTCCGGCGGTGCACTACTATTGAGGCTCTCGAACGTCTAACGTTTAGAGGTGACGTATTGTCTTTTCGGTGGCCTTAAAAACGTAAACGGCTGAGCCCACGCGAAGCATTCTGATCTCCTTCTGGGAGGGCTTGGCAGGGGCACCGATTATGGACACAGGCATTTGTCGATGGATGTCGGACCCCTTGGAATTCCAATTGGAGATCGCTTAGCCGGGAATTGGCCCGCCCCGCGCCTGTGCGGGCATCCGGGAGGATCGAGTGCCGGAGAAGAAGACTAAAGTAGAGGTGCCCGGACTTGGGCTGGTAGACGCCGTTCCGGTATCTGTTTCCGAGTCTACCGAGCGATGGACGGAGGTTCGGCTTGATGATGGTTCTGTGCTCCGCGTTAAGCCCGTCATCCTCGGGGCCTTGCGCATAGATGGCCGCTACGATCAAGAGGGGAACCCGGTGTATGCACTTAAGGCCAACCAAGTCATGACTGTGCTGAGTGCGCCAGATCATCTACGCAAAGGCGGGAGCGGCGCTCCAAAAGGACTTCAGTAAGCTTATGCCTTCGACGCTGTACATCACACCAGCCCTAGCGATTCCCCTTGTCCAGGGAGCGTATAACCGGTTCCTCATGGCAGAGCAGGACGACAATCGGCAGGGTGATACCACCTACTCTTACTTTGAGGCAGTCGATCCATTTCTCGTCGCCCCGCATCTCCAGATTACGCTCGCGACGCAACCGCCCGTCGAAGACTGGCTCAAGTTCAAAAACCTCGTCAGCCAGTGGCGACGCGAAAGAGGTGCCAGATCCTCAATCACAGAGGTGGCTACCTGCCCGGCCTACCAGAGCATTATAGGGATGGGAGAGGTGGCCGTCGGATTCATCTTGGCAGAGCTTGAATTAGAAAGTGGCGACCCAGATCAGTGGTTCTGGGCATTGCGAGCGATCACCGGGGCGGATCCCGTGAGCGATGAAGATCGCGGCAACTACCGAAGGATGGCCCGCTCTTGGCTGCAATGGGCCCAGGAAAACGGATATGCTTGGTAGTTGGCCCCAGGATGAACTTCCAAATCTGAACGCGGCCAATTGCGAAGTAAAGAGCGAGGCTACGAACAGCTACAACTGCGTCGCCTGGGCCGCGGGAGAGAACTTCCGCAACTGGTGGCCGGACCCATTTATGACCGGCTACTGGCCACCCAATGTGCGACGCGAAGAAACCATCCAAGCTTTCATCCTCGCTTATGGCACGATGGGATTCAAGTTGTGCTTTGATGGCACCCTTGAGCCCGGAATAGAAAAGATAGCTCTATATGGGAACGGGCAGCGGGGAGCAGAGGTCCCAACACACGCTGCGCTTCAGCTTAATTCAGGTCAGTGGACAAGTAAGCTTGGGCCTCTCGAGGATATTAACCATACCACCGTGGAGGCGGTGACTGGTCCCATCTACGGTAAGGTGATCTGCTACTTGAGCCGCCTCCGGCCTTGCAGACAAAACTGAACGGCGATGAAGAGGGCGTGTGCGTCGTGGTGGTCCTCTTCATTTGAGCAAGTCCCCTAATTCCCAAATGTGATCCGTAATCCCCGCTTCCATGGCCGGTGTGACCCTGAGGCTGGAATGGATGCGGCAGAAGTTAGAATACGCGAAGTGCAGCGCAAGCGCCGCGTGCTATAGTCGAAGGTTATGCGCTCTGACGGACGGCAGCCTGAACAGATGCGGGCGGTGCGGATGACACCGAATTTCATCACCATCGCCGACGGCTCCGCGCTCATCGAGATCGGGAACACGCGCGTCATCGCCACCGCAACCATCGAGGCCGGCGTGCCGCCATTCCTGCGCGGCAGCGGCAAGGGATGGGTCACGGGCGAATACGGGATGCTGCCCGGCTCCACCCAGATTCGCACCCCACGCGAGGCATCGCGGGGCCGTATTTCCGGGCGCACGCACGAGATCCAGCGTCTGATCGGGCGCTCCCTGCGGACCGTCACCAGGCTGGAGGAGATGGGCGAGCGCACGGTCTGGGTGGATTGCGACGTGATCCAGGCCGACGGCGGCACCCGCACCGCTGCCGTTACCGCCGCCTTCCTGGCCATGTCGCTGGCTTTCGACCGCATGGTCAAGCAGGGGGCGTTCAAGACCTTCCCGCTGATTGATTACGTGGCCGCCATCAGCGCCGGCGTGGTTGATGGCCAGACCATTCTGGACCTCAGTTACGAGGAGGACTCCCGCGCTGAAGTGGATATGAACCTGGTGCGGACCGGCAGCGGGCGCTTCATCGAGATCCAGGCCACGGCCGAGCACCAGCCGTTCGACGATGAGCAGTTGCGGCAGTTGCTGGCGCTGGCCGCCAAGGGTATCGAGCAGCTCATCGAATTGCAGAAATCGACGGCGCCGCTGCGCCGCTAGCCGCGAAAACTCACACCCGATGCTCACGCTTTACGCTGCTACATCGAACGCCGGGAAGCTGGGGGAGTTCCGGGCGGCTGCCCGCCAGACGCAACTCCCGCTGGCGATCGAGCCGGTTCCCGGAATCGCCTCGCTGCCGGCCTGCGTCGAAGACGGGCTCACCTTCGAGGAAAACGCCCGGATAAAGGCGGCACACTACAGCGGCCTAGCCGGCGGGCTGGTTTTCGCCGACGATTCCGGCCTGGAGGTGCCGGCGCTGGGCGGCGCTCCCGGCGTGCATTCGGCGCGCTACTCGGGGCCCGGCGCCAACGACGGCCGCAACAATAAGAAGCTTTTGGCGGCGCTTGGTGACCTCGAGCCGGCCCGGCGCCAGGCCCGCTTCGTTTGCTTCATTGCCCTGGCCGAAGCCGGCCGTGTCCTGGGGGTTTTCCGGGGCGCTGCCGAGGGCGTGATGCTCGAGGCGCCCCGCGGATCTAACGGCTTCGGGTACGACCCCCTGTTCCTGTTCCCGCCACTGGGCCGCACCTTCGCCGAATTGTCGCCCGAAGAGAAGCTGCAATGCAGCCATCGCGGCCGAGCCTTCCGTGCTTTGCTCTCCTGGCTGCCAGGCAGGCTGGTGGGGCATAATGAGGTCAGCATGGCTGTCACCCAAATAACGGTGCCGCGAGCTGGATTGGCTGAATTCTGCCGCGGAAACGGCATCCGCAAGCTCTCCCTGTTCGGCTCAGTCTTGACCGGACGGTTCTCAGAGGGGAGTGATGTCGATGTTCTGGTCGAGTTCGAGCCGACCGAACGCGTCGGCTATCTGCGCATGGCCGCGATTGAACGCGAGCTATCCGCGCTGTTCGGCAGACGTATCGATTTACGAACCGCCGGCGAACTGAGCCCCTACTTCCGGGAAGACGTCGTGCGAACAGCAGCCGTGCAATATGCGAGAGAATGATCTTATCCGCATCCGCCACATGTTGGACGCTGCCCGGGATGCGGTCTCCTTCAGCGCGGGGCGCAGCCGGGAAGACCTCCTGCACGACCGCGTCCTGCGGCTCGCTCTTGTCAAGTGCATCGAAATCATCGGCGAGGCAGCTTCCAAAGTGGCGGACGAAACTCAAGCCGCCCACCCCGAAATCCCCTGGCGAGACATCGTCGGTATGCGAAACAGGCTGATCCACGTTTATTTTGACGTGGACCTCGACCGCCTCTACGATACGATAAGCCTTGACCTTCCGCCGCTAATCTCGGCTTTGGACACGATCGTTTCCAGCCAGCGCGGGAACGGCACTTCCTGAGCCGACACGATTCACACGATAAGCGGGGATTGTCGAACGTGATTCCGCAAAGGCACTGCAGCTGTCAACCCTTCCAGCAGGGAGCTCTTACGATGATCAAGCGACCATGGACCCATGCAGTTCTTGTGCTGTCAGCAATGCTCTTTGGCGCCGTTGTTGGAGTGTTCTCTCAATCATCTGGCAGAGCGACACGCTGACACGAGTTCTCAACGCGATTCTACAAGCACCTCGCCTGACACCTGTTATCATTCCCCCATGGCCAAAGCGCGGCCCGCAACGAGGAAACCGGCGCGAGGCGCCGCCCCGGCCCGCGTGAGGGCCATCCTGAAAGGGCTCGACAAGATGTATCCGGGCGCGAGCTGCGCGCTCGGCCACGAAAACGCCTGGCAACTCCTGGTGGCCACCATTCTTTCGGCGCAGTGCACCGACGTCCGCGTCAACATGGTCACGCCCGAGTTGTTCAAGAAGTACCCGGCGGTCGAGGATTTCGCCGCGCTGCGGCCCGAGCTGCTGGAGCCCGACGTTCGCTCTACGGGTTTCTTCCGGAACAAGGCCAAGTCGATCGTCGGCGCGGCCAAAAAGATCGTTTCTGAATTCGGCGGCCAGGTGCCGCGCACCATGGAAGAAATGCTGACGCTGCCGGGCGTGGCGCGCAAGACCGCCAACGTCGTGCTGGGTACGGCATTCGGGCTGACTACCGGCATCGTTGTCGATACCCACGTACACCGCCTCTCGCGCCGGCTGGACCTGACTCGCCAGGACGATCCGGCCCGCATCGAGCAGGATTTGATGAAGGTAATTCCCAACAAGAAGTGGATCGAGTTCAGCCACCAGTTGATCTGGCATGGCCGCCAGCGCTGCGCCGCGCGCAAGCCGCACTGCGACGCCTGCCTGCTCGACCCGCTTTGCTACGCCGCAGACAAATGGAAACCGAAGAGAACGGAATAATGGCAACTTCTCGCGGCCGTGCACAGCCTGAAGGCTATGCCACCGGCGATATGTCGCCCGAAGAATTCCGGCGGCACGGACACCGCCTGGTCGATTGGATCGCCGACTACTTGGCTCACCCCGAGCGCCTGCCCGTGCTGGCGCGGGTTAAGCCCGGGCAGTTGAAGGCCGCGCTTCCGGACGCCGCCCCGGAGACCGGCGAAGATTTCGATGGCGTGCTCGACGACTGGGAGCGGCTGGTCCTTCCCGGCGTCACGCATTGGAACCACCCCGGCTTTTTCGCCTACTTTGCCATCACCGGCTCGGGGCCCGGCATACTGGGCGAGATGCTCAGCCAGGCGCTCAACGTGAACGCCATGCTGTGGCGCACGGGGCCGGCGGCCACCGAGCTGGAAGAAGTAGTGATGGGCTGGCTGCGAAAGATGCTCGGCCTGCCGGAGCAGTTCTTCGGCGTGGTGATGGACACGGCCTCGGTCAGCAGCCTGTGCGCCATCGCCGCCGCCCGCGAGGCGCTGAACCTGGGGCTGCGGGAAGAGGGCATGGCCGGCGGGCCGCGCCTCCGCCTTTACACCTCCGAGCAGGCGCATTCGTCGATCGAGAAGGCAGCCATCGTGCTGGGTGTCGGCCAGCAGGGCGTGCGCAAGATCCCCGCCGACGGCCAATTCCGCATGGATCCGGCGGCGCTGGCCACCGCCGTGCAACAGGACCGGGCCGGCGGCTGGCTGCCGTTCTGCGCGGTGGCCACGGTCGGGACCACCTCCACCACCAGCGTGGACCCGGTTCCGGCCATCGCCGAGGTCTGCGCCGCCGAGAAGATGTGGCTGCACGTCGATGCCGCCTATGCCGGGGCCGCCGCCATTCTGCCCGAATTCCGCCACATTCTGGCCGGCTGCGAGCGCGCCGACTCGCTGGTGATGAACCCCCACAAATGGCTGTTCACGCCCTTCGACTTCAGCGCCTTCTATTGCCGGCATCCCGAAACGCTGCGCGCCGCCTTCAGCCTGGTGCCCGAATACCTGCGGACGCCAGAAGACGCCAGCGCGCGCAACTTCATGGATTACGGCGTGCAGCTTGGGCGGCGCTTCCGCGCGCTCAAGTTCTGGTTCGTGCTGCGCTATTTCGGCCAGGAAGGCCTGCGCGACCGCCTGCGCCACCACATCCTTCTGGCTCAGCACTTCGCCGCCTGGGTGGACGAGCACCCCGATTTCGAGCGCCTCGCTCCCGCGCCGTTTTCCGTGGTCTGCTTCCGGGCCCGCCCGGCCGGCGTCGCGCCGGATCATGCTCGCCTGGATGCCTTCAATTCCGCTCTGCTTGAGGCGGTCAACGCCAGCGGTAGGGTGTTTCTGTCTCACACCAAGCTGGGCGGCAAATTCACGATTCGGCTTGCGGTTGGAAACCTGCGGACCACCGAGGAGCACGTCCGCGCCGCCTGGGACTTGCTGCGGTCGCAGGCCGCGGCGCTGGCGCCGCGCTTCTTTTGAGTGCGGAATGCGGAGTGCGGAGTGCGGAGTGAAAACATTCCGCATTCCGCACTCCGCATTCCGCACTACGGCCTACAGCCGCTTTTTCAGCCCCAGGCCCGGGCGGTCGGGAAGGATGAGTTTGCCTTTCTCGGTCAGAACGCCGCTCCAGGGGTCGTTGGCGATCAGGAGATTGCCATCGAGGTCGGCGTAATCGACCAGCGGTGAAAGGTGCGCCGCCGCCGTCACCGACACCGAACTGGACACCATGCAGCCGAGCATGGTCTTCAGCCCCAGCGCTTTGGCGATCTGGATCATGCGCAAGGCCTCGAGCATGCCGCCCGCTTTGTCCAGCTTGACGTTCACGCCGTCGTAGGCCTCGGCCAGCTTGGGGATGCCGGCGGCGTGCAGGCAAGCTTCGTCGGCGATGATAGGCAGGTGCACGCGGCCGCGCACCCAGCGCGTCTCCTCCAGCATGGCCGCGGGCATGGGCTGCTCGACGAACTCCACGCCCTGCGACTCCAGCCAGTTGATCTTGCGGACCGCCTCTTCCTTGGTTTTCCACCCTTCGTTGGCGTCCACCCGCAGGGGCTTGCGGGTGAAGCGGCGCACCGTTTCCATGGTGGCCTCGTCGGAATCCAGGCCCACCTTGATCTTCAGCACCGGAAACGCTTCGGCCTCCTCCAGTTTCTTGCCGGTGGTCTCGGGGGTGTCGATGCCGATGGAGAAGGTGGTCAGGGGCGCATCGCGGCGGTCCAGGCCGAAGTAGCGGTACAGGGGCACGCCCAGCTTCTGCCCCACCCAGTCCATCAAGGCGATATCGATGGCGGCCTTGGCCGCGTACTCGCCCTGGATCCGCCGGAACACTTCGGCCATCACCTTGGAGAACTGCCAGGGGTCGGCCGAGGTCAGGTAGCCGCGCAGCGCTTCGACCGCCTGGCGCGCCGTTTCCGCGCTCTCCTTGTAACGGACAATCGGCGCCCCTTCCCCGCGTCCCGTGACACCATCGCGCGTAAAGCTGAGGTGCAGCGTATCCCGGTAGTCGCTCGACGACATCACCGTGGTCCAGGTGTGCCGCAGGTTCAGCCGCACGATGCGCGTCTCAATCGTCGTGCTGGTGGGGGCGCCTGCCGCCGGGCGGGCGGTCGCAGCCGCCGCGCCGGCCGCGGCGGCGGTCTTCAGCCAGTGTCGCCGGTTCATGGCATTGCCCCTCCAATTTCGGATTGCGGATTGCGGATTGCGGATTTCAAGCTCGAAATCCGCAATCCGAAATCCGCAATTCATGGCGCCTTGGTGGTGACCCATCTACTTGGCAGACGCCGCGGCCCGTTGCGGCGCCTGGGCTGCCGGGCGCTCCCGCAGCCGCCGCGCCGCTACCAGAAGCTTAGTCCAACGCGGCTCCTTCACCCGGCTGATCTGCACCACCGGGTGCTGGTAGGTCGTGGCATTGATGAATTGGCCGTGGCCGATGTACATGCCGGTGTGCGTGATCTTCTCCGGGGACCGGCCGAAATAGAGCAGGTCGCCGGGGCGCAGCTTGTTCAAGGGCACCGGTTGCAGCTTCGACCAGCGTGATTGTGGCGCGGCATCGCGCGGCATCAGCACCCCTTGCCGCCGGTACAGCATCTGCACGAATCCGGAGCAGTCGTAGCCGAACGTGGAGGTGCCGCCCCAAAAATACGGCAGGCCCAGGAAGCGGCGCGCCAGTTCGATGGTCTCCTTGATGGAGAGCTGCCGCGGCTCCAGGGTAATGTCGCCGCGCTGAATCCATCCCGGCCGGCCGTCGGGCAGCCGCACTTGCAGCCAGCGCCCTTCCTCCCGCTCCGGTTCGGCAACCACTTCCAGGCGCGTCTCGAACGGGACGGTGACGATGGGCTGATGTCTGGTCACCTCGGGCTCGCGGTAGATGTTGGCGAACAGGCTCTCCACCTGCGCCACGCGGTCGCAGCAGGCGTACAGGCGCTCGCTTTCCGGCTGCACCTTGATGGAAGCGAGCGGGATCCAGCCGGCATACTCGTCCGGCATCGTGACCTTCGCCCAACCTTCTTTCCGTTCGACCACTGTGACATGGGATCCGCAGATCGCCTGGGTGACAACATCGGCGTCCTCGGTGGGCGCCGAATACAGGTTGGCCACCGGCTTCAGCACGACTCCCGCCTCCGTGCCGGAAAAAGCCAGCACGAGCCACAATAAGACGGCCATGGCGCGCTCCGTTGTTCCCGGGGGGAACGTACCGCAGGAAGTGGGGATTATACACGCACTGGCCGCGGTCCATCACCTGCCTGTGTCGGAACGACACGGCGCAGGCGCAGAATGCCGCGCCCCGGACGCGCCGCCCATCCGCCGGCGTGTTCACCGGACACAATTTGGCGACGCGAAGGATTGGCATGGAGCTTGCACCATCAGGAGTGAGGGCTAACGCTCCCTCAAGAACGCCTCTCTGTTGCTTCGGCCAGTGACCAATGTGTCGGCGCGGCTCGGCGGAAACCGGCGGGGCAACAGGGAGGCGGGTATCCACTCACCCGCCCCGGCGTCATCTCTGCCCAGGAAGAAACCAATCGACAACTCGCCGGCAGACAGCGCCCAGGCCGTCCGCCGGCCCGGCTGAAGCCCGGCCTTATGCGGGGCCGCGGCCGCAGGTCATCATCACCCGCACCTTGGCCCAGATTCTTTCGGCCGCATCGGGGACATGAACCACATCGCACTCGGAGCCCAGGATGTGTGGGTGTCCGGCTTGGCGCATCCGGGCGATCAGATCCAGCGTCAGTTCCTCGACCTTTTCTAACGGCACCACGGCGTCGGAGTAAAAGTTCCTTGTCGGCAGGTTTCCGAACAGGACCACGTCCTTGGGCACGACGGCCGCGTCTTCCCATAGGCGTTGCGAACTGCCCAGGCTCAGGATGACCGGGTGGAGCCGCCCGGCGAATTCCTTCACCATGAAGGTGGACAGCTCGCCGCAATCGTGGAAGACGAGGTCCACGCCGGCGGCCTGGAGCAGGGCGTTGAGGCGCAGGTGGGGCGCCATGACGAAGCGCTCGAGAATATCCGCGCCCGCCTGGACCTGCCTGGGAGACAGGTACACCACATTGGCGGCCGGTTCGCAGATCAGCATGGCCTTCGCGCCGGCCCGGATCTGGGCTTTCACCGACCGCTGAACCGCCAGTTCCGCGAGCGCCAGGCATCGTTCTGCCAGGCGCACGCCGGAATCGTCTGCGGCCGTCAAGCCCATGCCGGCCATGGCCACGGGCGTGATGGGGTCCTTCAGCAGCTTGGTCATGAGCGAAAAGGAGCCGATGGCCATGCCCACCGGCACGAACCTGCCCCCCTCCGCCACGTGCCGGACCGATTCGATGTGGGCGCGATTGCCGGCCGCGAAATCGTCCTCTGCGGCTCTCCGGACACGCGCCAGATCGGCGTCCGCCGGCGCCTGTTCGAAGTGGAACGAATCGACTTGTGATTCGGCAACGCCCAGCAGCCGCAGCACATCGGCTTTCTCCAGGCGCAGATCCATCAGCGCAACCGCCAGGGGCGTGTGGAACTCGCGCGCCGTCTCCTCGACCACCGCGCCCAGGCGCCGGCCGTCCAGCACGACCTCCGCGGCGTCCGGATGCCGGTGGAGGATGAGGTCGGCGCCGATCGGCATCCGCAGTCCCGCGCGGGCCAGCTCCAGATAGAAGTCGCGTTTCATCGAGTTGGGAATGGTGATTATCGGCGGCGGGCGCCGGAATGGCAACCTCAGGTTCGGCTGGGATGTGCCGTCGGCGTCTGGCTCAATGTCGCTCAGTTTGATGCCACGTGTGCTCCAGCCGCACCGAGGCCCTGATTCAACTGCAGCTCGGGACACGCGTAGAGTGATAAAGTCGGCGGCATGCTTGCCAAGAAGAAGTCTCTTGCGGGCTGCTTGTTGCTGTGGTTTGGGCTGGCGGCCGGCGCGGCGGGCCAGCCTGGGCCGGCGCGCGGGCCGTTGCGCATCCTCCCATCCAATCCGCGCTACTTTACCGATGGCTCGGGCAAGGCCATCTATCTCGCCGGAAGCCATAATTGGGGCAATTTCCAGGACTCCGGGCACCGCGCGGATGCCGGCGATCCTCCTCCGCTGTCCGATTTCAATCGCTACCTGGACTTTCTCCAGCGCTACAACCACAATTTTTTCCGGTTGTGGAGATGGGAAGTGCCCCAATGGACCGACACCGAGCCGCCGGGGGTCAAGCATGCCCGGCCACATCCGTGGGTGCGCAGCGGTCCCGGCCTGGCCAAGGACGGAAAGCCCAAATTCGACCTGACCCGTTTCGATCCGGAGTACTTCGAGCGCTTGCGGGCGCGCGTCAAGGCGGCCGGCGAGCGGGGCATGTATGTCTCGGCCATGCTCTTTGAAGGCTGGGCGGTCCAGTTCCTGGATGCCTGGAGCTATCACCCCTTCAACGCCTCCAACAACGTGAATGGGATCGATGCCGATGCCGACGGGGACGGCCGCGGCCTGGAATTCTACACGCTCGTGCCCACGCCTACGGGCAAGCAGGTGCTCGCCTTGCAGGAGGCTTATCTCCGCAAGGTCATTGACACCGTTAACGATCTGGACAACGTGCTCTACGAAGTCTGCAACGAAGCCGGGCCGTATTCCACCGACTGGCAATACCAGGTCATCAGATTCGTGAAGGAGTACGAATCCCACAAACCGAAGCAGCATCCCATGGGCATGACCTTCCAGTACCGGGCAGGCACGAACCGCGCGTTGTTCGACAGTCCGGCAGACTGGGTCTCACCGAATCCCGGCGAAGCGGCGGAGAGCTACCTGGAGAATCCGCCGGCCAACGTCAGCGGCAAGGCCATCGTCAATGACACCGACCACCTGTGCGGCCATACCTGCGGCGACAACATCTGGGTGTGGAAGAGCTTCTGCCGCGGCTTGAACCTGCTGTTCATGGAGGAGCTATCGCCGTCGCCCATCTGGCAGGACTCCGCCCGGGTGGCGATGGGACAAACGCGGCGGTATGCCGAGAAGATGAACCTGGCCGAGATGACGCCGCACAATGAGCTGGCTTCGGTGAGGTATTGCCTGGCCAAGCCCGGCTCGGAGTACCTGGTGTTTCAGCCCGGCGTCCGCGGCGTGTTTACCGTCAACCTGAAAGGCGCGGAGGGCACGTTTGCGGTGGAGTGGCTGAACATCAATGCCGATGCCACCGTACCGGGGACACCGGTCCAAGGTGCAGGCGTCCGGGCCTTCACCACGCCTTTTCCGGGCCCGGCGGCGCTCTACCTGAAGCTCACGGACGGGGGACCATGATCGCAAGTCTGCCGCGCTGCTGAATCTCGATAAATGTACCGGCGGCGTCCCGCAGGCAACCCTGAAGTTGGGCTCGCAGTCGAGGGCTGCCGGCGCACTGAACGAGGACGCAGATCCACGCGGATCAGATCAGATCTGCGTGAATCTGCGTTTATCTGCGTCCCACTCCGGCTGAACTTAGAACCGCAGCTTGGCGCCGAACATGATGGAGCGGGCGCCGCCGGCCGAGGTGATCTGACCGAAGGTGGCCGGCGTGTTGAGATTGAGGCTGCCGGAAGAGGGATCATCGAAGACCGGGCTGTTGAACGGGCCGGCGATCTCCGCGCGCAACTCGACTTTGAAACGCTCCGTGAGGCCGACGATCTTCACCAGCGTGGCGTTGTTGGTCAACGTCCTCGGCCCGCGCAGCCACGACCACACCCCCGGCTCGGGACTGACCTTGTAGTCGCCTATGCGGGTGAAGGCATTCGGGTCGATATAGGGGTTGATCGGCCGTCTGGTGGCCGGATCGATACGATCGCCCAACCGGTCCTTGGTGGAGCCTGCCGTGACCGGATTGGCGATGGGGATCGGCGTGCCGTTGTTGTCCGAAACTGCCAGCGGAATGCCGCTGGTATAGCGCGTCACCCAGGTCAAAGACCACCCGCCCAGCACGACATCAAGGGGTCGCGCCCAGCTCTTGCCGAGCGCGCGGCCGCGTCCGAACGGCAACTCGTAGGTGGTGAACAGGCGGAACATGTGCGTCCGGTCGATTGCCGTCACCGTGCGGTTGTTGTGCCGGACATTGACCTCGCTGGCTTGCTGGTATTGCAGCGCCTTCGAGAAGGTATAGTTGCCCACGACCTGCAGGCCGTGCGACATCCGCTTCTGTGCGCGCGCCTGCAAGGCATGGTAGAGCACCCGCCCGGCGCTGTGGCGCTGCTGGTTCACCTGATTGAAGTGCGGGTACAGCACCGTGAGCTTGTTTGCCCTTAGCGTGGGACCCGTCCCCAAAGTCGAAGTGGCGGGCAGGAGGCCCAAGAAGGGGTTGGTCACGTTGTTGATCATGCCCAAAGCGTAATCAGGTACATCATCGAGGTTGAGGTCCTCATAAAGCCGGAGGCTGTGCATGCCGACGTAAGCGATCTCGCCCAGCACCTGCCCGCGGAACTGCCGTTGCAGGCTCAACTGCCACTGCTGGACGTAAGGCAGCACGCGGTTGGGATCCAGATACGTGACGTTGCTTCCCAGGTCGGTTTTGGCGCCGAGCGATTTGCCGGTGGGCTGCACGTAGCCGGCCGGGAAGGGGTTGCTCAGATTGACGCCGGGGGTGGGCATGACGTCGGTACCGCCGGAAGCGCCCACGTAGGGGGTGATGGTGCCGAAGGCCGCGTCGGTGGTGGGCGTGCCGCTGCTCAAGTTGGTGATGCCGCTGGAATAGAAGATTCCGTAACCGCCGCGGATCACCATGTTGTTTCGCGGCGTGAACGCGAATCCGAAGCGCGGCCCGAAATTGTTCTTATCGATCTTTCCCTGGTAGCGCCCGGTGCCCTGGTCGTTGACGAACCGCACGCCGCCCTTCAGCGGTCCTAGCCCCGGCACGGTCAACCCCAGGTCGAGCGTTGGATCGAAGGAATACAACAGGCGGTCGAAGCGCTCCGTGGAGGGAGCCTCCATCTCATAGCGCAGACCCAGGTTCAGCGTCAGGCGCCGCGTCACCTTCCAGTCGTCCTGGAAGAAGAATCCCGCATAGATGTTCTGCAAGGTGAGCGGGGAGGTATAGCCGAGGCGGCTGCCGGAGGACGACGGCATGCCCAGAAGAAGAGAAGCCATGGCGGTGCCCGAGGTGTTGCCGCTGGAGGTGGCCGAGGGGTTGGACTGCGTCAACGTCTTGTTGAAGCGGAACTCCCCGTTGGCGTAGGTCCCCGGATTGTTCTCGTTCCAGCGCACGATGCGAGAGTCCACGCCCCAGCGCAGGCCGTGGTTGCCGTGAGACTTGGTAAAGTTGCCGAGGAGTGTCCACACGTCGTTGACGCTCAGGCGCGGCCGGCTCCCAATGAACGGCATGGTCTCGCCGGAGAGGTCGAAAATGGGCCATGCGGGAGCGAGCTGGTGGCCGGTGATGGCCTCCGGCAGTTTCAGCGCGGCCGGGTCCTGCTTATCGCCCTCCATGAAGTTGTAACTGTACAGCCGGGAATAACCGGCGCGCACCGACCCGACCAGGGTGGGAGTGAACACGATGGTGTCATCCAGCGATACCGACTTCTGCCGCCGCAGATCGGTATTCAGATTCGAAACTCCATTCGGAGGAACGTTGTAAGCGCCGACGAAGTAGGCCGGATCCGGCGAGGCAATGTGGTTGAGGACCGCCACCCGCGCGAAGAGCCGCTGTTTGCTGCCGATCTGCTGGTCGATGCGGCTCTGCCAGTTCTGCACGTAGGTGGTGAAGTTCATCGAAGAGGCCCAGTTGGGTGTTGCGATCTGCGTCGGCACGTTCTGGTTCGGCTTGGGGTCGGTATTGATCACCGCCACGCCGATGGGACTCAGCCGCGCCGCCGGGATGATCGCCCCCGGAAAAGCCGTGCGGGAGTTGGTGGGGCTCGACGCAGATGTCGTCATCGGGTCGTAGATCACCAGCGGGACCCCGGTGGGCGCCAGCGTCTTGGAGAAATCACCCTGCTTTTCGGCGTCGGTGGGCACGCGAGCCAGCGAGGGCGCCGACCGCCCGTTCTTGTTCTTCTCGAACCCGAAGAAAAAGAAGGTCCGGTTGTGGCCGTCATATTTCGGCAGGCGCACCGGGCCGCCCACCGTGACGCCCGTCACATACAGATCCAGCGGCGGCTTTGGTATCACCGGTTCGCCAGATGGCTTCCGGCCGGCTCGATTGTTGGTCCAGGAGCTCGCATTCAGATCCGCCCGCTGGGTGTAGTAGTAGCCAGTGCCGTGATATTCGTTGGTTCCCGATTTGGTCGTCAACGACACCGCCCCGCCGTTGGAGCGGCCCAGGCTGGCATCAAACATGGTGGTCACGACCTTGAACTGCTGCACGGCATCGGCCATGGGGATGCCCACGGCCAGCCCCGCTTGCCGCGGGGCCAGGGCGGCCACGCCATCTACCGAGAGGTCAGCGCCGCGCTCGGTTCCGTTGCCGCCATTGATCGCCATTTTGGCCTGGTCGTTGCCGGTGACGCCGGGGAACCCGCCGCCGGCGGCGCGCACGCCCGGCGCCATGTCGGCCAGATCCAGCACGCTGCGCCCGCTGATCGGCAGGTTATCGAGGAAATCCCGGTTCACCACCTGGCCCAGATCGGCATCGGCGGTTTGCAACAGCGGGCTCTCCGCCGTCACGGTTACTGCCTCGGAGACGGCGCCGATCTGGAGCGTGGCATCGATCGCCATGCGGGCGTTGATCTGCACGATCACGCCCTCGCGCACCCACTTCTTGAAGCCTGCCGACGTCACGACAACCCGGTAGGTGCCGGGTGTCATGTAAGGCGCGACGTAGTTGCCCTCGGCGTTGGTCTCAACAT